>Ga0210391_10004084_pt1 | contig 12267 bp, 12 predicted proteins | sample IncBWC12OmetaG_FD_160573 | JGI IMG/M metagenome (GOLD analysis project Ga0210391, IMG submission 160573) | Forest soil microbial communities from Barre Woods Harvard Forest LTER site, Petersham, Massachusetts, United States - Inc-BW-C-12-O ... | reverse complement strand
GAATACGCTTCACGGCTCGCTTATCGAGATCAACGAGAAGCTAAAGGGCCTGCTGGACAAAATCCGCAAATCGGAGCTTTTTCGCGGGGAGCTTGGCGAGACGATTTTGCTTGTGCCGCCAGTTGGCAGTCTTGCGGCAAGAAGGCTCTTGATCATTGGTCTTGGTGATTCTCAAAACTTTACCCCGCAGCGCATGGAATTTGTTGGCTCCGTCGTCTATCGTGAATCCAATCGGCTCGGAGTAACGCATCCGTTCTTCGCTCCAACGATTCTCGATGGCGGCGTAACAAATTTCAACACGGGCCAGGTAGCGGAAAGTTTTTACGCAGGTTTTCTGCGCGCGGCGCGAACGGAAAAAATACTTAAGGAGGCAGGCGCTAGCCGAGGCCAAGTCTTGCAAGATTTGACTTTCCTCGCTGGGCCGACCCATGCCGCGGACACGCAGCAAGCACTTCAACAGGTGGTGGCAAAACCGCCGAATTGAATGAAGTTAAATTTATCTTTGATTTAAAGCGGCGTCACCCGTTACGAGCCAGTGTCGCCTGGTTCCCGCGCGGTAACCATTTTGTCGTAGGCTTCGCGGCGCGTCAGGCCGCGTTCTTTGGCTGCAAGTTTTAGAGCTTCCTTGCGGTCGAGTTTGGCTTGGTGGATGAGTTCTTCGACGCGCTCGGCGAGGCTTTGCATGGAGTTAGCAGGGGTACGGGCGTCGGCAGGATCTTCGGGGCCGATAAGCAGCGTAATTTCGCCTTTCGCGGGGCGTTCTTCGAGCGAGGCGAAGAGCTCGGAGAGTTTGCCGCGGCGAAATTCTTCGTGGAGTTTGGTGACTTCGCGGGCGATGCAGGCAGTGCGGTTGCCGAGAACTTCGCGGGCGTCGGCGACGCATTCCGTGATGCGATGCGGAGCTTCGTAGAGAATTATGGTGCGATCCTCGATGCGCAGGCGTTCGAGGGCGCGACGGCGTTCGCCACTGCGATTTGGGAGAAATCCCACGAAGAGAAACTCTTCGTTGGGGAGGCCACTCGCGGCTAGCGATGCCAGAAGCGCAGATGGTCCGGGAATCGGGATGACGGGAACATGATGACGCAGGCAAAGTGTGACTAGGCGATGGCCTGGATCAGAAACCAGCGGCATGCCGGCGTCGCTGACGAGCGCGATTTTCGCGCCTTGCTCGAGCGAGATGAGCAATTCGGGGGCGCGCGTCATTTCATTGTGCTCGTGGTAGCTGATGAGCGATTTGCGAATTTCGTAGTGGCTGAGAAGTTTTTGCGTGTGGCGTGTGTCTTCGCAGGCGATCTGATCGACTTCTTTGAGGATGCGCAAGGCGCGGAGGGTGATGTCCTCCAGATTGCCTATAGGCGTGCCAACGAGGTATAAGCAGCCCAAAGCCTTTTCGTCATTTTTGGCTGTTAGTCCGCCCATGCATTTGAGTCTAGCACGCGCTGCGGAGACAATTTGTGACGCATGCTATACTTTTTTGTTTGGAGACGGAGCGGAGGGAGCAGCTGTGCCACTGTACGAATACAAGTGCCTGAAGTGCGGGCGCCACACGGAGAAGATCGAACCGGTTGCGGGGCCGCACTTGAAGAAGTGCCCACATTGCGGGGGGAAAGTGGAGTCGGTGATCACCGCGCCGGCGATTAAATTTAAAGGATCGGGCTGGTACGTTACTGACTACGCGGGAAAGTCTCCGGACGGCGGGAGCAAAGAGAAGACCGCGAGCGAGGGGAAAGATAGCGGGGGAAAAGATACCGGCGGCAAAGACAGCGGCAGCAAGGACGCTGGCGCGAAAGACTCCAAAGACGGGGGCAGCAAAGAAGCCTCCAGCAAAGATTCTGCAACGAAAGATTCGAGTTCGAAAGAAAGTTCCTCAAAAGACAAAAAGCCCGCAAAGAAAAAATAAGCACAGCGAGGAAACGCATGGCTGACATGCCACAACCAACGAGCGCGATTCGCAGAGTTCGCAAGGCCGTGCTGCCCGCGGCGGGACTTGGCACGCGCTTTTTGCCCGCGACCAAAGCGCAACCCAAAGAGATGCTGACGGTGGTGGACAAGCCACAGATTCAGTACGTGGTGGAAGAGTGCGTGGCGTCGGGGATCGAACACATCATCATCGTGACGGGGAAGGGGAAAAACTCGATCGAGGATCACTTTGACCATGCGCCAACGCTGGAACGCTTTCTGGAAGAAAAAGGGAAGCCGGAGCAAGCGGCGATGGTTCGGCGCATCAGCGACATGGTGCAGGTGAGTTACACGAGGCAGAAGGAGCCGCTCGGCCTCGGACACGCCGTATTGGTGGCGAAAGATCTTGTGGGCGACGAGCCGTTCGCGGTTTTGTTAGGAGATGTACTGATTCCAGGAAAAAATCCTGCTACAAAGCAGCTCATCGATGTGTACGCAGCTACGGGAGTTGGCGCGATTGCAGTAGAGGAAGTGCCGAGGGAGAAAACTCATCTTTATGGGATCGTCGATGGGGAAGCCGCTCCGCTGCCGCCGTTTGGCGCGCGACTTTTGAGGGTTCGCGATCTCGTGGAAAAACCGAAGCCGGAAAATGCGCCATCGAATCTCGCGATTACAGGACGCTACGTTTTGCCGCCGCAGATTTTCGATTGCCTGGAGCGCACCAAGCCCGGAGCTGGGAATGAAATTCAGTTGACGGATGGGCTGCGACTCCTGGCGCAGGAGCACGGCCTGTGGGCGTATATATATGAAGGCGTTTCGTACGATGCTGGCGACAAGCTGGGATTTCTGAAAGCGACCGTTGAAATCGCGTTGCAAAACGAAGAGTTGGGTGCAGCTTTCCGTGACTACCTGAAGAATTTGAAGCTGTAATTTTTATCGTGTGAACTCGAAAATGACGCGCATTTTGGGAATTGAATCGTCGTGCGATGAGACGGCGGCGGCTGTTGTGGCCGACGGCCGCGAGATTTTGTCCAGCGTGGTGGCGTCGCAGATTGATATTCACCGAAAGTACGGCGGCGTCGTTCCAGAGTTGGCGTCGCGCGAACATTTGCGGCAGGTTGTGCCTGTGGTGCGAGAGGCGCTTGCGCAGGCGGGGATGAGGCTTGCGGATGTAGATGCAATTGGTGTGACGCACGGGCCGGGGTTGGTTGGAGCGTTGCTCGTGGGGATTACGTACGGAAAGACTTTGGCGCAGGCGTTGGGAAAGCCGCTTGTAGGAGTGAATCATCTGGCGGGGCATGTTCACGCAGTTTTTTTGGAGGCGCATAAGGCCGGGCGCGTGGCGAAATTGCCTGCCGTTTGTTTAATTGTTTCGGGTGGACATACGGTTTTGTACGAAGTGAGTGCGCCGGACCCGGGTGCCCTGTTGCGTTATCGAAAAATCGGGCAAACGCGCGATGATGCGGCGGGCGAAGCGTACGACAAGGTCGCGAAGTTGCTGGGGTTGGGATATCCGGGCGGACCGATTCTGGATCGGCTGGCGGCGGTTTCGAATGACGCGCCGGCGCCGGTGAAATTTGGTCCGACGAAAACGCGGAGCAATCGTTTGGATTTCAGTTTCAGCGGATTGAAGACGGCAGTGTTGTATCACGTACGCGAGCATCCGGAATACGCAGACGAGACTCGTGCGCGGGAAGAGGCATTACAGCGTGGCGAGCGGAAGTTTGAGCAGTTGCTCCCGCTGTGTTCGCCGCAGACTCTAGCGCTGGTACGCGAATTTCAGAACGCTGTAGTGCGCGATTTGGCGGAACGCACGATGATGGCCGCGGAAGAGCTGGGCGTGGAAAGCGTGCTGGTTTCGGGAGGAGTAGCGGCAAACAGCCAGCTTCGCGCCACATTCGACGAGCGTGGGAAGAACAAGGGCTTCGACGTATTTTTCCCGAGCCGGGCGCTTTCAACGGATAACGCGGCGATGATTGCCGCGGCCGCGTATGAGAAATTTCGGGCAGGAATGTTTGGCGATTCCTCGCTCAATGCCGATCCAGGCTTGGTTTTGGCCTAAGGAATTACACACAGCGCGTTGCGGTTACAGAGGACGCAGAGAAGCCCCGGACTAAGCGGAGAATTGCTGAAGTGTTTGTAAGAGCATTCAGCGGGGTGGCAGTCCAACCGCGCGGAAAAACAGTTGCTCGACTTTTTGTCCCAGCTGGTTTCTATTGATCCGCTTTTGTTTGATATATGCGTCATCGACAACGGCGTGGAGTCCGCTAAACAGGAAGACGGCAGTGAAACGAGTGTTTTCGACGGACCACGCTTGTGCTTCCATGCCGGCCTGAAGTAAGTCGGAAAGATGATCGATCACGGCGTTGTCGACGAGACCCTCCCGGGTACGAGGGCGCGAACCGTAAAAGACAATGTCGTGCAGTTGGATCGAATCGAGATAGCCGGTGAAACAGGCGTTGGCCCACGTTGCGAGCTTTTTCCGCCAGTCCTCTCCTGGTCTTGCTGCGATTGAAGCTCTTATGCCCTCCAAATGTTTTTGGCCGAAACGGTCGCCGAGAGCGGCGAGGATGTCCTCCTTGGAAGAGAAATAGAGATAGAACGTTCCCTTGGCGACGTCAGCGCCCGAGGTGATTTGCTCAATCGTTGTCGAGGCGACGCCCTGTTTGAGAAACAGCTGTTGGGCGGCATTCATGAGCTCGTCGCGCCTCTCTTCGGGTGGCTTGGTCCGTGGGCGGGACTTGGTTGTCGCGCGCATTAGATTGTCCTCGCCTCCGCGAGGGGACTCTGATCAACGACCGTAGCATAGTCTTCGATTCGGTCCGGGTGGTCGGCTCTGCGCAGAGAAGGGAACATGCGTGCCCAAGCTCCGGTGACTACGAGCGAACCTACACCGCCAAAAATCGCCGCGCCCACTGGTCCTAGCAATCGGGCGACAATGCCGGTTTCGAACTCGCCGAGCTCAGCTGAGGCGCCGATGAAGAGACCGGAGACTGCGGACACGCGGCCGCGCATGTGGTCCGGCGTCACGATTTGTACTAATGACTGGCGGACATAGACTGAGATCATGTCCGCCGCACCCAAGGCGATTAAGGCGATCAGCGAGACGATCAGAGATTTAGAGATGGCGAAAACTAACGTGGCCACTCCAAACGCCGCGACGCCCGCGAACATCCAGTGGCCCGCGCGGCGGTGCAGCGGCCACCGGCTGAGCGCGAAGGCCATAGCCATTGCTCCGATGGCCGGGCCGGAGCGAAGTATCCCGAAGCCATGGGCACCAACTTTTAACACATCGCTTGCGAACACAGGCAAAAGGGCAGTGGCGCCTCCCAGCAGGACGGCGAACAGGTCCAGCGAGATGGCGCCCAGTACGATTTTGTTGGTCCACACGTAGACGATGCCCTCGCGGATCTGCTCGATGCGGGAGCCGGGTTGACGTTCCGGGCGGGTGTTAGCGCGAATGCAGATGAGGTTGACAGCAGCGGCGGCGTAGAGCGCGGCAGAACCGCAATAAGCGACTGCAGGCGACACGGCGCAAAGGGCGCCGCCAATCCACGGGCCGAGCACCGATCCGGCTTGGTCGCCCAGCGAATTATGTGAGATGGCACGGGGTAGAAGTTCGCGCCGCACTAACATCGGTCCCATCGCTCCGCTGGCCGGCGAGAGGAATGCGCGCGACGCTCCGAACACGGCGGCAATTGCGAAGATGGGGACTAGCGTTGGGTTCGGGCGCAGGGCTAGAACGGCCAGCACAAGCACGCACGCGATTTCCGCGGCGGTACAGGCGAGGATGATGACTCGGCGGTCATGGCGATCGGCTGTGGCGCCAGCGATGAAAGTAAGTAAGAACAGGGGCACAAACTGAGCGAGACCCACCATGCCTACCAGGAAGGCACTTTGTTCGACGCTCTGCGTATGGCGAGCGACCGTGTAAACCTGCCAGCCGATGGTGACACTCTCGGCTTGGACGGCCAGGGTGGAGAAGAGGCGCGCTGCCCAGAAAAGGGCGAAAGCGCGCTGCTTGAACAAGGAGTGTGTAGGGTCCGCGGGAAGATCCGGATTGGGCCCGTCTTGCTGTCGCTGTTCGTTTGTGTGGGCTGCGCTTGTCATGAGTTATCAAGGTTGATTTTATATGACTGACTGGTGGTCAGTCAATATAGGAGTGCCAAGGCGACTGCATAGTGCGACTCACGACTTCATTTCCAGATAAGTTGATGACCTTAGACGCGGTGCCACTTGCCGCGTAATCTTTGTGATAGCATGCGGGTGCGCTAGGGGCGCATCCGGTCCGCGGAAAGGGTAGAAGCCCACCTGCTTTAAATTGAGTTTTGCGAACCTTCTTTCGGCCCGATGTGCGGACTGCGGGCGATTTAGTGAAAGGAGGTCGCTATGCCGACCCATTCTAAGGACGCGCCGCGTCCGCTTCCTGAACGTCCCAATCTCCGCCGTTTGAAAGATCAAGCGAAGGATTTGCTGAAGGCCGGTGAGGCTGAATCGCTCACGGTCGCACAGTTTAAGATCGCGCAGCTTTATGGATTTGCTAGCTGGCCGAAGCTGAAGGAGCACGTCGATTCGCTCGAGGAGATTGGACAGCTCAAGTTAGCGATCGATGCCAATGATCTAGAGCAAGTGAAGAGTCTGATGACGCGCAATTCGGCGCTGCATCGCGCTCCGCTTGGATATAACACAAATGGCCCGCTTACATGGGTGGCGGAATGCCGAGTGCCGTGGGAGGCGCCGAGCTCGGCGAGATTGGCGATGGCTCAGTGGATGATCGAAAACGGATCGGATGTGCATCAAGGCGGCGATGGGCCATTGATGCGAGCGGCTCTATTCGGCCATCGAATTCCGATGATGGAGTTGCTTGTCGCTCATGGAGCGGACGTGAATGCAGAGTGGAACGGCTATTTCCCAATCATTTTCGCGCCGTGCGAAACGGTGCAGCCCGAGGCAATCCAATGGCTGCTGGATCATGGGGCAAATCCGAATTGTGCGCGAGCGGGACGGAAGTATCCGGGGACGGCGCTGGATTATGTGATCGGCACGTATGGACGTTCGCCGCAGCTTGGCGAGTGCATGGACATTCTTGTCGGGGCGGGCGGCGTTACGAAGTACGACGTGCCACCTGTTCTGGATTTGCTCCGCGGCCGGCTCAATCTTCTGGAGAAATACCTCGATGCGGATCACAAGCTGGTGCATCGGCGTTTTCCGGAGTTGGACTTCGGCAGCACAGGCGCGCGGCTGCTCAAGCTGCGGGGAGCGACGCTGCTGCACGTGGCCGCGGAGTACAGTAACGTCGAAGCCGCGAAGCTACTCTTGGAGCGTGGGGCGGACGTCAATGCGCGGGCCGTTGTGGATGTACAGGGTGTTGGCGGCCAGACGCCAATCTTCCACGCGGTGACGCAGTTCTTCGACGGCGGATTGCCGATGACGCAGTTCTTGGTGGAACGCGGCGCTGACTTGTCGGTGCGTGTGAAACTCCCGGGTCATTACGAGCGGCCAGGCGAGGTTGTGGAGTGCACGCCGCTCGGGTATGCAATGCGTTTTCCCGGCGACGACCACAAGAATGAACACAAGACTGAGGCGCTTTTGCGGGAGCGCGGGGCAGCGGAGTGAACTGGAGGGGCTGTTAGTGCCGGAAGGGTTCAAGGCGCATGTCGGCAGCAAAATTTTGCAGCGCCGCGGCATCTTCTGTTGAGCCTGGGGGCAAAGAGGCTCGACGATTCTCTGCGTCACGAGCGGCTTGCTCGGTAGTCCATGTTCTTACGAAAACGGCGTCGCGGACGTAGCGCAGCCTCTGCAGAGTCGCGTCGGAGGCGCCGCCGTAGACATCGATCTGCTTAAGAAAGAACTCAACGAGCGATTTAGGAAGCTCGAAAGTGTCTGGAACGTCTCGACGCGTGTACTCGTAAATCGTCTTCTGGTGCCACGGATCGAATTTCTTTGTGTCGAACGAGTCGGTCTCTTCCAAGAAAATCTGTGAAGTGGGCACCACCACGCGAATAACCGGACCCGTCGTGGGCCGAAGAACCCAAACGGCGACCGTGTGATTCGAGGTTGGCCACAAAAGACCGACGCTTTTAACGCCGGAACGCTCGACAAGGAACGCGTAGAGTGCGGAGAGTTCATCGCATTCGGCGATCGCCGTCGGCTGCGACGGAGAGGGGCGCCGAGCCCCTTTCCATTGGCTCCAGATCCTGTCGGAATTGGGCGGCTGGTCGGTGATGCTCCAGTGCATATTCCAAAAGCCTGCGTCGCGTGTGGCTTCGTACAACAGACGAATAATGACGAAGTCGGAGAAGCGAACACTGTCCGGCGAGAGATGATGGGCAACGAGGAAGGATTGAAATGCCAATCGCATGCCGGGGAAATTCTCGAGAGTTTTTGCTTTCTCGCGAATACTCCGGACAAATTGTGTGAGTGGGACGCCTTGCTGGGAAGTCATAGGTTGTGCGGGTGTTTGGGCGTGAAGCACGGGCGAAGCGGCGAGCAGGGCAATTACAGCACAGGGGAGCAGGCGCAGCAAAGGTTTCATAGGAATCAGCGGCTGGTCTCATTGTAAGTCTTCGCTCGCGGAAAAAGGCGAGGGACACAGTTTAGGAGTGCGTGGGGTATACTCTCGCGGCGATGGGGACTTCTGCGGGTGGTGGCGTGCGATTTCAAGTAGCCAGCGATCAGTCTCTGATCGTTTATTTCGACTCGTCTGCGATGAAGAGCGGGGCTAAAGCCCCGCGCCTACAAAATCAAATCACAATTGAGGCGCACGAGAAGGTCCGCAGGCTCTTGCGATTGGTGGAGTTGGAGCCGATTGCAGGAGTCCGGAATATGCATCCGGCGTACTGTTCTTTGCTCTTTAAATTTGACGCGATGAAATTGCGCCATGAAGAGCTCGAAGAAATTTTGCGTGGATACGTCAAGCGCATGGAAAAAGTGGTGCTTCCTGGGCCTCGTTTGGTGGAAATACCGGTCTGCTATGGCGGGGAGTACGGCCCTGACTTGAAGGATGTCGCTGAGTTGCACGGGTTGACGACCCAACGGGCGATCGAAGCACACGCCTCGGCGACTTACGTTGTTTATTTTTTGGGGTTTGTGCCGGGCTTTGCGTATCTCGGGGAGGTGGCAGAAGAACTGGTGACGCCGCGGTTAGCTATGCCGCGGCGGAGCGTGCCGGTTGGGAGCGTGGGGATCGCGGGCAGTCAGACTGGCGTGTATCCGGTTGCCACACCGGGCGGATGGAGATTGCTGGGGCGCACGCCGGTGAAGATGTTCCAACCTGAGAGGCCAGAGATGAGTTTGCTCGCGATTGGAGATCGCGTGCGGTTTGTGGCAATTTCGCGAGAGCAGTTTACGAAGCTGGAGAACGCATGAGTTTGATTGAGGTGCGTGCTCCAGGACTGCTGACGACCGTGCAGGATTTGGGGCGAGAAGGGTTTGGGCCTATGGGAGTTTCGGCCTCGGGAGCCGCTGATCCGGTTGCTCTTCGGATTGGGAATCGGTTGGTAGGCAATCGGGAGGGCGCGGCGGGATTGGAGATGACACTGCTCGGCGGGACTTTCTTTTTCCGAGAAGGTGCGGTGGTGGCGCTGACGGGTGCGGATTTTGCGCCGACTTTGGACAACGTGTCTATGACATCGTGGATTGCGGTAGAGATTCGGGCGGGGCAGACTCTGCGACTGGGAGCGACGCGAACGGGAGCACGGTGTTATTTGTGCGTGCGAGGCGGGATCGACGTGAAAATGTTTTTGGGGAGCGCGTCGACGCATTTGTTGAGCGGGCTTGGCGGCTTTCAAGGGAGAGCGTTGCGCGCGGGGGATGTGTTGAAAATTGGAACGGCGAGCGGGAGCTTCCGGACGTTTCGGAAAAGAAGTGCATCGGCGAGAGCTGTGGCGCAATTGGCGCCGCGAAAGGTTCTGCGCGTAACTACGGGGCCGCAAAGCGATTGGTTTTCGCAGGAGGTGCGAGATGCGTTTTACGCAAGGATGTATCGTGTGACTGAGGAGTCGAATCGGATGGGCTTGCGGTTGGAAGGCGCAGCGATTGCGTCGACCGCTGGCGCAGAGATGATTTCCGAGGGAGTTTCGTTGGGGGCGGTGCAGATTACGGCAGGTGGATTGCCGATTATTTTATTTGTGGAACAACAAACAACCGGTGGATATCCAAAGATTGCGAGTGTGATTTCCGCGGATTTGAGCAGCCTGGGGCAGCTTCGGCCGCGCGACGAGATTCGATTCGAACTGGTGGAAATGGAAACGGCGCGGGCGCTTTTCTTGGAGCAGGAAAAATTGCTCGCGTCGCAGGAGTTGATCCTGGAATGAGCAGCCGTCATTTAAAGATCGATTTGAATTGCGACATGGGCGAAATGCCTGAGGCGATTGCGGACGGCACGCAAGAAGCGTTAATGCGGTCGATTACGTCGGCGAATGTGGCCTGTGGTGGGCATGCAGGCGATGAAGAGACGATGCGCACTACGATTCAGCAGGCGATGCGATACGGCGTGGCAGTTGGGGCGCATCCGGGATATGCGGATCGCGAGAATTTTGGTCGGATGGAATTGAAAATGTCCTCGGCCGAGGTTGCGAACTCTCTGTACGAGCAGGTGCGAACGCTTGCGCAAATTGCGGAAAGTTGTGGGGCGCGAGTAATACACGTAAAGCCGCATGGCGCGCTTTACAACCAGGCGGTGAAAAACCGCGAGCTTGCGCGCGCGATCGCTGACGGTGTGGCGCGATGGAATCGTCAGGTAGTGCTCGTTGGGTTGGCTGGATCCTCCATGCTAGAAGTGTTTCGTGAAGCGGGGTTTGCCGTGGCGGCTGAGGCATTCGCAGACAGGCAGTATGAGCCGGACGGAACTTTGCGATCGAGAAAATTTGACGACGCCTTGATACGTGATCCGGAAAGTGCCGCGCGTCAGGCGCTTGGAATGGTGGAGCGAGGAGTCGTGAAAGCGAGCGACGGGAGTGAAGTCGCAGTTGCGCCGCAAACGATATGTATTCATGGGGATACGCCTGGGGCTCCGGCGATTGCGGCTGAAGTGGCACGAGTGTTACGGGAGTCGGGGGTGATACTCAGCGGACTGCTGGGGAGTTAGAAACCGAGTGGAAGAAAGAGCAGGGATAACGCAGAGACGCGGAGAACGCAGAGATTCGTGGAGAGTTGGGATGCGAAACCCAAGGGCCTTGAATCGTCATGGGCGATGGCAATCGTTGCCGTTCAGATTGCAGATCTGGAGATTGCCGGAATTGTCTTGAATCACGCGAGATTGGAGTCTAAGCGTGGGGACTTTGGCGGCTCTGCAGGCGCGGGCAACGTCTCCGAGTGACGGGCCTGAGTCGTTTGACTCGGCTTTTTCGGCTGCGGCGAGTTGCTGCTGGCCGAGGGCCAGAGCGTCGTTGTAATTCATATAGGTTGATGGAACGAAGGGACCATCGTTCCTTGCGTAACCTACTTCAAAATTTCGCGGAGCTTCGTAGCGAACGGCGCGGCCGCCGAAGCCGTATTCCATTCCCCCGCTGCTGGTGCCGCCCCATCCATTAATAAATCCTTGACCATTTCCTGTGCTTGGACGTTGATGGGACCGCTGAGCGTGCGAGGGACTTGCCAGGAGTAGAAGGACGGCGAAGAGAAGACAGAGTTTCATGGCGATCTCCCAAGCTTGCCTCATATAGTACAGAAAGGGAGGCTCATTGAGAATCCGTGAAGGGTAGCGAGGGGACGCGGCTAGCGGCTTCAAGTATATGACGATATTGGGTGACTTGGCGTTTCGTTCGTTTGACCTCAACAGTAAGGGTGAAAGAGACGAAGATAGCTAAACGCAGAGGCACAGAGAGCACAGAGGGAGAAAGATAAAAAAGGACAGGAGAAAGAAATCACTCGAAAAGAAAAAGCGGGCAACAAAAGTTGCCCGCCGGAAATTAAAAACGCGCCCAATGTGCGGCGCGTGAGCTATTCGAATTTTTCGGTCATTACCGGGAACTGCAACTTTGCCTTTGCCAGGGACTTGACGACGATGGCTTCGGCGCTTTCCGCGGTGGTGTTGCGCGAGGTGGCCATTTCACTGACCAGGAGGTACTTCGCGCGCTCCAGCATTTTCTTTTCGCGGAAGGAGAGGGGCTTGCTGCGGCTGAGGGAAACGAGACTCTTGAGGACGACGGCGACTTCGAGGAGGGAACCGGTGCGCATGCGCTCGGAGTTTTCCTTGAAGCGATGTTTCCAGTCGTGGTGAGAGTTGAGCTTACCCTTTTCGAGGAAGCCAAGGACTTTGGTGGATTCCGTGGAACGAATCACGGAGCGAAGGCCAACGGTTTCTGCGTTTGATTGTGGAACCATGACGCGCAGGCCGCTGGAAACGATGCGAATCATGAAGTAACG
>Ga0210391_10004083_pt1 | contig 12267 bp, 10 predicted proteins | sample IncBWC12OmetaG_FD_160573 | JGI IMG/M metagenome (GOLD analysis project Ga0210391, IMG submission 160573) | Forest soil microbial communities from Barre Woods Harvard Forest LTER site, Petersham, Massachusetts, United States - Inc-BW-C-12-O ... | reverse complement strand
GCGCACCGCCCATTCGAAGCAGTGAGAACCGCGAGAAATTGTGGCAGGGGCTGCGAGACGGCACGATTGACATGGTCGTAACCGACCATTCACCGTGTCCACCTGCAATGAAGAAGATTGCGGAAGGCAATTTCCGCACCGCCTGGGGTGGCATTGCAAGCCTTCCGGTGGCGCTACCGCTGGTGTGGACTGATGCCAGCAGACGCGGATTTACGTTGCTCGATCTGGCAAAGTGGATGGCAGGAGGCCCCGCTCGACTGGCCGGATGCGGCACGCACAAGGGCAGTATAGCCCCAGGTCATGATGCGGATTTCGTTGTGTTCGATCCCGACGGCGAATTCGTTGTGGCGGAAGACAAGTTGTATTACCGGCATCCGGTCTCGCCGTATTTGGGAGAAACGCTGCGTGGGGTGGTGAAGGCCACATATCTGCGGGGAAATCCCGTGTTCGCTGCGGGAGAGTTTCCAAGGGAGCCGGCGGGACGAGAGTACTCTGCGACTGCGCGCCCTCAATCGACGCCATAATCTTTTCTATCCTGCTTCCGCAAGACTTCCAGCCAATTTCGACTCAGTCTGTCATACACTATCCCATCTACGCATGGCGTATGCCCGCTTGGGTCAACGTGAGTGGGCAACGGTGTTAACCCATTAATCCATGAACGTTGAGCCAGTAACATTAAGCCATGAACACTGAGCGCATCGTCGGCAAGTCGGTCCCGCGCAAGGAAGGGCGCGATAAGGTAACGGGAGAGTCGAAGTATGTGGACGACATGGTTCTGCCGAACATGCTCTTCGGAGCCACGGTTCGCAGCCAGGTTCCACGCGGACGCATCACGAAGATCACCTTCGGTGCGGGTATTGCGTGGGAAGAATTCGTTGTCGTGTCTGCGAAAGATATTCCTGGGAAGAATTGTATCGCGCTGATCGGCGAAGATCAGCCTTGCTTGGCGAGTGAAGTAGTGAACCATCCCGAAGAGCCGATTCTGTTGCTGGCTCATCCCGACCGCCATCTTCTTCCGCAGGCGGTTGCGGCAATCTCGATCGATTACGAATCCCTGCCTGCCATCTTCACGATCGAAGAGAGCGAATACCGTTCCGAAATCATTTGGGGCGAGGACAATGTCTTCAAAACCTACTTAATCGAAAAAGGCAGTCTCGACGGCATTTGGGAGAAGGCTGACTACATTGTGGAAGGCGAGTATTCGACGGGCGCGCAGGAACAGCTTTACATCGAAAACAATGGAATGATCGCCGCCTACGACGAGGCGCAGGGGATCACGGTCTGGGGTTCTCTGCAGTGTCCATATTACATTCACAAGGCGTTGATGGCGCTCTGCAATTTTCCAGCAGAAAAAGTTCGAGTGGTGCAGATGGAGACGGGAGGGGCTTTCGGCGGCAAGGAAGAATATCCATCGATGATCGCCGCGCATGCCGCACTGCTGGCTATCAAGGCCGGAAGGCCGGTCAAAATTATTTATGACCGCATGGAAGACATGGCTGCCACGACGAAGCGGCATCCCTCACGAACTCGTCACCGGACCGCCGTCAGCCGCGATGGGAAGATTCTCGGCGGAGAAATTGATTTCACGATTGACGGTGGAGCGTATGCGACATTGTCGTCGGTAGTGCTTTCGCGCGGAGTCATTCACGCGGGCGGGCCTTACTACTGGCCGAGTGTTCGCATCCGCGCCAAGGCGGTCGCCACCAACGCGCCGCCGCATGGAGCTTTCCGTGGCTTCGGAGCTCCGCAAAGCCTGTTTGCCATGGAGCGGCACATGGATCGCATTGCGCAAATCGTGGGCCTTTCTCCGGTCGAGATTCGCCGGCGAAATTTCCTGCAGGCGGGACAGGCCACCACAACCGAACAAGTGGTGCGCGAGCCGATCGATCTTGGGAAATTGCTGGATCGCGCATTGGATGTTTCGGACTATGAGGCCAAGAAGCAAAGGTTCGCCAAGCAGAATCAGCTCGGCGCTTCGAAAAAAGGGATGGGCATTGCCGCGTTCCTCCACGGCGCAGGATTTACCGGGTCGGGCGAGCGTTATTTAAGTTCTGTAGTCGGTGTGGAAGGTTGTGCCGACGGCAGCGTTCGCGTGCTGGTGTCGAGCACGGAATTTGGCCAGGGGACGAAAACCGTCCTGAGCCAGATCGCAGCCGAGGCTCTCCGTCTGCCCTACGAAAATGTGAGCATGGCCCAGCCTGACACGCTGGAAGTGCCCAACAGCGGGCCGACTGTGGCATCTCGCACGGTGATGGTAGTGGGAAAGCTGGTGCAGTCTGCAGCCCTGGGAATTGCGCAGACTTTGATTTCCTCGGGCCTGCTGCGCGAAGGGTACTCTCCAGATGCATTTCGTGCTGCTTGCCAGCAGCATGTGGCGAAGCATGGCGCGATTCGTTCCTGGTCGCGCTACGAAGCGCCGAGCGGGATTTTCTGGGACGATCAGGCATATCGCGGAGAAGCGTACGCTGCATTCGCCTGGGCAATTTATATCGCAGAAGTCACGGTTGACCTGACAACGTACAGCGTATCGGTGGACGACTTCGTCGCGCTGCAGGAAGTTGGTAAAGTTCTGCACCCGCTTCTGGCGCGCGGACAAATCATCGGTGGGATTGCCCAGGGTATTGGATTCAGCCTCTATGAGAAAGTAGTTTGGCAGAACGGACGCATGCAGAACGGGCAGATGACCAATTACATCATGCCCACGTCGAGCGACCTGCCCCCCATTCGCGTCTTTTTTGAAGAGTTGGGGAACATTCATGGCGCGTACGGTGCGAAGGGCATCGGAGAACTTCCGATGGACGGTCCGGCACCAGCGATCGTCAATGCGATCGAAGATGCGCTCGGCGTTCCTTTCGATTCCATTCCCCTCCTTCCGGAAGACATCATGGTTGGGCTCGCTGCATCGTCGCCGGTCAGCTCAATGGGCGGAGGCGAATGACCGACTTCCACGGCAGGCACAAGGCTGAGATTTCGTTGATCGTCAACGGTGAGCTGAAAAAAGTACGAGCTTACCCGATGGAACGCCTGCTCGACGTCCTGCGGTTCGAACTTGGATTGACCGGTGCAAAAGAAGGTTGCGGAGAAGGCGAGTGCGGTTCGTGCTCCGTGCTGATGGATGGTGCGCTGGTCAATAGTTGCCTTGTCCCGGTTCTGCAGGCCGCAGGCACAAGCATTGTCACGATTGAAGGGCTTGCGAAGAGGGACACGCTGCACGTCTTGCAGGAGGCCTTTCTGGAATGTGGGGGCGCGCAGTGCGGCATTTGCACTCCGGGCATGATTCTCGCGGCCGTGCATTTATTAAACGCAAAGCCTCAACCTACAGTGGACGAAATCCGGGAAGGGCTATCCGGCAATCTTTGCCGCTGCACTGGCTACGCCCAGATTGTGGAAGCCGTGGCGGAGGCGGCACGCCGCAGATCGAGCGTATGAGTTTGAGGAAGACCGCATGAGATCGAACCCGTCTGACTACGAGATGCTGGCGCCAGGCAACTTGCAGGCGATTGTCTCGCTGATGGCCGGGGAGCCGGGTGCGTGGCTTCCGATTGCCGGGGGCACAGACGTGATGGTGCTGTACGCGGCTGGGAAGCTGCCGGCGCGAAAGCTGGTCAGCATTTGGAACCTTCCTGAATTGCGGCGTATTGATGTCACGGCGAGCGAGATTCGAATCGGGGCGGGATCCACGTACACAGACCTGCGACGACACGAACTGGTTGAACGCGAATTTCCGCTGTTGGCCAGCGCCGCTCAGTGGACGGGAGGAATCGCGAATCAGAATCGGGGAACTCTCGGGGGCAACATCGTGAACGCGTCGCCGGCAGCGGATTCACTGCCTGCGCTTCTCGTCTATGAAGCGGAAATAATCTTGATCTCCGCGCGGGGAGAGCGCCGGCTGCCTTATGTTGACTTTCACACGGGGTACAAGAAGACTCTGCTGGCGCCCGACGAACTGATTCAATCTGTATGCCTGTCTCGGCGATACTCGGGATATTTCAGCCATGCTCGCAAGGTTGGAGCTCGGAATGCGCAGGCGATTTCCAAAGTTTGCATTGCCGCATTGGGCCGCGTTGCCAACGGAACGGTGGATAATGTGCGCATCGCTCTAGGGAGCGTCGCGCCCATTCCTGTCCGTTTGAGGGAGACCGAACTGGCGATGAAGGGACGAACTATCGATTCCGCGCTGCTGCTCTTAGCGAGAAAAACTGCGATGTCCGAGATCCATCCCATTGACGATATTCGATCGACCTCCATGTATCGTGCTGCCGTCTCCGGCAATCTCGTGGTTGAGTTCTTGCAACATCTGAATTCTGATCGCCGTGGGGCAGAACGCGATCAAGGGGAGAACGTTCTTGCACAATGGAATCTGCTTCCGTCTGATGATGCCGTAAGGAAGATTCTGCCGTGCTGCGGATCGAAGGCGTGGGCTCGGGCTATGGTTGCCCGCAGACCGCTGGCCGACGAAGATGCGATACTGGCTGCGTCGAACGAAGTGTGGGCTGGTCTGCCGCGATCGGATTGGATGGAAGCGTTTGAGAGTCACCCGCGAATCGGGGAATCGCGTTCCTCTCGGCCTTCGCCGCCGCCTCCGGAGAGTCCCGCGGTGGCCTGGTCGGCGCAGGAGCAGCAAGACGCGAGGGACGCCGACGCGGCTTTAAAGAATGCTCTGGCGGAGGCGAATCGGGAGTATGAGCGACGCTTCCATCGCATCTTCATTGTTTGCGCCACCAGTAAGTCTGCGTCGCAGATTCTGGAAGTTCTTCAACGGCGCATGGCAAATGACGAAGAAACCGAGCTTCAGGAAGCGGCCGAGCAGCAGCGCCAGATTACGGAAATTCGGCTGAGAAAATGGCTTCATGGATAAAGCAGGGAAATGCATCTCGACCCACGTTCTGGACTTGGTTCGCGGCAAGCCTGCCGCGGACGTGCCTGCCCGTCTGGAGAAACAGGACCCCGCCGGAGATTGGCGCGTATTGGCCTCCGCGCGCACCGATCAGGAGGGTCGTTGTCCGCAACTGCTCCCGGAAGGCGGGGGTATTCCGCTGGAGTGTATCGACTCATCTTTGATACCGCTAGCTACTTCGCGCAGCAAAAAATGGTCGCGCTGTATCCAGTAGTGGAGATTACGTTCCAGGTGCAGGCAGGCGAATCGCATTTTCACATTCCGCTGCTGCTAAGCCCGTACGGATATACCACATACCGCGGAAGCTGAGCGGCAAAGGATTCGTTCGATAGAGTGAGCTTCGATGGAATGGACTTTGAAGGAGCGGATTTTCATGGAGCACACCAGGTGACCTCGTCAATCCGCGAGTGGCTAAGCCTGCTGGTGCGATGGTTCCACGTATTTGCCGCGATCATGTGGGTCGGCCAAACCTACTATTTCACGTGGCTAGACGGGCAGTTCAACAAGCTCACCAAGCAAGCTGCGGCGAATGGAACGAACCTATCGATCTGGATGGTTCACAGCGGCGGCTTCTACACGGTCGACCGGCAGAAGTCGCTGAAGGTCGGGCCTGAGCAGGTGCGGTGGTTCCGCTGGGAAGCTCTGATGACGTGGATCAGCGGAATGGTGCTGCTGGTTCTCGTATATTACTCGAGCAGTGGACTCATTGATCCCGATGTCGCACAAATCTCGCAGGCACAGGGGATCGCTATCGGGCTGGCGGTCCTGGCCGGGGGATGGATCGTCTATGACCTGGCACTGCGGTCGCCGCTGGGCCGGTCGGAAGCAGCGTTCGCAGTTTTTTCTCTGATGATGATCACTCTGCTGGCTTGGGGGGTGACCCGTATATTCAGCGGGCGCGCGGCCTACATCCACGTCGGCGCGATGCTCGGAACTATCATGACGGCGAACGTTTGGTTTCGAATTCTTCCCTCTCAACGCAAAATGATCGCGGCAGCGGCCGCCGGCCAGACATTCGATGCGGCACTCAGCGCTCAAGCCAAGCTGCGATCCAAACACAATACTTTCATCGCAGTCCCCGTTGTCTTTATCATGATCAGCAATCACTTCCCGGTCGCGACTTATGGCAACCAATACAACTGGGAAGTTCTCGCCGCCCTGGTTCTGGTCGGCTGGGCTGCGGCGAAGGTTATACGGGAGACCTGATTTCGCTTCGACGGGTTCTCGTCATCCGAACTGGAAGTCAGTGCAGACCACAGAACTCACAACGCGTGCGAAAGAAGTCATCGGCCGGTGCCTGCGGCTTGCGTCTTTTTCGGAAGACTCGGAGAGCACGCGTCGCACCTTTTTGTCGCCGCCCATGCACGCATGTCATCAAGAAATCGCCCGATGGATGAAACCGCTTGATGCGCAGGTCCGAATTGACGCCGCCGGAAATTTCCGTGCAGTGTATCCTGCAGCGCAGCCGAACACGCTGCGCCTTCTGATTGGTTCACACCTCGATACGGTCCCCAACGCAGGAGCTTATGACGGCGTTCTGGGAGTTGTGCTGGCGGTCGCGTTGCTCGAGGAATTACGCGGACGCAGGCTCCCCTTTACAATCGAAGTGATTGGCTTCTCCGAAGAGGAAGGAGTGCGCTTCGGCACTCCATTCATCGGTAGTAGAGCGTTGGTCGGCAGGCTGGACGAGGAACTTCTCGGTACTCTCGACGAACGTGGTGTTTCGGTGCGAAAGGCGATCGAAGAGTTTGGGTTGAATCCCGCGGATATCCCTCAGGCCGCGTTGAAAAACGACACGATCGGCTATCTTGAGTTTCATATAGAACAAGGGCCAGTCTTGGAGAACATGAATCTGCCTCTGGCAGCGGTTGAAGCCATTGCAGGGCAGTCGCGCCTGGAATTCACATTCGTGGGCCATGCGAATCACGCGGGAACAACGCCCATGCATCTTCGGTGCGATGCAATTACGGGCGCGGCTGAGTGGATTTGCGCGGTTGAACGCCTCACGCAGGATGTCTGTGGGCTAGTGGCGACAGTCGGCAAGATCGAGGCCAAGCCCGGAGCGACCAACGTAATCGCCGGCGAGGCGAGGCTTACCCTTGATGTTCGTCACAGTTGTGATGAAGTTCGCACTCGCGGTGTAGATGGTCTCATTCGTCAAGCCCACGAAGTCGCGGCGCGCCGTGGATTATCTGTGCAGGTCAGTACATTACTAAATCAGCGAGCCGTGGCGATGGATCCGTTTCTCATTAGGGAGATCGAACAGGTGATCGTCAAGTCCGGATGCACGCCGCATCGGATGGTGAGCGGTGCGGGTCACGATGCCATGATCCTGGCGGAGAAAGTTCCAAGCGCGATGATTTTTCTGCGCACCCCAGGCGGGATCAGCCACGATCCGGCAGAATCAGCCTTACAGGAGGATGTTGAGAAGGCGATCGCGTGCGGCTTGCACCTTCTTGACCAGCTAGCTTCTTCCCCTGAATTTTACAAAAGGACAAACCGTGCATAATCTTGGCCGGACTCGAAGCTCACATCAACCGAATCATTTGCTGTTGACTCCCGACACTTTTGTGCGCACCGCTCTACCTGGGATGAAGGCCTGCTCCGCGATCGTACACATCAGCCCCGCTCTGGGCGCGAAGTTCACGCAATACACCGGTGAATTCGAAGCGGGCGGAGAATTAGGGAGCACGCCCGCGCAACGCTTTATTTTTGTGATCGAAGGTGAAGTGCAAGTCGAAGCCGGCGGCAAGTCGAGCAGACTTGGCCCCCGCGGTTATGCCTATCTGCCCCAGGGATTGCAGCATCGGGTAGTAGCAGCGAAGGCGGGTCGTGCAGCCGTTTTCGAGAAACACTATCAGCCGCTCGATCCGGCTAAGCCTCCGCAGGCGATCATTTCGACCGAAGACGCTGTCTCGTCTCATCCGCTCGGTGACGACCCTAGCCTGCAGGTCAAGTGTTTACTTCCTGACGAAATGAGTTACGACTTTGCGGTAAACACGATGGTCTACCAGCCCGGAGCCACGCTGAATATGGTCGAGATGCATGTGATGGAGCACGGGCTCATCATGCTCGAGGGCGGCGGAATTTACCGGTTGGGTGATTCATGGTATCCCGTAACTGCCGGAGATTTCATTTGGATGGCACCATGGTGTCCGCAATGGTTTGGGGCGATCGGCAAGTCGGCGGCAAAATATCTAATCTACAAAGACTGGAACCGCCATCCGTTGGCGGGCTGACTTCATGAGTCTCACGATCGACCGCGATCGAATGATTGCCGAAATTGAAGCGCTGGCCGCGATCTCCGCAGCCGATCCCCCGGTCGTAACGCGAATTGTTTTCACCGACTCGGACCTCAAAGCGCGCGCATGGACGAAAGCGCGGTGCTTGGAAGCTGGGCTTAGCGTGCGCGAGGATGCCGTGGGAAATACTTTCGCACGCTGGGACGGATTAGATCCATCCGCCCCGGTGGTTGGTACCGGTTCGCATATCGACGCGATTCCGAACGCGGGGAAATACGACGGCGTGGTGGGCGTGCTGGGCGGGCTGGAAGCGATCCGAGCATTGCAGCGCAGCGGATTTCATCCAAAACATTCGATCGAGCTGCTGATTTTCACTGCCGAAGAACCGACGCGATTCGGCATCGGATGTTTAGGAAGCAGGCTGCTATCGGGAACTCTTTCCGCAGACGCAGCGCGAAGATTGACAGATAAAAATGGCGCTGCGCTCGATGAAGTCCGTCACGAGGCTGGCTTCGTCGGCGAACTCGAAGAAGTAGAGCTGTCGACTGACTATTACGAGGCGTTCGTAGAATTGCACATTGAACAGGGACCGCTGCTGGAGCGCGAGCAAATTCCACTCGGAATTGTTACGAACATTGCCGCACCAGCTAGTCTCGGCGTGCTGATTGAAGGCTCTGGCGGACACGCCGGCGGAGTGCTAATGCCCGATCGCATCGACGCTCTCTGCGCCGCCTCCGAGCTGATTCTCGCGATTGAGAACGCGGCTCGCACCAGCGGAGCCATCGACACGGTCGCGACGGTCGGCATCTGCGAGGTATTTCCGGGTGCGGTCAATAGTATTCCCGCACAGGTGCGCCTGAGCATCGATATTCGCGACACGGATCTTGCCCGTCGCGACTCGGTAATGCGCTCGATCGAGACCACGAGCCGTTCGATCGCAGCGAAGCGTCGGGCGTTGATCCAGAACACGTTGCTGAACGCCGATGCGCCCGCCGACTGCGCTCCCGCGATCATCGAAGTGCTTTCTCAATCTTGCCGCATGCATGGGTTGAACTTCATGCCCATGGTTAGCCGCGCTTATCACGACTCGCTTTTCATGTCCCGCATCGCTCCGGTCGCGATGCTGTTCATCCCCTGCCGCAATGGATACAGCCATCGCCCTGACGAATACGCCGCTCCGGAGGATATTGTTCGCGGAACGCTGGTACTCGCCGAGACGCTCGCGGCGTTATCCAGGTAAGATTCCCCCAACTACGGCGCGTGGGGGACGGTCGATTCCCGCTCGGCCCAATGCTCCACGATATCCCGCACCACTTTGTCTCCGACGATCTCGGCCGCTTCAAGGGCGGGCATGTACGCCGAGTAATTTCCAGAAACCATTTCCTGCAGACTTTCTGTCGCTGGCACGCTCGGGGCTTCACGGTCGTAATTACTAACCGTGCGCAGCACCAGCACGCGTTGCAGGTCGACCCGGCCGGCACCGCTCAAGAACGTGAGTGCCTGCATGGTGCCGGAATCTTCCATGGCGGCAACCATGTAGTTTCCTTTTCCGCCGGTGTAGTAGCGAGTCCAGGCATTAGCCCATTCATCCATTCTCGAACCATGCCAGAAAGTGCTCGCCGACAAGTCGTCGCCTCGCGTTACGAACGGTGGCTTCTGCGCATTCGGAAATCCTGCGAAGCGCGACCGTGATTTGCGCAACGCGTCAGAGTCCGCCAGTGGCACATCCTGTGTGAGATGGAACGCCCAGCTAACTAGACCAGGATTGAGCGTATACACTTCTCCGTAGTCGTCACTGGCCGGCTGTTCGTAAGGAGCGCCCTTCCGCAACGGGACGTAGCCGGTCGGCCAACTCGCAGGAATTTGACGCGCATCGATTTCAAATGCGAGATCGCCATCGACCACATGATCCGCCCAAACGGCTGATCCTGCCGACACATCCGCGGGATCGCCGCCGCCGATGCCGGCGATAATCCAATACGCCTTCGACAAGTCGAAACGTGGATCGAGACCCAGCGCCATCACGGAAGCGGCAGCCTTGGCGGTTCCGACTCCGGTCACCATGCCCAGGACTCCGTCTTTGTTCAGACGCACATGGTGATAGCCAGCGGGCAGGGGAAGAATCTGATCAAGATGCTCACGTTCCACCCAGAGCTGAAATTCGCCTGGAGTGTCGCCGGTATCTTCGCCGCGTTCGAACATCGTGACAACAACGACTTTGATGCGGATCGGCGCGACGGGCACGGCAGTCTGCGCAGGGATTGAGCCACAACAGATCGTGAGCGCGACGAACAGCCGCGTAGTAAGACTGCACACGACTTCTTCGTATTGACCCATTCTTACAGCGGATCCTTCGGCCCAGTCGACTCGCGAATTTTGGCGTAACCGGGCTTGATCGCGGAATAGATGAAATCGCAGCGCTCTTTATAAGGCACAAATGCGCTCTTCATGGCATTGATCGTAATCCGCTCAAAATCGTTCAGGGATAAACCGAACGTCTTCGCGGCTGCTTCAAATTCGCGCGTCATTGACGTGCGACTCATCAACCGGTTATCCGTGTTCAGGGTCACACGGAACTTTTCTTGATAAAGAATCTTGAAGGGATGCTCGGCCAGGCTCGGTGTAGCCCCAGTGTGCACATTGCTGAGCAGGCAAATTTCGAGTGGGATGCGTTTGTCGAGAACATACTGAGCCAGATCGCCTAGCTTCACGGCTCTGCCGTCAACCACAGCAATGTCGTCGATCAGGCGCGTCCCGTGCCCGATGCGGTGCGCGCCACAATATTGAATTGCCTGCCAGATCGATTCTTTCCCATAACCTTCGCCGGCATGCACAGTGATGTTGAAGTTTTCTCGCTGGATGTAGTGAAAAGCATCCACATGCTTCTTCGGAGGATAGCCGCCTTCTTCGCCTGCCAGATCGAAGCCGACCACGCCGCGCGCGCGAAAATCGACAGCTAGTTCCGCCATTTCCAGCGACGTATTCATGTTGCGCATCGCGCAGATGATCAGGCCCGAGGAAATTCCAAACTCCCTTCGTCCCTGTTCCAGTCCCTTCAACACGGCCGAAACGATCTGCTGGTGGGTCAATCCTTGTTGGGTGTGAAAAATCGGAGCAAAGCGAGTCTCGAAATAAATAGTCCCATCACGGCTCAGATCTTCTGCCTGTTCGTAAGCGACGCGCTGCAGGGCCTCCTCGGTCTGCATCACCGCGATGGTGTGTTTGAACCCCTCCAAATATTTCGCCAGACTCCCTTGATTGGCTCCACGAAAAAACCATTCCGCAAGCGCTTGCGGATCGTCGGTTGGGAGATCCGCATATTTCGTGGCTCGGGCCAATTCGATGATTGTTTGCGGCCGCAGCACGCCGTCCAAGTGCTCGTGTAGGAGGACTTTGGGAAGGCGATGAAGTAATCCTAAATCCAGGTTCATAGGCAAACGCCGAGGGCCAGTGTGCAGCGAGGCCGCGGAGCGTTGCAAGATCATACACCACCTCACAAATCACTCCCCGCCGGCGCGCCGGACTCGGCGATCCTCTTTCTTGACCCCATTAGTAGAGTTCCGGTGTCTATTGAATTCAAGGTGTGCAGCGCGCGGAAGCCCGAAGCCACCGCGCAAGAATGGTGAACCGGCTCGTTCTCATGCTGGTGGCAAGAAGGCCGCTAGTAACACTGCAAGTAATCACGGAGACATCATGGAAAGTTCCTCTGGCCATATAACGTCGTCAAGATATTGGTTGCTTATTATTCCGGTTGTGTTGGCGATCGCGGCCATCGTCACGGTTCAAAGCTTTCAGGCTGCGAACGGCGAGCCCGCGCCCGGTGCGACATACACGCACGGAACGCTTGATTTGACCGTCCCGTACCACGCCGCTCAAGCCGGCGCGGGCAAGCTGATTGTCGAAGTGTTGGATCCGGAGGACCATGTCTTGGGAAGCGTGGAGAGGACCGCCGACACCGTCGAGGGCAAAGGACACTGGCGAGAGCGAATCGCGCTGGCGAGACCGTTGCCCATCGACGAACTGGTATGGCATCGCGTGCGTTACCGTTTCGAATACAGTGATGGCAAGACGGCGAAGATCGAGGGCACGGAATCGATTTCGGACATCCTTCGCATGCCGGTGGTTCAC
>Ga0210391_10004082_pt1 | contig 12267 bp, 4 predicted proteins | sample IncBWC12OmetaG_FD_160573 | JGI IMG/M metagenome (GOLD analysis project Ga0210391, IMG submission 160573) | Forest soil microbial communities from Barre Woods Harvard Forest LTER site, Petersham, Massachusetts, United States - Inc-BW-C-12-O ... | reverse complement strand
GCAATATGTATGTGGGCGATGTGTTCAACAACCGGATCAGGAAGGTTCTTCTCACTCCGAACATAGCTCTGTCCAGTACTACTGCGGCGTTCGCGAACCAAGCGATTAACGTCAGCGCAAACTTGCCGGTGACGTTGACCAATTCAGGCGACGCGCCGCTGGCGATTTCGGATATTGCGATCACCGCAGGGGCATTCTCGCTGGCGACATCCGCGAATCCGTGCCCTGCTGCGCCTGCGACGCTGGCGATTGGCGCGCAGTGCGTGATTGAGATTGGATTCATGCCAACGCAATTCATTGCTTACACCGGAACGGTTACGATCACTGACAACGCACCGACTGCGGGAAGCACGCAGACTGTCACTCTCTCGGGCATGGGCGCGGCGGCTTTAACGGTGACAGTGAGCGGGACGGGAACAGTGACTAGCGCGCCGGCGGGGATCAACTGCCCGACGACCTGCTCGGGCACGTTCGCGGGCAACAGCCCGGTGGTGCTGACAGCGACGGCGGGCACGGGCTCGACGTTCACGAGCTTTGGCGCGCCCTGCACGCCGGCGAATCCTCAGACGACTCCGCCGAGCTGCACGGTGACAATGAGCGCCGCGGAGACCGTAACGGCGACGTTTAACCCGACAGCCGCAGGAACGATATTGATTGCGCCGACATCGTTGCCGTTCGGTATTGAAGGCCTGGGATCGACGAGTTCGCCGGAGACGTTGACGGTGTCGAACACGGGAAATACGACGGTGACGTTCACGAGTATTGCGATGACGGGAGATTTTGCTGGCGCGACGCTGGCGCAGTGCCCGAGCATTGCGGTGGACGCAAAGCCGTGCACGTTCCAGATTACGTTCACGCCGACGGCGGCGGGAACGCGCAACGGAACGATCACGTTCACGGACAACGCGACAGGAAGCCCGCAAACGGTGACGCTGACAGGGACGGGCGTTGCAGTTGCGATCGGGATTGCGCCGACTTCGTTGACATTTGGCAGCCAGGCAGTGGGAACGACGAGTGCGGCGCAGACGGTCACGGTATCGAACAACGGGAATTTTCCGTTGATCTTCAGCAATATCGTGACGTCAGGAGATTTTGCCGGCGCGACTTTGGCGCAGTGCCCGAGCATCGGAGAGGAAAACCCGCCGTGTGTATTTTCAATCACGTTCAAGCCGACGGCGACGGGAACGCGGACGGGGGCGATCACGTTTACGGATACGGGGACGGGAAGTCCACAGACGGTGACGCTGACTGGGACGGGCGCGGCTGGTGCGGCGACTGTGACTGTGACGCCGAGCAGCTTGGCGTTCGGCTCGCAGGCACTGACCACGACAAGCGCACCTTTGAGCGTGACGGTGATGAACACGAGCAGCGGGCCGGTGAATTTCGCCGGGTTTACGATTACAGGTGCGAATGCGGGGGATTTTGCGGTACCGGCGGGTACGTCCGGCGCTGCGTGTAGTGCGACGGGGACATTGGCGGCGGGAGCGAGTTGCACGATCAGTGTGGCGTTCACGCCGGGGGCGAATGGGGCGCGCACGGCAACGTTGAACGTTGCCGACAATGCGGCTGGAAGTCCGCAGGTGGTGGCGTTGAGCGGGACGGGCGTGACTTCGACCGTGATTATTGCGGTGGCACCGGGAGGATCTTCGACTGCGACGACGGTTTCTGGTGGGACGGCGTATTACGGATTGGTGATAAGCGGAGCGCCGGGGGTTACTGGGACGGTGCAGCTGGGATGCGTGCCGTCGTCGGTGCTGATCACTTGCAAAGTGATACCGGGGTCGGTGGCTTTGAACGGCGGGTCAACTGAAGTGGCGTTTGCGATTCAGACATTCTGCCAGGGGGCGACGACTTCTACGGGATTTGCGCCGCCGGCGGGAGGGATTGACGGAGGGATGGGGTTGCTGTTGGGCTCGATGCTGTTGGGCGGGGCGGTTTGGACGATCCGTCGGAGCCGGCGGGTGGCTTTGACGTTTGCGACATTGTTGCTGGTGGCGTTGGGATCGGCGGCTTGCAATAGTTTGCCGTCGGGGCCGAATGGGGCTACGCCGGCGGGGACTTACAGTTTGTCTTTGACGACTAGTTTGAATGGTGGGCCGACGCAGACTACGAATAACTTTTTGACTTTGGTGGTGAAGTAGAGGAGACGAAAGGCAGTGGCGCGCCGAGAACGTCGGGGTAAATGCCGGGCGCAGGGGAAGGCGGGAGAGACACTTCGCCCGGCGTGAGGCAAAGGCGCCGGACTCAGGATGACGACGCGCGTCGCATCGTCAGAGACACAGAGAAAAACCGATGGCAGAGGCGCCCAGCTGAAGCGGGTCGCTACAGATTCAGAAACAGATTCAGAAGCAAGTTCAGAAGCAAATTCAACAACGCCCGCCTAAAAAGCACGCGGCCGCCACAAAATCAGAGTCAACGTCGGAATCACAATCAATCGCAGAGTCAAATCCAGAGCAGAAATCCGAGTCAACATCAAAGAGTGATGCCGAGCGCGGCACGATTTGGGAGGAGTCCGCTGATTTCAGCGAGAAGGAAAACTATATCTTGACGCAGAGGGAGGGGCGGTTAGAGAATCCGCGCTCAACCTAGGTTCCCTCGTAGAGCAAGATTGCCCCGTAAAGCAGTCCTGCGTGAAAAACCGTGATAAGTGATCAGTGATAAGCGATGAGTTATCAGTGAATGGTGGTTAGCGATTTGTCGGTTGTGGCTCTGGCGTTTTTGAGTTTCTTCAGGCCTTTTCTTGACTCGCAGGGTGTTTGCCGCGAAGACTGGGTTGATGAAAAAGGCGGTGGCTAGTGATCAGTGGCTAGTGCCTAGAAGGCGTTCGGGGTGCGGCTTGGCTCGTGGCCAAGTTCCGGGAGTGTTGGGGGCTCCGTGGCTTCCGAGTTGCACTATTAAGGTAACGTCGTGGTGGCTCCCGCAGAGGCGCAACACCGATTAGGGCCTAAGTATTGTGCGCACATGAAGATGCGCGCAGATGGCACCCTTCTGTGGGCTGGGTGGTTCAGGGGGATGCGCAAAGTTTTGCACTTGTATCCGCATTGTTTGCTGCCGGAGGAACTATGTCGCTAAGGCGCATGCTGGGACGCGCAACGAGTTTGGTGATTTTTGGGATTTCTATGCAATTTGTGAGCGCGCTGGTGCAGGGGGGATTGCGCGCGCAGGCGGCGCCGAAGGCTGGGGATGGCAGCGTGGTGAGTGCGCAGGAGCAGCAAAGGATCGCTGCGAGCGCGATCAAGATGCCGTTGTTTTTTGAGGCGAACGAAGGGCAGGCGGATCCGAGCGTACGGTTTCTGACGCGCAGTGGCGGCTACACAATGTTCCTGACGCCGACCGAGACGGTGCTGGTGGAAGGGAAGAACGGGATTGTGAGCGGCGACAAATTCGGAAAGGGACTGACGGCGTTTCACGCGGATGCGAAAAATTCGAAACAGTCCGTGCTCCGGATGGAACTGCTAGGAGCGAATGCGACGCCGGAATTTCAGGGATTGCAGGAGTTGCCGGGGAAGGTGAACTACCTGATTGGGAAGAATGAGGCGGCGTGGCACACGAATGTGGCGCTATTTTCCGAAGTGCAGGTAGCGAAAGTTTATCCGGGAGTGGATTTGCTGTTTCACGGTGACCAGCGGCAATTGGAATACGATTTTGTGGTTGCGCCGGGGGCGGACCCTGGACGGATTGGATTCAAAATTCGCGGGGCGAAGAAAATCGAGATTGCCGCGAATGGCGATTTGATTTTGCACACGGCGGATTCCGAATTTGAAATGCGGAAGCCAGCGATTTATCAGGGCGAGGGAGCGGGCCGCAGCGAAGTGCAAGGCAGGTTCGTACTGAGTGCGAAGAACGCGGTGCATTTTGAATTGGGGCCTTACGATCACTCCGAGAAGTTGGTGATCGACCCCGCGATTGACTACGCCACATTTTTGGGCGGTGCGGGGGTGGAAATTTCCACACAGCTGGTAGTGGATTCCAGCACACCGGGCGCGCCGAAGATTTACGTGACGGGCACGACAACCGACATCACGAGTTTTCCCGAAGGCGGCACACGCATCAACAATTCCACCGCGACGAACAACCTGTATATATCTGAGATTGACCCGACGAAGACGGGATCGGCGTCGCTGATGTATCTGACTTTCATCGGAGGCAGCACGGCGTTTCAAAGCTCGGGCCTGAAGACCTGCGGAACCGTGGCGGCGTGGCTGGCGCTGGATGAGAGCCACCAGGGCGGGGCACCGGTGGAGCCAGTAATAGGAGGCGAGACGAGCTGCGCGGATTATCCCGGATCGTTCATCACGCCGAACGTTACTGCCACCGGGGCAGATGCTTTGGCGGCGCTGGTGACACGGCTCGCGTCCACCGGGACTTCCATTGACAAGTCGGTTTTGCTGGGCGGCAACGGCGACATGAACGTGGCTTATGTATTCGTGGATGCGACAGGGAATGTACTAGCGACGGGAGGCTCGGCTTCGACCAACCTGCCGACGACGACAGGCGCATATGTCGGCACGTTTAATAACGGCACAACGGGAGCATTCGACGATTGCTACACGGCGAAGCTGCAACGGTCGGACCTGACGCCGGTATATTTCAGTTATTTGAACGTGGGAGCCGGGAGCATCGAGGGGAGCGGGAACGTCACGACCAAGGAGGCCGTGTGCGGCGGAGTGATTGATTCCAACAATCCGAACATTTTGTATTTTGGAGGAAATACGTTTTCCACGGTGGCGTTCGCGGGGGCTTCGCCTGGCGTGATGGGATTCCAGTCGACTTTTCAGGGAACGGAAGATGCGTTCGTAATGAAATTGGACATGAGCGTGAGCGGGTTGGCGGCGCTGAAATACGCAACATACATCGGCGGGGGCGGCGTGACGGAGGTGAATACCGGGGCGCATCAATTGGGCACAGGAATGGCGGTGCTGGCGGGGCGCACGACGTCGAACGGCACGACGAACGCGCCGAACATACCGCTGGGGAATTCGCTGCCGGGCGGAGATACGAATGCGGCAGCGGCAACGGGTGGCGAGACAGGTTTTGTGATGGTGATGGATACGACGAAGAGCGCGGCGGCGAGCCTGATATCGGGAAGTTATTTCGGAGGGAGCGGCGGCGGGGATGAAATACGGGCCCTCAGTTATGACGCGCTGATTCCGAATGGGTTCTACATCATCGTCGGCGGAGAAACCGCATCCACGGATTTTCCTACATTGCATCCATTTCAAGCGGCGCTCTCTGGGACGCAAGACGGCTTCGTTGCGGCGTTCTTTATTACGCCGACCACGGCCGTGACGGAGTTTTCCAGTTACATCGGCGGCGGAACGGACGATGAGGTTACGGGCGTGGACATCGATTCCAACCATGCGATCTACGCGACCGCAAACACGGGTGCGGCAGGATTTTTCGGAAACACCAACCCGGCCACGACAGTGAATGGTTTTCAGACGGCCTGTACCAGTTGCACGACCCCCGGCGCGGAGCTTCCAGACGCTACGATCTTTGCGCTGACGAGTGCGGCGTCGGCGACGTTTTCGGCGCAGATCCTGGCGCAAACGACAACGGTGGCGGTGGGCAGCACGGAGCAGCTAAGTGTGTTGGCTACTTACAATGACGGAACTTTTCAAGATTTAACGAGCAAGGTGACGTGGGCTTCTTCGAACCCAGCGGCGGCGACGGTCAGTTCGAGCGGGCTGGTGAGCGCGGTGGGCGCTGGCATGACGACTACGATCAGCGCAGCGCTTGCCGGCACGACGATTCCGAGCCTAACGATCACGGTGCCGACGGTGACGGGATTCACATTTAATTTGGTCCTGGAAGGAACTGCGTTCGGCACCGTGACCGACCAATTGGGGCAAATTAATTGCACGAACAATACCGGACAGGGCGCGACGGGAACATGCAATACGACGTACCCGAGCGGGACGCAAGTGATATTGACGCAGACGGCGAATCCCGGATCGGTGTTTGCGGCGTGGGGCGTGGCTATTGGCGATGCGACGTGTGCGGGCGCCACGGTAACCTGCACGTTTACGGTGGACGCGCAGGACGAGATTACGGCGACGTTTAACAACGGGACGGGAAATTTTGCGGTGAACGTGATTCCTGGCGCGAATGCGACGGGCGGCGGAACGGTAACCGGGAACATCGGCGGGACGGGCACGATTATTGATTGCGTGTTGAATGGCACTACGACGCCGACGGGAGTTTGCTCCCAGAGCATCTTGAGCGGGTCAATCACGACGCTGACGGCGGTACCGAATACGACATCGAATTTCACGAGTTGGAGCACGCCGCCGTGCGTGGTACCGGCAGGGCAACCAGCAAAGTGCGCGGTGACCATGAGCAAGGCGCAAACCGTGACGGCGGTGTTTACGGCGCAGACGAGCAGTTTCACGGTGGCGTTGACGGGTAACGGGACGGTCACGAGCACTTCGTTGCCGACGGTCACGCCGGAAATTAATTGCGCGAATCCCGCGCCACCCAGCGTGTGCTCGGCGAACTTTACCTCCGGCACGTCGGTGAGTTTGACGGCGACGCCCGGCACGGGCTATTCGTTCAGCAGCTGGACGGCGGGACCCTGCATCGACACGAGCGCGACTACCTGCGCATTTGTGGTGGGAAATACGACTGCGACGAGCGCGACGGCGCTATTTACGAAGAGCAATTTCCTGCTGACGGTGAATCGGGCCGGAATTGCCGGAGGAACCGTTACCGGGCTCGGCGGTGGGATCAGCTGCGGACCGGCCGCCGGGATAACCAACTGCTCGATCAACACCGCTTTCGGCACGGCGGTAACCTTGACGGAAACGCCGCCGAGCGGCGGTGTATTTAGCGGGTGGACGGGGACGCCGACTGGGTGTTTGGTTGTCGGCGCAACTTGCACGTTCAATATGCCGGCGGGGCCGGAAACAGTGACGGCGACGTTTGCGACGGCTGTTGCGGCGGGGCCAGCGCTGACGATCAGCAAGAGTCACGTGGGGAACTTCGCCGTGGGCGATACCGGAGACATTTACACGGTGACGGTATCGAACACAGCTGGCGCGGGACCGACGAGCGGAACGGTGACGGTGACGGACACGATTCCATTGGGCTTGATTCTCGATTCGATGGCCGGGACGGGCTGGACGTGCGTGGCGGGCGGCAACAGTTGCACGCGCGGCGACGTGCTGGCGGCGGGAGCGAGCTATCCGCCGATAACGGTGACGGTGGATGTGTCCGATGCAGCGACTTCGCCGCAGGTGAACATAGTCGAGGTCTCCGGGAGTGGTTCAGCGTCGGCGACGGCGACGGATTCGACAACCATCACGCAGCCGAGCGGACCGGTGATCGTGGCGGACTTCAACGTGAACGGTGAAGGCTTCGACGACAAGCAGAGGGTGGACGGAACCAGCAAGCCGCTGCAGGTGGGATTGACGAATACATCGTCAACGCAGACGGTGCACATCAGCGGCGTGACGCCGACCACTCCTTACACAGCGACAACGGACTGTTCGACGCTGGCCCCCGGGCAGACCTGTCACGTATTTGTCAGTTTCACGCCGGCGAGCGTTTGTCAGGACTTAGGGCTCGCAGAGATTACGGTGAACGATGATGATCCGGGCGGCAACTTCGTGATCACGATTGATGGACATGGCGCAGACAGCGTGATCAAAGTGGATGATCTGACGGATTCCACACTCACGCCGACGGCGCTGGCACAGAGTCTGGTGGGGGCGGGAGTAGCGATCAGCAATGTGAAATATACAGGGGCGCTGCGTGCGGCGGGGACGTTTACGAGCAGTTCGAACGTTCTGGGCTTCACGAGTGGAATCGTACTGAGTTCCGGGTCGGCACGGAATGTGGCAGGCTCGAATTGCTCACCCGAAATGTCGGTGGATAATGGCGAGCCGGGCGACCCCGATTTGAATACGATTGTCGGCGCGGACAGCACCACGAACGACGCGGCGGTGCTGGAATTTGACTTCGTGCCCACGAGTTCGACGATTAGTTTCCAGTACGTTTTCGGTTCGGAGGAATATCCCGAATTCATCGGGTCATTTAACGATGTGTTTGGATTCTTCCTGACGGCGCCGGGCGGCGCGCCAGTGAACCTGGCGCTGATTCCGGGCACGAACCTGCCGGTATCCATCAACGATGTGAATGACGGGAATCCGGGTAACGATCCGCCGATTGCTCCGGCGAATCCTCAATTCTACGTAAACAACCAAGTGCAATTCGTTCCGGGGACGCCGTTGCCACCGGTGGATACCGAACTGAATGGTTTGACTGTGGTGCTGGGTGCGCAAGCAACGGTAACGCCCGGGCTGACCTATCACATCAAGCTGGCGGTCGCCGACGCGAACGACTTTGCATTGGATTCAGACGTGTTCGTGCAGGCGGGTAGTCTGTCCAGCGTTAACGTGACGGCGAACCCGACCTCGCTGGCTTTTGGGAGCCAGGCGCAGAACACGACGAGCGCGCCGCAGCCGGTGGTGATTACGAATGTAGGTGCGGCCACCGTTACGATCACAAGCATCGCGGCGAGTACGAACTTCGGCGAGACGAACGCTTGCCCGACGACGCTGGCGAGCGGCACAGGCACGGGGTCGAGTTGCACGGTGAACGTGACATTTGCACCGACCGCGACGGGAGCGCTGACCGGGTCCGTGACGGTGACGTACACGAGCACGGGGAGCGCGACGCCACAAACGACGACGATATCGCTGACGGGCACGGGAACGGCGGCGACTGGCGGGACGATTTCGATTTCGCCGACGGCGTTGACATTTGCGAGCCAGGCGGTGGGCACGACGAGCGCAACGCAGACGGTGACGGTGAATAACACGGGTAATACAACGGTGACGTTCACGAGCATTGCGATGAGCGGCGATTTTGCGGGAGCGACGCTGGCGCAATGCCCGAGCATTGCGGCGGACGCGGCACCGTGCACGTTCCAGCTATCGTTCAAGCCGACGGCGGCGGGAACGCGGACGGGAGCGATCACTTTGACGGATAACGCTACAGGGAGTCCGCAAACTGTGACACTGACGGGGACGGGCACTGGTGGAACGGCAACGGTGATCGTGACGCCGAGCAGTTTGGCGTTTGGCTCGCAGGCATTGAGTACGACGAGCGCGCCGCTGAGTGTGACGGTGACGAATACAGGTACGGCGGCGGTGAATTTCACCGGCTTCACGGTTACTGGCACGAATGCGGGAGACTTTGCGGTGCCGGCGGCTACGTCTGGCGCTGCGTGCAGTCCGACGGGGACGGTGGCGGCGGGCGCGAGTTGCACGATCAATGTGGTGTTCACGCCGGGGGCGAACGGAGCGCGGGCGGCGACTTTGAACATTGCCGATAGTGCTACCGGAAGCCCGCAGACGGTGACGTTGAGCGGGTCGGGCGTGACTTCGTCGGTGATCATTGCGATTGCGCCGGGCGGATCTTCAACCGCGACCACGGTATCGGGCGGAACGGCGTTTTACGGATTGACGATTACGGGAGCGCCGGGAGTGACGGGGACAGTGCAGCTCGGTTGCATACCGTCATCGGTGCTGATCACGTGCAAAGTGATACCTGGGTCGGTGATTTTGAACGGCGGGTCAACTGAGGTCGCGTTTGCGATTCAGACTTTCTGCCAGGGAACTACGTCGGCTACGGGATTTGTGGCGCCGGTCGTCGGAGGGAATGGCGGAGGATTCGCTGGAAGGCTTGGATTGCTGCTGGTTTCGATGGTCCTCGGCGGGGCGGTGTGGACATTCCGTCGGAACCGGCGGGTGACTTTGACGTTTGCTACTTTGTTGCTCGTGGCGCTGGGGTCGGCGGCTTGCAATAGTTTGCCGTCGGGACCGAATGGGGCTACACCGGCGGGGACGTATACGTTGTCGCTGACGACTTCTTTGAATGGTGGACAGACGCAGACTATGAATAACTTTTTGACATTGGTGGTGAAGTAGGGCGGGCGTCGAAAGCGAAGGACGAACCACAGCGGCGCCCCGACTCCGTCGGGGTAAACGCCGGGCGCAGAGAAAGCCGGGAGAGATCCTTCGCGCCGCATCAGGCTAAGGCGCCGACCTCAAGATGACCATGCCAGTGGGAGTCGCGCCCCGATTCAAGCGAGACGGTTAGGGTGCGGGGATTATGTCGAAGAGGTGGGCTTGGAAGGGGTCGCGGCGGATGAAGAGGCCCAGGTTGTGGAGTTCTTGACCGGTGCGATTGTAGCGGACGTTGTTTAGTTCGTCGTTGAAGATGTAATTTTGCTGCGGCGAGACGCGGCCGGCGAGATGGACGCGTCCTTGCGAAGCGTAAGCCGCCAGATTAACCGCAATTATTTTCCACGCTTTCGCTGAACGCCATTCGTAGACGAGCAGGGCGTCGGTGGGAGCATCGCCTTCCGGCGCGACATCCAGTAGATTCCATTTTCCTTCATGAAATACATCCTGCTTGGTGATTCGCAAAATTTTCTGGAAGAAATTTGTGCTGATGGGATCGGGCGGCTCGGCGGCCGGGATGCGCAGAGTGATAGGCAGGTGAATGCGGCGGCCTTCGAGTTCGCCTTGATGGTAGAAGCGGATGCCGGGGAGGGTGCCGAGCAGTGTGCCGTCGGCGGCCAGACGGTCGTTCGGGAAAACTATGGGGCGGCGCTGTTCGTCGTGATTTTCCATGAAGCGGGCGAAATCGCTTTGGCGTTCAGGGAAGCTCGCGATGCGCTCGCGGATTTGCGAGATGTTGTGGTCGCGGAGCGCGTCGTAGAGAATTTTGTCGTAGGAGTAGGAAAATCCCAGATCGAGCAGGCGTTGTTCGGTGCCCCAGTAGGCTTCGGCCAGCAGAGTGAGGTTGGGGACGGCGGCGTGGGCTTCGGTCCAGAATTCTTTTTCGGGCGTGGGAGTGTCGCCGAGCAGGTGGCGCCAGTTAGCGTTGAAGATGTCGCTGAGTTGGAGCATGGCCATGTCGCAGCGGATGCCGTCGCAGTGAGCGGCGATGGTGCGGAGGTCGTTGAGCTGGGCGGCGCGCAGGGCAGGATTGAAATGATTGAGTTGGGCAACGTCTTGCCAGGGCGGAAAGTAGGGATCCTTGGCGAGGGCGATGTATTGCGGGGGTTGCGTCGTGGATTGAGCGTAATAGAGCGAGGGATTTTTCTGGAATTCTTCGGGAGAGGCTTGGACGTAGAAGTCGGGATGCTCGCGCATCCAGGGATGATCGAGGGCGGTGTGGTTGCCGACAAAGTCGAGGAATAACGCGATGCCGCGGGCGCGCAATTTTTCGCGGGCGGCGTCGAGGGCTTGCCAGTTGCCGATGCGCGGGTCAGGGGCGTAGGCGGTAACGGCATAAGCGGAGCCGATGACGTCTTCAGGCTTCCAGCCGGGTAAGGCGAGACTGAACTGTGCGACGTTCGCGGGATTTTCTTGGTTCATGCGGCGGGAGATGGGGCTGCGTTGCCAGACGCCCATTAGCCAGATGATGTGGAAGCCTGCGTTTGCGAGCGCGTCCCATTCCGAGTCGGGGACGTCGGCGAGGGTGATATTTTTTTTGAGGCGGCCTGAGAGTTCCTCGAGCCAAGTCCAGGTGTTAATTTCATAGAGATGAGGATGGGAGGGCAATGGGAAGTTCGGCCGTGTGGGCATCGGATTTAGATTAGTTGGGAGGTGCGCGGCGTGTCAATCGAAGGGCGGATGGAGGAGAGAGTTGACAGTTGAAAGTTGAGAGGCAGTGATTGCCGGCGCGAGCGGGCGGGGCGGTTCATGGACAAATGCGGGGATTAGTGACACATTATTTCGGCGGAATTGTGGGGCGGCTGGCTTGGGTTTAACCGTTCGGAGGAAAACGATCATGGCAAAGCGTGCGATGCTGGCGGGATTTGCGTTGGTATTTGCGGCGGGGTTGTCCGTGGCGGGACAGGACAGCGCGGTGAAGAGTGGTTCGTGGTCTGGCGTGATCACGAACGATATGTGCGGCGCGAAGGACGCCAGCTCGGCGAAGGCTGAGTGCACGGCGAAGTGCGTGAAATCGCACGGGGCGAAATATGCTTTGTATGATGAGGCAGACAAGAAAGTTTATATTCTGGAGCCGCAGGAAAAGGCGGATGGTCACGCGGGACACCAGGTGACAGTGAAGGGGACGCTGGATGGGGATACGATTCATGTTACTTCGCTGGCGATGAACACGACGAAGGGATCGTAGCGGGCGTTTCGGGATTTTTGGATTGCGTTAGGGATTCGTCTCCGCAGGGTGTACGTCCAAAAGGGCAGGGCCGGTGGCCTTGCCTTTTTTTGTGCGTGGACGTCATAGGAG
>Ga0210391_10004080_pt1 | contig 12274 bp, 14 predicted proteins | sample IncBWC12OmetaG_FD_160573 | JGI IMG/M metagenome (GOLD analysis project Ga0210391, IMG submission 160573) | Forest soil microbial communities from Barre Woods Harvard Forest LTER site, Petersham, Massachusetts, United States - Inc-BW-C-12-O ... | reverse complement strand
CAGGCAGGTACTTCACGAAGTCGTCAAACGTCGTGGCGTTGAGCTTGGCAAGCGTCTCCCCGGTCAACACCTGGATCGTGATCGGTACGTTTTGCAGGTTCTCCTCGCGGCGGTTGGCGGTGACAATCACCTCTTGCAGCTCATCTGCGGCGGGGATCTTCGTCGTCGGTTCCCGCGGCGGCTCAACCTCCTCAACTAGGATGCGGATGCTGCGCGCCGTGAGGTACTCGAACTTGAGTCCGGTGCCCTCAAGCATTCGAGCGAGAGCCTCATGAGCGCCGAGTCCCGCAAAAACAGCGTGCGATCTCTGGTCACGTACGACACCGGAGACATAGACGATCTGCAGGCCGGTCTGGCGGCCGAACGCTGCCAGCGCCTGCGCGAGAGGCTGCACCGGAATATCGGCGCCGAGCGCCTTGGGTTCAAAAGCCTGGGCCAGCGTTGCCTGAGCATCAAAGATCGCAACGGGCACGCAGATCGAGAGCGCGCGCAACACCCCGGACATCACGGTCGCGATGCCCCCTGACCGGTGACACGATTGACCTCCCATACGGTCCCCGTTCGGGCTTATTTGCGTGCACTGACCTGAAGCATAACGCAGGGCGCCAGAGTTAGGTGTCGGGAGCGGCGACGCCTGGTCTTACCACACGCGAATTCGCATTTCGGTCACCTCGACCCGCACACCCTTGAGGCTGCGCAGGAAGGCAATGAACGCGTCAGGGTCGTCGGTCGCGAAGACCCCGCTGATTTGTAGATTCCGAAGCGCCGGGGTGGTGATCTCGATCGGTTTCGCAGTGTAGCGATTGTACTCGGCCGCGACTCGTTCCAGCGGTTCGTGGTCGAATACAATTTCTCGGCGCAGCCAAGCGGTGGTGTTCTGCGCGTCGACCGCTACGGGCGTGGCCGGCCACGCTCCCTCGGTTACGCTGATCTGCTGGTCGGCGCGCAGCTCGACAAATCGTGATGATTGGTTTTGGCTCGAGTTCGTGCCAAGTTTTTCCAACATCGGGGACGGGCCGACGGCAACCCGCCCCTCGACCACCGTGACCACGGTCGAGTTATGCTCCAGGCGCACATCGAATTTCGTGCCGAGGTCGACGACTTCGGCCGATCCGGCGATCACCCGAAATGCGCGGTCGCGCTCGTGGGCGACTTCGAATTCTGCCTGGCCGGAGGTGAGCATGACGAGCCGCTCCGCCTTGCCGTACCGGATGCTGACCGCACTGTCCGTATTAAGGTGAAGGACTGAACCGTCTGCCAAGGGACGACTCAGCTGCTCACCGTGTCCTGTCTCAAAGTGCAGCGCTGTGATTGCGCCGGGGCCCGACACGGGCTCGATGAGCCTCAGGTTCCACGCCAAGAGCAAGCCAATACTCAACACAGCGCACGCCGTCATCGCCACTGCAGCAGAGCGCCAGCGCCCTGAGGGTCTGACCTGAAGGGCGTCGATCACGCGCAGCCATAGTGATTGAACCGGAGAGCCGTCCTCGGCCCGTGCGCGTGCGAGAATCGCCTCGAGGGAGTACTCGGGATCGGTGCGTGCCTCCTTGAGATCGCGCGCGATCGCCGACACCCCGAGGAACTCCTCGATGTGGACTGGCGAGGCCTTGAGCCACGCCGCCAAGGCCGCGGAGTCTCGCGCATCCAGCGGCCCCTCATCGTTCACCGCGAACCATTCGCCAGCCTGTTCGGCGATCGCGGCACGGACTTGCTCTTCGCTGGAATTCATAGCTTCAACCTAGCGCCGCCATGCGGCGTCGACAGTGACTTAAGCCCTGCGCCACGTACTTCTTCGCCATCTGCGGGGACACCCCGAGGTGCATCGCGATCTCCCGGAAGGTGAGTCCCTGCGCGAAGCGCAGCTCCACCGCGGCTCGGCATTTCGGACGCAGCTGCTTGAGGACGACTCCGAGCCGCGCGACCCGCTGCCTCGCATCGAGGTCCCCGTCGAACTCCGGCAGCGTCTCGAGCTGCTCGTGCGCCGGCGCCACATCAATGTCGATGCCGCTCGCTTGCCGACGGTCAAGTACCGCATGCTCCTTCACTAAATTGTTCGCCACCGTGTAGAGATAGTGGACGGGATTACGGATCGCCTCTTCATCGCGGATCCGCAGCATTCGCACGTACACCTCCTGCGCCAGATCCGCCGCATCGGCCTTGCTCCGGATGCGCCGCAGGAAGAAGGTCTGCAGCGCGCCCCGGTGCTCGGCAAACAGCCGCGCGACCAAGGATGGTTTGGGCTCAGCCACAGCCATGGTGACTCATGGAATTCCCTCTCATCTTCTATATGAGTCCCGAAGGTCCGAAATGGCAACCAAAATATTTTGCGCACCCGTGCCGGGCCACTGCCCCGACCGATCATCACAGCCGTCATCCCGAACTTAAGGGTGTCCAAATCGCGGCGTGAGGACTCGTTGTCAATGAACCGAAACTATTTCAACGCGAATTCATGAGGAGATCCAGATGTACACCAAGCCAGTTGTCATGAGTGCCTGGACCGTTCTGGGCGCCGCCCTAGTTGCGTGCACGCTGTTCGCGGGCAATGTGCGGGCCAAGGATCAGGAGTTCACCATTGCTTATCGGGTGAATACACATGGACTCGATCTCAGCCAGCCTGTCGGAGCGCAGGAGTTGTATTCCCGCCTTAAGCATGCTGCGCAGGTGGTCTGCACGCATGGCATGCGGGTCGACCTCAAGCCCGTGGCAGACGAGAGCGCTTGTTACGAGAAGGCACTTGCAGATGCCGTCCGGTCCGTCAATTTGCCGCTGCTCACGCAGGTCTATCTGTTAACGCATACGCTGCAGCAAGCCGTGGCGCGCGGGATCGACGTGCCAGTGCAGGTGGCGGTGAATTGAGGTCGACCATCACTCTACTTGGAGGAGATTGCCATGAAACTACGACAGCGAATTAAGGTTCTGGCAGCGACCATGGCTCTTGCCGGAGCAGCTCTTGCGGTGATGTTGACGCGGTCCCCAGCCGCACAAGCGCAGGATTACGGAGAAAACGAGGGCGACGTCGGACGCATCCGTATAGGTTTCGAGATAGCGCCGGTTCCGCTGAACCTGAATGGGAAAGACCCGAGCCTTGTGGGCTTGGGCAGCTATTTGGTCAACGGCGCAAACGATTGCAACTTTTGTCACACCTCCGGTGGCCCTCCGAACTTAAATTTCGCTGATGGTTTCAACCCGTACTTTGGCCAGAAGAAGAAAACCGATCCGACCACTTATCTGGCTGGAGGCGCGGACTTCGGCCCGGCCGTCCCCCCTATACCGGGTATCTATCCCCCAGCAGAATATGGGAGCTATGTTGGTCCGGACATAATTACCCGGAACTTAACGCCTGACAAAACCGGTAGGGCCGAAGGGGGCCGCACGCTCGCTCAATTCAAGGAAATCTTGCGGACCGGCCACGACCTGGACCGGATCCATCCAACCTGTACGTCGGCTTTGCCTACTCCCACGCCAGCAAACTGCATTCCGCCTCCTGTCGACGGAAATCTTCTCCAAGTCATGCCCTGGCCAGACTTTCAGGATATGTCAGGCCATGATATCGAGGCCATATATGAATATCTAAGTGCTATCCCCTGCATCGACAACGCATCGAGCCCGCCACCGGCGGGCGCCCCCAACGAGCTACGCAACGATTGCGGAGACGATTCCCAGGGCAGCCATTCGGCTGTTAGTCGTGCGCAAAGCCATAACGCGTTATGAATGAAAAATGCATCTCTCAGCATGATGCTCTCTTACATCAAAAGCGAAATTGGGAATTCCATGAAACAGCACATCCGTACGATAGTCCTACCCCTCGCCACCCTTGGTGCTCTGGCAACGCCAGCGCAGGCGCCAGCACGGGATCCGGCACTTGACCACTCCCAAATCATCGTGTTCGATGCTCCGAATGCAGGCACGGCAAGCGTTCCGGAGTGCGCGCCTTTTTGTGGAACGCAGCCGCTTGCCAACAATGACGAGGGCGCGATCGTTGGCACCTATACCGACGCGAACGTGGTGCCTCACGGCTTCTTGCGTACCCCCAGCGGCGACTTCGTTAGCTTTGACGCCCCGGGCGCGGGTCTTGGCGCCAATCTCGACGAGGGAACTGTCGCCGTCGCCATCAATGACCTGGGCGTAATTGCCGGGCAGTTCGAAGACGCGAACATCACCTTTCATGGCTTTATCCGCTACCCGGACGGCTCATTCGTCACATTCGATGCCCCCGGCGCCGGCGCCGTTCCCGGCCAGGGCCAAGGTACTTTGGCATATAGTCTCAATCTCTGGGGAACGACTGCGGGCATCTATATTGACGCAAGCAGTGTAGAGCACGGCTTTGTGCGATCGCCCTTCGGCAAAATCACGGGCTTCGATCCACCGGGTTCGATTTACACTTTTGTATGCGAGGAAACGTGTCTCAACGCGGCAGGCGAGATCACCGGAAGCTACTACGACGCGAGCGGCCTAGAACACGGCTTCCTGCGCGAGTCGGATGGAACGATCACGTCGTTCGACCCTCCTGGGAGCCTGGGAGGGGGCGGTGCCAGCATCAATGAGGAGGGCACAATAACTGGATACTACGCAGATACACAGGGGATGTATCGCGGCTTCCTGCGCAGTCGCGAGGGCGCGATTTCCACGTTTGCACTAGCGGACCCCGCGACCGGCACGGTGCAGAATACTGCTGTGTTTTCAATCAATCTGTTCGGCGCCGTAACAGGAGTCTACGTCGACGCCGGCGTATTCCACGGCTTTTCGCGTTCAGCTGACGGCAAGATCGCCAGATTCGACGCTCCGGGTACCTGTACCAACTGCACTCAAGGCACGCGTCCATCGACCAATAACGCGGAAGGACAGGTCGTTGGTTGGGAAGCGGATGCAAACAATCTGCTTCATGGCTTTCTCTGGATTCCGTAAACGGTGAATTAGGGCACGCGCCGGCGGCTACTCGAAAATCATGATGTCTGGTCGAGCAGACCTAGCTAACAGTCGCCAACTACGGTTCTCGGGAAGTCAAATTCCGAATTTTTGTGTTTTGTTCAGCGTAGGCCGACATATTCATCTTAAAGTTGGTGAGCGCGGCGAACAGAGTCTCCTTGTTGCGGTAGTAACGCGAGAGCCGGGTGACCGGTGCCAGCCGCCGCGCGATACTACTCACGGCGATGTCCAACGACGCGGCACGCGTCAAGTTCATAAGTCAGTACGAGAGCCAGTACGCGGAGTTGCTGAAGCGGTTCGGGCCCTCGAAGCAACTCGCAAATGTCACGGCTCTTATAGGCTCGCAGGTCGTAGGTTTGCTGGTGTCGCGCTACATCCTACGGGTACCGGAAATAGTATCGCAGTCGAACGAGTATCTCATTCGCGAAGTGGGTCGGAGCCTTCAGGGCTACATGCGGAATCTAACGTAGAGATATTCACGTTCGTCTCTGGAGCGGTACGCGGCTTACTCTGTGTTTGCTCAATGCACCGCCCATTGCTGAGTTGGATCGCCGTTGCAGGTTGAGAGAATCAATGGTGCCTGGTCGTAGGGAACACCGCCTTGGACGTCAACGCACTTGCCTCCGATGCCTACGATGGTGCCATTGGACACGCTCCAGTTCTGACTCGGACCACCATTGCAGGGAACGTACAGGATGGGTGCACCTTCAGCGGCGGCGCTGCCCTGCACGTCGAGACAAAATCCTCCTACGCCAACGATAGTTCCTTTGTTGAAGGCCCACTGCTGGTTCTGCCACGGGTCACATTGTTTGACGTGCACAGGGGTCCCCGGCACCGGATACCCGTGGTTCACGACATTCATGCACTGGTTTGTAGTGCCGCTGGAGATCTGATGCGTAGTGGCGCAGGAAAACAGCGGGACCACCATCACAATGTAGAGAATCAATAGACCGGTGGTTGAACTATTCATCATGGAGACTCCCGAATTGGCTATTAGAGCTTCGATCCTTGAAGGACTGACTTGTGACCGCCTCTTGAGAACAGCAGCACGAGCCGCTGGCCATCGATCTCTCTGGGGCGAGTTCGCGAACTGTCGATCGGGATAATAACTCCAACGGCTGTGCGTCGCGGTATCGACGCTGAGTCCCATGCGGCCGCAAGGTACCGCGGAGAGTGTTGCGGACTCTCGGAGAATGGCGTATTTTTTCCTGTGACCGCTCAAGGAGATTCAAATGCCGCAAAGGAATGCCCTCATCAAAGCTCTGTCGGCAATTCTCCCTGCGGGCGCGTTTGGGGCTTCGATCCTGTTGGCATTGGCCGCCCCGGAGGCGCGCGCGATGCCAAACTCCAGCCAGCCAAACACCTCACCCGCGACATCTCAGCAGAGCGTATCAATCCGCCTGCAGACGATCCGAACTGGAGTCTCCAGTATGACCGGTTCGGCAAACTTCGATCCACAAAGCGACGCAAACGCGACGCCCACCTGGTGGGGTAACGGCGGCTGGGGTCGCTGGCATCCGGGCTGGGGCAATGGTGGCTGGCGCAACGGCGGTTGGGGTAACGGCGGTTGGGGCAACGGCGGCTGGCACAATGGGGGCTGGGGCAACGGCTGGCACAATTTTTGGCACAACTGGTAGCCGCCGCGTAGCGAAGATTGCGCGCCTTATGCCGACACCATCTCCTCGGGTCGATGCATTACCTTCGATAGAAACTGTGGTCGTACAACCCACGCCATTCTGTAATATCAATTGCAGCTACTGCTATTTGCCGCAGCGCGATCTCAAGGCCGTGATGCCGCAGAGCACGATCGCCACGCTCTTCGCGAAGATATTTGAGTCGGGCTGGACAGACCAAGGCCTCACCGTGATTTGGCATGCCGGCGAACCGCTGGTGGTGCCAATTTCCTTTTATCAGACGGCTTTCGCGGCCATCGAGGCGCTACGGCCTACTTCATTGCAACTTCGACATTCGTTTCAGACCAACGGGATGCTCATCACGCCGGCGTGGTGCGAGTTGTTCAAGCAGTGGGATGTCGGGGTGGGTGTAAGTATCGATGGACCGAAGCATTTGCACGATGCCCACCGCGTCACACGATCAGGTCGCGGCACATTCGATAAAACCATCGCCGGAATCCGCACGCTGCAGCGGGAAGGCGTGCCCTTTCATGTCATCTCGGTGCTCTCGCAAGAGGGAATGGAAGCGCCGCGGGAAATGCTGGATTTCTATCTCTCCGAAGGAATCGAGGATATCTGCTTTAATGTCGAGGAATCGGAGGGCGATCATGTATCAGGACTCTTTGCGGCAACTGATGCTCAAGAGCGCTTCACGCGATTCTTAGGTGATTTCTGGAGATTATCGCGCCAGAGCGGGCGAATCCGCTTCATTCGTGAGATCGACGGCATGCTGCCCCGAGTGTTCCGGCCCGACCAGAGTGTGATGCGAAACGCCCAGGTTGAGCCATTTGGGATGATAAACGTCGATTGCCGCGGCAATGTCTCCAGCTTCTCACCCGAATTGCTAGGCCTCAAGCACCGCGATTACGGTGACTTCATCGTTGGCAACATTCACGCCGATTCATTGGAAGATATGCGTTGTGGTCGAGCGATGAACGCGATGAGCCGCGATATTTCGACCGGCGTTGAAGCCTGCCGAACAAATTGCGACTACTTTTCTGTATGCGGAGGCGGGGCGCCGGTGAATAAACTGGCGGAAAATGGCAGCTTCACAGGCACCTGCACATCATTTTGCAGGCTGACCCAAATGGTGCCGGTAGACCTCATACTCGATGCGCTCGATCGGTTGGAGAGTGGCGTGAATCGCGACGATGCGCGTGCACCTGGCGCGACGCCGAACAGCTTCAAGGATGTCTTCCGTCCGCCCATATCGGGATCGCCAAGTCTGTGACAGCGCTTGTTACATCAGGAAAGTGAAGTTCCAAGGGAGAACGCGATGATCAAACCAACAGGCACCATTGCCACTCTGTTCGCCGCCGGATTGTTGGTCGCCGGCGGCGGGGCTCTCGGTCAGACGAGCGCGGCCGAACCGCATGCAAATGCGCAAAACAATCCGCATCCGGAAACTGTCATCCAAGGAGGCGGGGGAGAGGATCGACCGCAAATTACTGCGCCAGTACTTCGAATCATCAGCGTTGAAGTGCTACGCAGCTCGCATGGACCCACGCTTGACATCATTCGCGTGCGCGGACTGGCAAGCACCCCCGGATGGGAGGAAGCGGAACTGATACCGCTCACTCGAGGCACGCCGAAGGACGGAATGCTGGAGCTGGTATTCGTGGCGCGAGCCCCTGCCGAGGCCATGGAAGCCACAGGTTTCGAACCCGTCGAGGCGATATTCCCCATCGAAGCCAGCCACCCGTACAAGGGGATCAATGTGCACAGCGCCTCCGAATCCTTGAGCCTGACGCAACTGCCAGGTTACGTCGAAGGCAAAGGCGGCGGCGAAGATTGCAGCAAATGCGTCGGCAAAACGTTTGTCGCCAAGGGCGCCGCGATGCCGGCGGGCAAATCGGCGGCGGACGTCGTTAAAGAAGAGCAGCTGCCACCGGTATCACGAATCATCAGGCATTCGGACGGCATCCCCACTGCAGACTCGAATCCAAATCGTTTGACGATTGTAGTCAGCAGGGACGGCACAATCGCCACTGCGATTTGGGACTAGCGCACTATTGCACAGACCACTGCTGACTGGGGGAAGGTGAACAGGTCGCGATAATCAATGGGGTGGTGTCGGCGCTGCCGCCTCCTAAGACATCGAGGCACTTGCCCCCGATGCCAATGATCTGGCCATTGGCGATGCTCCACTTCTGGCTCGCTCTGCCATTACAGGTGACGATGATGACCGGCGCGCCCTCTGTCGGCGCGCTGCCCTGGACGTCAAGACAGCTGCCGAAGCTCGAGTTGATCTGGCCATTGTTTATCGTCCATACCTGATTTGAGGTGTCGTGGCAGTGAAACAGCCGAACCGGTGTGCCGTCCGGCGCGGTTCCTTCGTGCTCGGGCAGATTGACGCAAGAGCCACTGGCGCCGCTGATGAGCTGAGCGGCTTGGCCGCAATCTGCGTCGATCAGCAGGGCAACGATTAGGACAGCCAAGAGAAAAGCGGATTTACTCATGAGAGTACCTCGATGATGAATATTTTGAGTCGCCCCAAGATGATGGCAACTCAATCGCCTGCATGCATGGTCATCAGCGCCCGCCTGAATGCATAGTCATTAACGTGTACCCAGCCTTGAAACGGGCGATCGACATCGGCGATGGATAACATCACCAGCGTGACGAGCAAAGTAATGGAAAAGACCTGCAGGGCATGTACTCGGGGTCTTGCGGAGCCAAACATCGATACCGACAGAATCGTCAATGTTCCGCCGACCAGCAGCATGCACCAGAATATGGTGGGTAATCGATACGTGCTTTGCAGCAGCCGAGTACGGCGGTGCTGGGTAAGGGTGCTGAGTTCCGACAACGCGTGATCTGCAGCCGAGATTTCCGACGGCGACGTGGCCTTGACGGACATCAGGGCCTTCCACATGTTCTCATTAATTTCATGGCTCTCTTCAGGTAATTGATCTTGCGCCATATCCGGCCAATCGTGATCGAGCACAGCGCCGGCATACGCACGCGCAAGCGCTTCGATTTGCTGCCGTTCGTGGGGCAGTCCTTCCGCAAGCCGGTAGATATTCCTCAGGGCGTTCGCCTCCATCTCCGCGTTCAGATATGCCGCATTGAAATTCGTCCAGCCCGTATAGAGCATGAAGCCCAGGGTAACCGCATAGGTGGTACCCAAAACGTTGAGTTGCCATCCAACCAGATCATTTTCGGTGTGGCGCTTCGCTACCGGCCAGACCCGATTCAGTGCCACCATAAAGGCCAGAGACGCGGCCATCGTAAGGATTATGATGAGTATATTTTGCGTAAGAGTCAGCATTGCCGGTACTGCGATAATATCGGTGATTGAATGGAGAGTGTTAGTCAGGTACGCGGGAAATTTCAGCGATGGTGCGCTTATCCGAGCTAATGGCAAGCTTCGCTTTCCTAGTCCTACTAGGCGTTGATGATCGTTGCGTTGCAGGCGATCTCGCGGCGACTGCAATTGGCGATCCCTTCGCCTATTGCTCTCGTATGGGCAGCATCGACGAACCGGAAGGCGGCACCTCGCCGATCCCGAGCACGCTTGAGCCGTACCTCGCAAGGACCCTTGGGTTGTCGACGGAGGTCAGGTTCAAGTCTGAGAGTTACTATTGGCGCTGCATGAATGGGGCGGTATATGTCTGCGCGATCGGTGCGAACATTCCCTGCGATGCAAAGGCTGACCGCACGAAACGCAATTCAGGCGCTGACAAGTATTGCGAGGAAAACCGCGACGCGGCGGTCGTGCCTGCGTACGCGACCGGTCATGCCACCATCTACGGCTGGAGTTGCTCCGCTGGCAAGGCGGTGCGCGGGAAGCAAACGGCCGAGGTGGATCGTCGCGGCTACCGCATCGACATTTGGCACCGAGTCCTATACTAGTACGACTGTGAGCCTCCAGCACTCCCGACATCGCTCCGGCCAAGTAAGCACCGTCGCGGGACCATTTTTTTCTGCAGGCACAAGAAGTCTAGAGTGAGGGCGAACCCGTCGCGGTTCCTAGGATCACTCACCGCGGAATCACTGAGGATTGAGCGATATGCACATCCAGCCAGTCAAACACCCGCTCGTGAAATAGAGCACGATTTCCGCTGACGCAGTGCTCGCCGGATCCTTCATCAGCGGTAAAGCGCAGATAATCTTTCTCGCATCGCAAGAGGTCAAAGAAGGCCTTGCTGAACGCGGAGATGTCATCGTTTTCGGCATCGCACACCAGCGTGGGGCAGGAGATATTTGCGATGACGTCCGCCTGCTCATAGCGGGCGGCGTCGACGAAGTAGTCCCAGGCAGTCGCCGTTCCATGAGTCAACATGCCGCGTCGAAGCGCCCAGCCAGCAGTCGGCTGTCTTGCCATGCGGGCCATGAGCGCTCGCAATAGCAGCACGAGCCAGCGCGGTCCGTGGGGTAGCTGCCTCTTGAGTCCAACCGGCACCGGCAGGCGCGAAAGCATGACTCGAAAGAGCCCGATTTGCGCTGGGTCCAGGATACACAGTGCAACTCGACGGTCGTGAGCGGCTCCGCGCGGTGCGAGATACCCGCCCCAGCTCTCCCCGATGAGTACAATCCTGGACGCGTCCACGTCGTCACGGCTGACGGCAAGGTCGATGACAGCCGATATGACCTTCTCCCAATCCGGACGGAAATGCATGCTCCGTTCGATGAGCAGCTGACCCTGTCCGGGCCCGTCGAAGATCAGAGCGTGATAGCCACGCGTCAGCGCTGCCGCTGCGTTCCAAAAAAAGGACTCCTCGGCAGTGCTGTCATAGCCCCCGACCGAAATGATCAGCGGGCGGCGAGTCTCATCGACCGCGCAGAAATACCCTGGAAGCGTCGTATCTTCAAAGGGAATGGCCACCTGTTCGGGCGGGCGAATCATTGAGACTATCGCTCGCTGGAAGGCATCGCGATGGCGTCGGTACGCGTCGTGCACGAGCGCGGGCAACGGTACTTCGAGGTGAAATACATAGGCGTTACGGTAATAGTTCGAGGCGCGGAGGAACGCGCATCTCGCGCTCTCGCGATGGCTGTGGGCTGCGCTCGATTCTGCAGCGGCAAAGGTGCGATCAGCCAGTGACAACCAGGCGCGGTACCAACTCTCGCGATCGCCATCAGTCACGCGGCCGGCGGTGGCGAGACACTCGCCGAGTTCGGCACCCCCATACGTACCGTGACCGATCGTGCGTCGGAGCTGGCCGTCAAACAGCGGATTGCGGAAAGCGATCACGACGATGTCCCCCTGTGCCGATCCATCTGCTGGGAGTAGATCATGCGCTCAGGGTAGTCAGCGAGCCGCAGATACTCATCGCGAGCTGCATGATCCTCTTGTCGTCGGGGAGACACTTAGCGTTTCATGTGTGGGACGATATTGGCTGCGCTGCATGGATTATCCCACGAGGTAGGGGCCGCAGAAGAGGTACATTTATTATACGATCGTTCAATAGCGTATAATTAATTGATTTAATTGTGGATTTGCCGGCTGAGGGATTCGAATAAGCGCAATAAGATACTGTTTCGTAAGCGATTATGAAGCTGAGGCGAGTTACCCCGAAATGTTACCCCGCGCGAGGACTGGAAATAATTCGAAGGTGTTGGACGCCCGTGGACTCGGGAAGCTCTGTATCGGTTTTTTAGTGAACCCAGATTTACATCGCTGAAGACCGCTACTAAGTCCCTCTCGACCGCGAGATGACCCTCGCCAATGA
>Ga0210391_10004079_pt1 | contig 12274 bp, 10 predicted proteins | sample IncBWC12OmetaG_FD_160573 | JGI IMG/M metagenome (GOLD analysis project Ga0210391, IMG submission 160573) | Forest soil microbial communities from Barre Woods Harvard Forest LTER site, Petersham, Massachusetts, United States - Inc-BW-C-12-O ... | reverse complement strand
ATCTTTTCTTTGGGCTGGGCGCGTTCGCAACGCCGTTCATTGCCGCTAATCTTTTCGGACGGAACTGGGTGCGTCTCTGTTACACCATCGCCACGCTGACGGTGGTGACGCTGGCGTTTCATGCCGCGACTCCAATGCCCGGACCCACCGGCAGCGGGCGGTTTGTGCTCACGGACGTGGCTCCCGCGCTGGGGCGACCGCTGCTGTTTATGGTTGGCCTGTTTCTGTTTCTCTACGTTGGCTGCGAAGTGGGCATTTGGAACTGGCTGGTGCGCCACCTCATCGCGCTGGGCATTCCAGAGAAAAAGGCGCTCAACATTTTGTCCGTGGGATTTGCGCTTGGCATGCTGATTGGCCGCGCCGGCATCCTGCCCATTCTCAGCCACGTTCCCGCCATCACCGTGACCATGACTGGATCGGTCGCCATGGCAATTACCACGTTCCTGATGCTGCGGACAACGCGGCCAGCGGTTGCCTTGGTGCTTGTGTTTTTGGCCGGAATTTCCATGGCGCCGGTTTTTCCGACAACGCTGGCCATTGTCGGCGATGCCTTTCCACGCATGACCGGAACTGCCATCGGCTTCGTGATTACATGCGGATGGACCGGCCTCGCCGTCAGCTCGCGCATTATCGGTTTCATCGCCGGCGGCGATCCGCGGCGGCTGAAGAAGGCGCTGATGGTGATCCCGGGCTCGGCCGTGCTGATGTTCGCTCTGGATCTGGCGATCCGGAGCGCTCTGCGCTAGAGAGAGTAGCGCCCGCATTTTGCGGCCCTGTAGATAAGCTGCGAGCGACGGAGTTACAACGCGCGCACGTATTCGGCGTCGATCTTCAGCGCTTCCATCTCCGGCATATCAAATTCTTCCTGCTCGACGAAAGCGTGCTCGATATTCGCTTTTTTCGCCGCCTCGAAAATGGGATGATAATCAATCGTGCCGCGACCCATCTCGGTTGAAGGTGGATGCGATTCCGCCGTGGATGCTGGCGTGAGCTTGAAATCTTTCACGTGCAGCATCACGATGCGCTTGGGATAACGAGTCAGCAACGCTGCGGGATTCTGTCCAGCAACGACCGCCCAACCGCAGTCCAGCTCCATGCTTACCTTCGTGGGATCGGTCACGCGCATGAGTTCGTCATAAAACAGGACACCGTTTTCTGAACGGAACTCCGGCGTGTGGTTGTGATAAGCGAACCACATGCCCGCGGCGCTCACGCGCTCGCCGATATGGTTGAACTGATCCGCATTCCAGCGCCAATCGTCGAGCGTCATCGAATCACGGGCAGCACGAGAGCTGGGATCCTTCACCCGCGATGCATCCTTCAGCATCGGCGCAGCGCAAACGATGTACTTGAGTCCTAAATCCTTGCCGTATTGAATGACTTCATCGACCTTCGGCAACAAATCTTTCAGCGGATAATGGGCGCTCACACAGTTCAGGCCTGCCTGCGCCATCGCCTGCTTTACTTTGCTGGCGCTGTGGTTGAAGAAGCCCGCGGCTTCAACTTCGCGATAGCCCAGCGTGGCAAGCTGCCGCAGCGTTCCTTCATAATCTTTGGGAAGAACGTCGCGCACCGAGTACAACTGCAACCCCAACGGCAGTCCGAGAGGATTGGCCATCAGCCGGGGAGCGCTGCTCCACACGGCCGCGCAAGCGGCGGAGGCTGAAGCAGTTTTCAGAAAAGTTCTTCGCGAAATGCTATGCATATCGGCCCTCGATCCTCAAGTAGTTCAATTCTGAATCGTCGCTGTTGAATCAACGTGGATGCAAATCGTCAGCGAACATCTATCCCCGGATTGTCTTCGCGCCCTCATCCCAGGTTGCGATCGTGTTCTTAAAATAAGCGTGATTGGCCAGGTGGCAGCCGATCGCCGCATGGTTGCCGAACACCTCATTCTCGATGGTGGGCCTGCGAGTTCGAACCGCGTCGAAGAAATTTGCCTGATGAGCAGACACGTCGCTGTACCCCGGCGGCGCGGTGAAAGTTTCCGCTTCGACCGGCTGGTAATCGAGCGGCCCGAGCTGCGGATGTTCCGCGGCCCACTGCGCCTGATATTGCTTGCGCAACCGCGCGGGCCAGCCCTTTATCGAATACTCTTCGGGACGGGGGACTGAATCTTGCGGAGTGAAAACCAAAGTCTGCCCATTGATTTCCATCGTGCCCTTTGTGCCATGAAATTTGATCGGCTCTCCACCGGCGTTGTTCAGATTGCAGCGCAGCACGACGCGGAATTTCGGATAGTCAAAGAGGGTTTCGATGAGATCGGGAAAGTCTCGCCCGTCCTTCCAGCGAAACAGGCCCCCGCTCGATTGCGCCCGCTTCGGTGCCTCATTCGTCCCGGAGATGAAGTAAATCCCGGAGAGTAAATGCACGAAGAGATCGCCGGCCAGGCCTTCGCCGTAGTCGGCAAAGCAGCGCCAGCGGAAGAATCGCGCCGCATCGAAGGGCCGCTTGGGCGCGCCTTCGAGGAACGCATTCCAGTCGATGGTCTGCTCGCTCGCGTCTGGCGGAATCGGATAGACCCACGCCCCGCTCGCCGAGTTGCGGTCCGACGAGCCTTCGATAAAGAACACGTCGCCGAGCGCGCCCGACGAATACAATTCGCGCGCTTTTTCATAGACGATGGAACTTACGCGCTGGCTTCCCACTTGCATAATGCGATTATTCTTTCGCACCGCTTCCACCATGGCGAAGCCATCTTCCACCGAGTGCGACATCGGTTTTTCGCAATACACGTCTTTGCCAGCGGCGCAGGCATCCACCACAACACGGCGATGCTGATGGTCGGGCACGGCAACAATCACCGCGTCCACATCTTTGCGATCGAGGATCTCTTTGTAATTGCGGGTTGCCGGCACTTCTTTTTGTACGGCTTCCTGCGCTGCCTCGTGGCGGCTATCGTAAAGATCGCACACCGCGACGCACTCCGTGCCCGGCACCGCCAGCGACGCGGCGAGCAACTCGCATCCGCGGGTGCCCGTGCCGATCGAGGCGAACCGGATGCGGTCACTCGGCGCAACCGCGCGTGCCCCGCCCCACATTGCGGCCGGCTCCAGCAGTGTTATCTTTGCCGCGGCTCCCGCGGCCACGGAGCTGGCGCCTATGCGCATGAATTTGCGGCGTGTTAAAGAATCCATTCTGTCCCTTTCTCTTCTCCGTATTTTTCCAGCAACGCAGCGCAGCCACGGCGCGGCGCAGCGACGCAATAGAGCAAACTCTTTGGCTGATGAGTTGGGCAGCAGAATCCTACGTCTTGCGAAACAGGCAAGTCAATCTCGGTTGGAGCGCGGGTAGTTGCAGCGCGGAGCGTGGTGTTATCCTAGTCGGAACGTCGCCATAATGAGGCTGTAACCTTCATGTCCGATCCAGCCATCTTCAACTCAGGTAGTGCAGACGCCCAATCTGTTAACTCATCCGAAGAATCGTTCAAAGAAATTCTCTCGCGGTTCGAGAAAACCAAAACGCGCAAGCCCGCGGAAGCGGGAAAAGGCCGCGAAGGCACGGTGATTGCAGTCACCGTCGATTCGGTGCTCGTCGATATCGGTTTCAAGACCGAAGGCATTCTGCCGCTGTCAGCGTTTCAAAGCGCGGGCAAAACCGTGACTCCCGGCGACAAGCTTGCAGTCTCGATCAAGGGGCGTGATCCAGAGGGCTATTACGAGCTTAGCCTCGGGAAGATTGAGCAGCCAAAAGATTGGGCTTCTCTGCAAAAAGCCTTTGTCGAAAAGACGACAATCGTGGGTACCGTTACCGGTGTGGTGAAAGGCGGCCTGAGCGTTGATGTCGGCGTTCGCGCATTCCTGCCGGCTTCGCGCAGCGGTACACGCGACGCTGCGGAGATGGAGAAACTGGTCGAACAAGAGATCCGCTGCCACATCACCAAGCTCGATGAGACAGACGAGGACGTGGTGGTAGACCGCCGCGTTGTCGCCGAAGAAGAAGAGCTTGCCGAAAAAGACCGCCGCTACTCCGAGGTGAAGGAGGGCGAAACGCTGCACGGTACGGTTCGAAGCCTGACGGATTATGGCGCGTTCATCGCGATTGGCGGTGTAGACGCGCTGCTGCACGTCAGCGATATTTCCAGGAGCCGCGTGAGCAAGCCGGCGGACGTTCTCTCCGTTGGACAAGAGGTGGAAGTCAAAGTTCTAAAGATTGATTCCGAGCGGCGGCGCATTTCTGTCGGCATAAAGCAACTGGAGCCTGACCCATGGGATACCGTTGCGGCAAAGTATAAACCTGGCGAACGTGCTCGGGGCACGGTGACGCGCGTGATGGATTTCGGCGCGTTCGTCGAACTCGAGCCTGGTATCGAGGGACTGATTCACGTCTCAGAGATGTCGTGGGGGAAGAAGTTGAAGAGCGCCAGCACGATCGTAAAGCCCGGGGAGACGGTCGATGTCGTGATTCTCGGAGTGAGCGTTGGCGAGCGCCGCCTCTCGCTTGGACTGAAACAGGCGCTGGGAGATCCGTGGGCAGACGCCGCGCAACGGTTTGCCGCGGGTTCGGTGGTCGAAGGACCAGTCGTCAGCATCATGAAGTTCGGCGCTTTCGTGCAGCTTACGGAAGGCGTAGAAGGCATGATTCATGTCAGCGAGATGAGTGCCGAGAAGCATATCAACCATCCGCAAGATGTGCTCAGGCTTGGACAAGTTGTGAAGGCTCAGGTGCTCGCTGTCGATACCGAGAAGCGGCAGTTGCGCCTGAGCATGAAGCAATTAGTTCCGAGCGGACTGGATGAATACATCGTCGAGCACAAGGAAGGCGATGTGGTCACGGGCCGAGTTGTCGACAGCTCGGATGGAAACGCCAGTATAGAACTTGGCGAGGGCATCCGGGCGAAGTGCCGCATCGCGAGCGCGGCCGCGGAAAGCAAACTTCGAGCCGAACCGGCTCCATCCTCTTCGAAGCCTGATTTGTCTTCGCTTGGCTCCATGCTCCAGGCGCGATGGAAGGGGAACACGCCTGCGGGCGCGACTAAACCCGAACCCGTCAGTGCCGGACAGATTCGCAAGTTTCGTATCGCGAAGATCGATCCGGCTGCGAAAAAGATTGAACTGGAGTTAGCGTAGTTCGACATCGCGCGGTGCGGCGTCAGAATTCACTTCGCCTTTTGCTCTGCAATCCATTTATTGGTGCGCGCCTCCAGCATATCCAGAGGAAGAGTTCCACCATTGAGCATCTCATCGTGGAAGGTGCGTATGTCGAATTTTGCGCCCAATTCTTTTCGCGCGCGTTCCCTTAGGTCGCGGAACTTGAGCTGGCCAAGTTTGTAACTCAGGGCTTGCGCAGGCCATGCAATGTAACGGTCCGTCTCCGATTGGATGGTCGGCTCGTCAACCGCCCCGCTCTTGCGGAAAAATTCCACTACCTGATCGCGAGACCATCCTTTGGAGTGGATTCCGGTATCGACTACGAGGCGCACCGCGCGAAAAAGTTCCGACGAGAGGCGGCCGTAGTCCGAGACGGGGTCTTGATAGAAACCGACTTCTTTGCCGAGTTGCTCAGCGTAGAGCGCCCAGCCTTCGATGTAGGCATTGAAGCTAAGACCGTGCAGGCGGAACTTGGGCAACCCGGTGAGCTGCTGCTGCACGGATAATTGCATGTGATGTCCGGGAACGCCTTCGTGGTAGGCGATCGCCTCGTCATCGATCAGCGAGCGCTCGGAGAAATTTGACGTAGCGACAACTACCCGGCCCGGCCGCTTGCCATCCGGCGTGCCGGTAACGTAATGCGTCGCCGCGGCAGCCTGGAATGCCGGTATCGCTTCCACCGTAACCGGAGACTTGGGCAGCAGCGTGAAAAGCTCGGGAAGCTTCGGTTCCATCTGCGCGATATAGTGGCGGAAATCATCAAGAATCTGATCGGCCGAAGTTGGAATGTATTTTGGATTGGTCTTGAGTGAAGCTCGAAACGAAGCAAGGTCGGCAAATCCTGCCTTCTTTGCAATCGAAGTCATCTCGGCTTCGATACGGTCAATCTCGCGCAGGCCCAGTTGGTGTATTTCGTCAGGGGTCATCCGGGTGGTAGTCCGCGCGTAAATGTTGTTCTGGTAGCGCTTCTCGCCGTCGGGTAATGAGGTGATCGAGAGCGTGGTGCGGCCTTGCGGCGCGTATTCCGTTTGCAGGAAGGCAGCGAAGGTCTTGTAAGCCGGAATCACGTCAGAGTTGATAGCGTCGGTAATTTCCTGCGTCAGGCGTTTCTGATCTTCCGGCGAGATACTCGCAGGATACTTTTTAGTTGGGAGTAGAAACGGATCGGAATCGATGATGCCTTGGCATTGGACGGGCAGCTTCTCGATCAGAAATCGTACGGGCATGAGCTTGTCTTTCATGCCAGCGCGAAGCACTTCCGTGGTCTGGTTGAGTACACGTGGAATCTGGTGAAGACGAGCGATGTAGTCCTCGTAATGCTTAACAGAGTCGAAAGGTACGGAGAGCGGCAGATCCGCGAGGTTGGTATGGACGCCGTTTTGCTGGTTGATCGGCATCTCATATTCTTTAAGGTCGAAGTCGGCTATGCGCTGCTTGAGGACGCGAACGAGCAGGTCGTGGGAGAGCTGGTCCTGGTCAGAGAAGCCAGTTGTGGGGATGGCTTCGAGGCGCGCCATGAAATCCTCGTCGGTCTTGTGACGATGGGCGATGGCGTCGAGCGAGTACTCCGCGAGTTTGTCATTGTAGCGATAGTCACCGTAAGAGGTGGCACGCTCAGGAAAGTTGCGGAGATCGGCCTCATACTGTTCTTCGAAAAGAGCGCTCTGCGCGGCCACGCGGTCGGCAACGGGCTTAGGGTTCTGCGCGGAGACAGAGACAGCCAGGACAAATAGAAAAAACAAGCTTAGGGGATGGCGCATAGTATATGCAGCCTATCAGAAGGAATCGCGGTCGCGCGAGTCGTAGCGTTGATTGGCTGGCTAGGAAAGGAGCGGAGTGTAGCTCGCGACGAAGAGCGAATGGCGGAGCGCGCAGTCTGGCGCTAACCTTTCTCCGCGAGAATTCCCTGCTAACAGGGAAAATAACAGGGAATTTGCGAAATTTTGACCTCTAACCGCATTCTTTCCCTCTAAGTTGCACATTTGGCAGGAGAAGTACCTCTGCAGGCGTAAATCGGAACAGGGAATTAACAGGGAGGTATCAGGGAATTAATTTCAGTTATCAGGGAATCGTTGCGAGGGAGATTTTCTGAAGAGCTGTGGAGAGATGAATTGCTGCCCGGCTGGTCGTCCGCCACACCATCATCTGCCGTCGCTTTCGTTCTGCACGAAACGTTTGAGGAGTTTCAAGTCGCCGGTTTTCCAATCTGCCAGGTGGGCTTCTTGGATCACTATCGCCGCGCCGATGCTCCAGGAGAGTGCCGTCTTGTCAACGAATTGAACGTCTATAAAGAGGATGCCTTCCTCGAATTTGTGTTCCACCCAATCAACGACCTTGCCGTGAGCACCAGGATATTGTTTGCCGTGCGCGAGAGGCTTGGGTTTCTGCATTCTTCTTTTCTTATTTAGACTTTTGTTCATTCCCTAGTCCTCAACTTTCGTCGTTACGCGATCATGAAACAAGAGACAATGTGGCTTGGTCTTATTGCCGTGTTGATGCAGCAAAGGGGAACCCGAGTTCCCGGCGTTGCTCGATCCAACTGAGCGGCAAGCGATGGGTCAGTTTCTTGAAGCTCAGATCTGTAAGGTGGTTTTAGTACGATGCTTTGCTCAGCAGATTTCAGCCGAAACTATTCATTGAGCGCAACGCGGTCGTGAGAGCCTGGATGTTGGAGTTTCCGACGCTAACCCACGACCGCGCTTCTAAATGTTAAGTGAATGTTTATCCGCCACCTTTCCACTGCCTGTTCACTCTATACAGGGGGAAATTGAGCCTCAGACCGTCAGTTGAAGCTGCGGAATTGGTGGCGGCGAAGACTGAGGAGCTGTTTTGAGGGCTTCGAGCCATGAACGGATGGCCACACGAAGTGGCCCAACCACAACTCCCGCAAAGACCTCCGCTCCGGATATCGGTCCAGTCGGCGCAGGGCAGATTGCAGCAAGGAAACCGTCCCCGCGCAGTTACCGCGCTGCAAATGGTAGAACGCAGCAGCGATCTGAATGAGCCCTTGCAGAAAAGTCTTCTCCGGCTCTTGCACCGCGAGCCACACTGCTTCCCAATGTTCGTGGGCCTCAAAGAAAGCGCCGGACCGAAAGCAGCGCAGTCCTTCGCATAGGTCTCCCTGAGTCCAATCGAGTGGGGCAGATGCAAGCATGAGGCAGTGTCGGGACGCGTTGAATCTTACCAAACTCAGTGCGCAAGCTCTCGCACCACGCCGGAGCTTCGGGCGTGCCCACGCAGGTTGGTGTTTGTACAGGTGGCGCATCTTGCCATGATTGAACTATTGGGGCACGCCCCATGCGTGTTCCGGTAGTCTAGGCCGCCGACACGGAAGCCCGGCCGGGTTCGACGTAGCTGAGCACAGCCTGCTTCAATTGCGAGTCCACTTCGTCTGCGATGGTAATTACATCTCGCAGTACGTGGCTGAAATCCACTTTGTCTAAATTCTTTTGTAGGGTGTTGAAGATACTGATTTGCAGAATTCGAGATTCCTCGACCACCATCGCGGCAGTGTAACCCTGTTGACGGCGTAGGTCACCGTGCTGGCGCGCTGGGACGGAGAAGTCTGCTTTCTCATTTTGAGCGAGGCGTAAGCGGTAAATCAAATCTGCGATGAGATTAGGAAGATGACCGGTGCGGTCCTCAAAGCTCAACGGGACACAAGTCAGCTCCTCATCGTGGTCTACCAGTGCCAGCCAATCCTGTATTGTCGCATCGAGGTTATGCTCCAGTATGGAGGCCACACTCTGTGTTGGGGACGGCCTGTAGGGTACGGGGTTGGCGAGTTTTCGGTGGATGATTTCTCGCAGTACGGGGATTTCGATTGGTTTTACAAGAACCTGGTCAGCCTGCAAACGAATGGCGGAGAGCGCTTCGTCGATCTCCGGGTACCCGCTGAGTACCAGCGTCAGCGCATCAGGATGCATGTGTCGCATAGCGCTCACGAGGGTAAACCCATCACCGGCATGCGGCATGTGCAGGTCTGAGAGGAGTGCATCAAAGTCTTCCGTGACGATTCGGCTGAGCCCCTCGCGTACATTTGACACGGTGACTACCTCGAAGCCATCGCGTTCCAGTGCGGTTCGTAGCATCCCGCGGACAGCGTCGTCGTCTTCTGCTAGTAAAAGTTTAGCCATTATCCATCTTCTCTCTACCCCGAGAAACGTCTTACCTTTGGTTAATTTATTTACTTATCTGCAGGATAGCGAAATGCCTCAACTCTGTCTGTTCACAACTGCACAGTATTAGGTGCATGGCTATTTACACCGTTGGCTCTTTCCGTGAGATTCTCACCTGATTAAACCTAGGTGCACTCAGTCCACACCCGCGCAACAACGGACTTTCTAAGCGGTTGAGGGCAGATGCTTGATAAGAGACTCTCTCTCACAAAATAACTAGATCAGGCTTTGCAGGGCTTATCCCAAGCGGCCCCTACGTGCGTCCAGTCCAAAGCAGTGCGAAGCCCCCACTGTGATGGTGATTAGGACCTAAGGCCAAAATCTCACCATCCGCTGCACGAACGACAGCGCTTTTCCACCGGAGCGTTGTTCGATATGACTCTTTACTGCCGTGGAAATAATAGCGCGGTCGTGAGGGTCTGAATGTTGGAGTTTCCGACGCTAACCCATGACCGCGCGTCTAGCCTCAAACAAGGTTATTCGCTAGTAGGTTCACTGACCGTTCACTTTTATACATGTCTACAACTTCCACTATTAGGAACCTCAGAAACAAGAACTGCCCCAGCCAGCTGCGCCAGGGCGTTTCATTCTTTATTTTTTACGGTGCTTGCAGGCCTGCGACAAAAGTTTGGGCCCGAATACGAGCGAGCGGTGCAGAAGCATGGGTCAGAACGAAAAGCAGAAGCGAAACTAGCGGATCGCAAGGAGCGGGTTGAAAAGCTCAACATTCGCGACCTTGACCCGATGGAGCGCGAACGTTTTTCGAAACAGTGGGAGTCTGTACAGTCTCGTTTTGTCGATTCCCCTAGAGGGGCAGTTGCAGAAGCGGATGACTTGATCTCCTCTCTGATGAAAACTCGTGGCTATCCAGTATCCGATTTCGATCAGCGTGCGGCCGACATTTCTGTCGACCATCCCCGGGTCGTGGAAAACTACCGGTCTGCGCATGATATTGCTCTCCGAGTTGGAAAAAATGGGGCAAGTACAGAAGATCTGAGAACGGCGATGATTCACTATCGCTCCCTGTTTGAGGAACTGGTGCAGGTACCAACGATTGTGGAACGCAAAGAGGTGGCGTAATGACTGAACTGAAGAGAATAGAGGAAGAGATGTCGACGGCCGAGCTGGCGAGCTACGGCATTCCGGCAAAGCAGCCCGACAGACCCAAGCTGGTGAAAAGCCAAGAGCCGGAGACTCTGGATAGAGGGGTTACAGTTTCGGAGCCCTTGCCCTTGTTTTCTGAATCGGAGATGGGAGATTTCCGATCGCAGTGGAGCAAACTGCAGACCGGATTCGTAGACGAACCGCGCCGGACTGTCGAAGGCGCAGACCAGCTGGTAACTGCGGTAATGCAGCGACTCGCGGAAGGTTTCGCCAACGAACGGTCCGGCTTGGAAAAGCAGTGGGATCGCGGTGATAACGTTTCCACTGAGGACCTGCGGGTTGCCCTACAGCGTTATCGTTCCTTCTTTTGACAGACTGTTGAAACTGTAAGGAGTGCACGTATTATTGTTATTCAGCAAAAAGGAGAAAACAGATGAACACCAGTACGAAGGATGAGATTAAAGGCACTGTTCATGAAGTGAAAGGCAAATTCAAAGAGACGGTCGGCAAAGTCACGAATGATCCTAACTTACAGGCCGAAGGCAACACCGAGAAAAACACCGGCACAATTGAGAAAAAAGTCGGACAGATCGAAAAAGTGTTCGAGAAGTAAATTTGCCGGTGTCCAGCCTGGCGCTCGGAGTTCTTTACTGTGCGGGCCGGCGCTTGTCAGCCTCACGGACTGACAGAGTCGGAGATGCTGCACCATACGTCGAAGAGAATCAGAGGATCAACATGCTCAATGCCAGAATCACAAACCTAGGCATTCGATTCTGCGAGACCATCAAGGCATATGCAACTCCCTGCTCATCTTCCGAACAGTAATTTGTAGGGACCTGTGAGAGTTCCAAGGCCGTCTATAGTCGATAAATCTCCGCCATGACTACAGACCTGCCGCGTCTGTCCTAATCTGATACAGCGAGTGATGCGTCAGGATGTATAGCGTCCGCCGGTCCGCCCCGCCGAAGATCAGATCGATCGGCCTCTCTGGCACATCGATCCTATCTGCCAACTTCCCTTCCGGCGTGTACAACAGGATCTGCCCCGCAGCCACATACACACGCCCACGCTCGTCCTGCACTACGCTTTCACCGCCCGTTTCGGCGAACAACTTCAGGTCGGTCACCGCTCCGGTCGCAGTCACATTGCCTTTAAACGTCTTCTCGTCGTTTTCTGTGGTCACATAGAACGTCTTGCCCGGCACGGCCCGCTCTAAGCCAAACGTCCGCAGCAGATCGGCCATCTTTGTTCCCCACTCAGTATGCCCGTTTACGAACTCATCGCCAGCAGATATATACGCGCTTCCATCGGGCGCAACATACTGCCATGCGCGCTCACTCGAGAACTGACGCAGCCCATAAACACCCGCCGCGAGATACTCCATTGCCCCGCCGCGCTCCAGCGCAGGCTGTTGTTGAATCATTTTGATCTCGCCTGCTGCCCCATCCGGCCGCAGAGCATACACTTTGCCGGCTCCGCTCCTCGACACCACCAACAGATCGCCCACCTTATCGAATGCCAGGTTCTCCGGTTGCAGCGAGCCGGTGCTGACCGTTATCGTTATTGCTTCCCGATTCTCCGCATCCCACTTGTAAATCCGCTGCCAGTGCGTGTCTACAAAGTAGAGCATGCCCGCCGCATCCACCGTACCGCCGGAGATCGAAAAGAACCCACCGGCGAGCCTTTCTACCTGAGCATCTGAAGCCAGTGTCGCAGTAGTCGTCTGCGTGGCTATCATCGGCATTCCCGGCACATCCAGCGCAGCAAACTCCCGCGCGCGCACTTCGGCGTGATGCGTCGCATCAAAGACAGAGTTGTCGAACGAGACCTTGCTATTGCTGTCAACATGCATATTCCGTATGCGAATTCCCGTAGACTCCGATACTTTGACTGCATATGGGA
>Ga0210391_10004077_pt1 | contig 12278 bp, 10 predicted proteins | sample IncBWC12OmetaG_FD_160573 | JGI IMG/M metagenome (GOLD analysis project Ga0210391, IMG submission 160573) | Forest soil microbial communities from Barre Woods Harvard Forest LTER site, Petersham, Massachusetts, United States - Inc-BW-C-12-O ... | reverse complement strand
GAATACTTCGCAGCCGTCCCCGAACCCGCGCGCAGCGCGTTGTACGAAATGCGCGCGACAATCCGCTCCGCCATGCCACCGGGAGCCACGGAAACGATCAGCTATCGCATCCCCGCGTTCAAATACAATGGCCCGCTGCTCTGGTACGCCGCATTTTCCGACCATTGCAGTTTGTTTCCGACCGCAGCGGTGATCGCAGCGTTCAAGAAAGAACTCAAGGGTTTCACTACCTCCAAAGGAACCATCCATTTCCCCGTGGACAAGCCGCTGCCCACAACTCTGCTGAGGAAATTAGTAAAGGCGCGGGTAATGCAACAACTACAGAAGAAACAGCGCTGATGGGGCCCTCTTAGCCGGCAACCTTGGAGTGCTGCGCGCCCATGGCATCCGCTGCCTCCAGCCGCCGCGAATAAAGCGGAAATCCTGCGGCGAACGACGCAACTTCCGCACGCACGCGCTGCTCGATTGCAGCGTCGCCCAGATGCGCCAGTACCTCCGCGATCCAGGTCGCAATCTTTTCCATCTCCGGTTCGCGCATTCCTCGCGTGGTCACCGCTGGCGTGCCGATGCGGATTCCGCCGGCCTTCATCGGCGGCAGGGGATCAAACGGAATCGCATTCTTGTTCACCGTCATCCCGGAACGTTCCAACGCCAATTCTGCGTCACGTCCGGTGATCCCTCGCGAGTGCATGTCCACCAGCATCAAATGATTTTCTGTGCCGCCGGTCACGATGCGAAATCCGCGCGCACTCAATCCCGCAGCCAATGCCTTGGCGTTCAGCACCACCTGCTGCTGATACGCGCGAAAATCCGGCGCCGCAGCTTCCTTCAGGCACACCGCTTTCGCGGCAATGATGTGCTCCAGCGGCCCACCCTGCAGCCCCGGAAAAGTGATGCGGTCCAGTTCCTTCGCGTATTTTTCACGGCACAGCACCAGGCCGCCGCGCGGCCCGCGCAAGGTCTTGTGCGTAGTCGTGGAAACGAAATCAGCATACGGCACCGGGCTGGGATGCACCGCCGCCGCCACCAAGCCGGCGATATGCGCCATATCCACGAAAAATAAAGCGCCCACGGCCTGAGCGATTTGCGCGATGCGCGGGAAGTCAATGATCCGCGCGTAAGCGCTCGCTCCGGCCACAATCATTTTCGGGCGATTCTCAAGCGCCAGGCGCTCAATTTCGTCGTAATCGATCGTCTCCCTATCTTTCGTCACGCCGTATGCCACAAATTTGTACGTCTTGCCGGAAAAATTCAGCGGATGCCCGTGCGTCAAATGGCCGCCGTGCGCCAGGTTCATGCCCAGCACAGTCGCTCCCGGCTCGAGCGCCGTCATGTACACGGAAATGTTAGCTTGCGTACCCGAATGCGACTGCACGTTGGCATGCTCGGCGCCGAAAAGCTTCTTGGCGCGCTCGATCGCCAGCCGCTCCACGCGGTCTACATTTTCGCAGCCACCGTAGTAGCGCTTACCCGGATAGCCTTCTGCATATTTATTCGTGAACACCGAGCCCATCGCTTCCAGCACGGCCTCCGAAACGAAATTCTCGGAAGCGATCAATTCCAGGCCGGTAGCTTGCCGGCGCACTTCATCGCGCAGCGCCTCCGCGACTTCGGGATCCACTTCGTCTAGCGAGCGGCTCATGCGCAGCAATTCTGGAGTTTCGTTTTTCATTTCAGGGCACCCGGCCGGGATTCGCAATGACCAGCAATACTTGCCAGCAACTTTGCCAACGCCAGCGTGTTTGTAATTTCGTCAAGAGTTTATCGGAGCCCTGCGCGGTTTGCAATCAAACGAGCGCGGCAGCTCAGAGGGGAATCATAATTATGCGACACACTACTCGTGTGCTAGGAATCATCTTGCTGGGAGTGGCGCTGCTGTCACCAGTGCTGCTTGCGGGCTGCGCCGAACGCGCCACCGTCCGTGTTTACGATCCGTACTACAACGATTATCACGTCTGGAACGATCACGAAGTCGTCTATTACCGGCAGTGGGTCGGCGAAACCCACCGGCCGTATCGCGATTTCCGCAAGTTGCCGCCGCCCGAACAGCGCGAATACTGGGCCTGGCGCCACAATCACCCGGATCGCCACTAAAAATCCGGCAGCGCGCGGGCAAATTAAAAAAGAAAAGCCCGCCGATAAGAATTCACCGGCGGGCTTGTAATCTTTGCGATCACCGCAATAAAAAAAAGCTACTGTTGAGTAGAACCCGTTGCGTTCGAAAGCACCGGCACGTGGTGTCTGCCCAAAAACGTGCGCGGCCCACCATAAATAAATTCCAGCGCCACGTTTAAACCTGCCTGCACGGCAAGGTTGTAATTGCCGATGCGAAAGCCGTCCTTATCATTGTAACGGCTCGGATACCAGGCGAGCGCCGCGACTTCGCCGCCGGCATACGGTGCAACCAGTGATGAAAACGAGAAGGTGCGGTGGCCGTCGTCACCCCGGCGTGCCGTAACCGTGGAGATTAACGCATGCTTCAAACGGGGAACAAACCCGTCGCACTCGCAGCGGTAGAAAAGCGTATCCTCGTGGAAAACTTGAGCCAAACCATAGCGGGTCGTCTGCGTCACCAGGTTGATGCCAAAATTGTTAGCCACGCGCACGCCGTAGGCGTCCCATCCCTGACCCCACTCCGGAGCCGCGTTTTCAGCTTGCTGCACCCCAGCCGCGGCAGCCGATCCGATGAACGCGTAAGGCCCGAATGAAACGAAGGCCCAGGAGCGGAACTTTTCCTTGTTCGTCGGACGATGGTACACCTCGCCCGGCTGCACGTTCGCCACGTTCGGCGACATCATTTTGGGCTGGCTAGGCTGGCTTGGCTGCTGCGACGGGGTCGTCGTCTGCCCCTGACCCGAGGACGCGCCAGCTCCCGCGGCGCCTTGCGCGTTGACCGGAGCTGAAAATATTGCTGCGCAAAAGCATAACGGCAATATGGTTAGGGTAAGGCGAATCTTCATCTCAAAAAATCTCCTTAGAATTTGGATAACCAGTCTAATGGAACAAGTGCAAAACAGCGTACACCGAATCTGCGTTTTTCACACGCACAAAAGCCCCATTTCCAGCAGACAAATTTGCATTCTGGTAACTCCATCCCCAAGCCGGCGCAAGCCCCCCGCACTTCCGCAAAAGCTCTGTCATTGCCGTTATCAGCTCGCAGCTGTGATGCGTTTCGACCCTTAGATTCACGCAGCCGCCCCATCGTCGCATCATCTTTCTCCCATGATCGTCGTGGACGTTGTTACCGTTCAGCTGCCCTCAGCTGTCCTCAGCTGTCGCGCCTTTGACTTCCTCCCGCGATTGACTTCGTTCCAACTCTCCCCTAACCTTAAATGCTTACCGCGCCCACGCTCGCGCCATCGTGCGCGTGCCGTACTCAAACTGGCGCAGAAAAGAGCCCACCTCGGCATGTCTGACCAGAAGCTGCCAACTCGCGCGGAAGATTTTTCGGAATGGTATAACCAGCTCGTTTTGCGGGCCGAGCTGGCGGACTACGCTCCCGTGCGCGGCTGCATGATCGTGCGTCCCTACGGTTGGGCGCTCTGGGAGAACATCACAGCCGCGCTCGACAGCCGTTTCAAAGCCACCGGGCACGTGAACGCCGCGTTCCCGCTCTTGATTCCACGCAGCTTTATCGAAAAAGAAAAATCGCACGTAGCGGGATTTTCGCCCGAGCTGGCGGTAGTGACCCACGGCGGCGGCGAAGAACTCGACGAGCCGCTGGTCATCCGTCCTACGTCAGAAACCATCATCGGCCACTCCTACGCGAAGTGGATTCAGTCCTACCGCGACCTGCCCGTCCTGATCAATCAATGGAACAGCGTGGTGCGTTGGGAATTGCGCACCAAGCTGTTCCTCCGCACCCTGGAATTTTTCTGGCAGGAAGGGCACACCGCTCACGCCACGGCCGAAGAAGGCGAGGCCGAGACGCGCCAGATGGTGGACGTCTACACCGATTTCGCCGTCAACGAAGCAGCCGTGCCGGTCATTCCCGGCCGCAAATCGGAATCTGAGAAATTCGCCGGCGCGGATACCACCTATTCGCTCGAAGCCATGATGGGCGACGGGAAGGCGTTGCAGTTCTGCACATCGCACAACCTCGGCCAGAATTTCGCCAAGGCCTTCGAGATCCGCTACCTCGATAAAAATGGCACTTTGCAACACTGCTGGACCACTTCCTGGGGCCTTTCCACGCGTGTCGTCGGCGCCGTCATCATGGTCCACGGTGACGACCAGGGATTGATTCTCCCACCGCGCTTGGCGCCCATCCAGCTGGTCATTGTTCCCATTTTCAAAACCGACGAGGAAAAATCCAGCGTCCTCGAATGCGCGCACAAACTTCGCAAGGAATTGGTCGCGGCAGGAATTCGCGTGAAGCTCGACGAGCGCGAAGGCTCCAGCCCCGGCTTCAAATTCAACGATTGGGAAATGCGCGGCGTGCCGCTGCGCATGGAGCTTGGCCCCAAAGACGTCGCCAAGAACTCCGTAGTGCTAGCGCGCCGCGACCGCCCCGGTAAAGAGGGCAAGGCGTTCGTCGCCCAGCAGGGAATCGCCGCAGCAGTGGCGCAACTGCTCGAAGAAATCCAGAAAGCCCTCTTCGATCGCGCGCTCGCGTTCCGCAAAGCGAATACCCACGAAACCGCCGATTACGAAGAATTCAAGCGGGCCGTAGAAAAGGGCTTCGCCTCGTCCTGGTGGTGCGGAAAAGCCGAATGTGAAGCCAGCATCAAGGAAGAAACCAAAGCCACCATGCGCTGCATTCCGCTGGAGCAGCCTGGCGGCTCGGGCAAATGCGTTCATTGCGGCGCAGCGGCCACGGAGAAAGCCATCTTCGCCCGCGCGTACTAACGGTACGAACGTACGCCCCGGCCCAGTTACTCATTCACAACACATGCCTTAACCCAGCCGTACGCCGCTGGCCTATGCTGCTAGCATCAGCCTGTTCAATTTGCACTTGGGAGGATTTTTAATTTTGCGCACCATGCGTGTTCGCGATAACCAACGAGGCGGGTCCAAGCTCAGCTTCTTCATCACCATCATCATTCTCGCCGCGGCGGCCTACTGCGCCTTCAAGCTCGTTCCTACATTTTTCGCGAATTACCAGTTGCAAGACGCCATGACCACCGAAGCGCGCTTTGCCACCTCCACCTATCCCAAGAAAACTCCGGACGACATTCAGAACGACGTCTATAAGAAAATCCAGGAGCTCGGTCTTCCGGCCAAGAAGGAAGACGTCAAGGTGACCACCGACGGCTCCGTTATCACCATTACGCTGGATTACGCGGTAACGTTCGATTTGACCGTTTACCAGCTCACTCATCAATTTCATCTCTCCGCAGACAGCCATCCAATTTAGATTTACAATTTATTCCGATCGAGGCCCGGCGGAACCGCTCGTGCCTGCGCCGCGCCCTGCCCAACCGTCTGGCTCTGGCGCGCGTCTAATCATCTGACTGTATCTCTAAGCCTTTTTCGTCTCACGGCATTTCATGGAGAAACTGATTGCGCATTCGAATCGCCCCGGGCTTCTGGACCTCGCGCGTCGGCTTGGCGATCTTGGGCACCGTCCTGTTCCTATTCATCGCTGCCACGTCCGTTTTCGCCTACTACTACGTGCAGTTCGGCAAGCTGATTGACCAGCGCCTCACCGGCCAGGTTTTCCAGAACACCTCGCGCGTCTTTTCCGCGCCCGGTCACATTTTCGTCGGCGAAACCATGCACCCGAGCGACCTCGCCACCTATCTGCTCCGCGCTGGATACCAGGAAGGCGACGCGGAGGGCGCGCTCGGCCAGTTCAAGGTTAAGGGCGCGACGGTGGAAATTCGCCCGTCCTCCACTTCCTATTTCCGCGGTGGCAACGCCGTGCGCGTGGTTTTCTCCAGCAGCGCGATTTCGCGAATCACCGAGCTAAGCGATGCTGCCCCGCTCGATTCCGCGGACATCGAGCCCGAACTTGTCACCAATCTTTTTGACAGCTCGCGCGAGAAACGCCGCGTCATCCGTTTTGACGATCTCCCCAAGAATCTCGTGGACGCCGTCCTCGCCGCTGAGGACAAGCGCTTCTTCGAGCATGGCGGCTTGGACATCGTGCGCGTCTTCGGCGCCGCCCTGGCTGACCTGCGCCGCGGACAGAAAGCTCAGGGCGCCAGCACCATTGACATGCAAGTCGCCCGCAGCTTTTTCTTCACCACCAAACGCGAATGGCGCCGCAAGGTAAAAGAAGTCCTGATGGCCGTCGAAATCAACCAGCGCTATTCCAAGCAGCAGATTTTCGAGCTGTACGCCAACGAAGTGTATCTCGGCAATCGCGGCAGCTTTTCCATTCGCGGCTTCGGCGAGGCTGCCGAAGCGTATTTCGGCAAAGATGTCCGCGAACTCACTCTGGGCGAGTGCGCCTTCCTCGCCGGAATCATTCGCGCCCCCAATCGCTACGCCACCGCCGAACGCCACATGGATCGCGCCGAAGAATCGCGCGATCGCGTCCTGCCGCAGATGGTCGAAGACAGCTACATCACGCAAGATCAAGCCGACGCCGCCAAAAAAGTGAAGTTCAAATTCGTCAATGGTGGTGTCAACACTGGCTCCGCGCCCTACTTCGTGGACATGGTGAAAGACCATCTCCTGGAAAAGTTCTCCGAAACCGATCTCGAAACGCAGAGCTACCGCATTTACACCACGCTCGATCCCCAATTGCAGCGCGCCGCCGCCGATGCCATCCAGACGGGCGTGCAGGGCGTGGATAAGCTGCTCGCCAAGCGCTATGCCGCATGGGCCAAAAAAGGCGAACCGGCCCCGCGCGTGCAAGTGGCCCTCGTCGCCATGGATGCGCACACCGGAGAAATTCGCGCGCTCGTCGGCGGCCGCAACTACGGTGAAAGCCAGCTCAATCACGCGCTCGCGCACCGCCAACCCGGTTCGGTCTTCAAGCCCTTCGTCTATGCGGCGGCTTTTGACAATGCGGCCGAAGGCCTCACGCCCCTCGTCACGCCGGTTACTACAGTGGACGATGTGCCCACCACGTTTGAATTCGACGGCAAGGAATACACGCCGGATAATTTCGGTCAGGAGTTTTACGGCACGGTCACCGTGCGCGATGCGCTGATCCATTCGCTCAACGTCGCCACCGTAAAAGTCGCCGAGCTGATCGGCTACCAGCGCGTCGTGAACCTCACGCGCCAGATGGGCCTGGGCTCCAATATTCAACCAACGCCCGCCGTCGCACTCGGCGCATATGAAATGACGCCGATTGACGTCGCCGCCGCCTACACTCCCTTCGCCACCAACGGCGTTCGCGCCGAGCCGCTCTTCCTCCGCAGCGTGCTGGCCGCCGATGGCACCATCGAAGAAACCGCGTCGCCCCGTACGCGCGCTGTGCTCGATCCGCGCGTCGCGTTCCTTACCACCAGCATCATGGAAGAAGTCATCAACCGCGGCACCGGCGTCACCGTCCGCTCCATGGGCTTCACCGCCGAAGCCGCCGGCAAGACCGGCACGTCGCGCGACGGCTGGTTCGCGGGATTCACTTCGAATTTACTCTGCGTGGTCTGGGTGGGATTCGACGACAATCGCGACCTCGGCCTTTCCGGCAGCGCGTCCGCCGCGCCCATCTGGGCCGAATTCATGAAACGCGCCGTGGCCCTGCCGCAATACAAAATGACCGAGGAGTTCGATCCGCCTCCCGGCGTAATAGCCGAGATGATTGATCCGAAATCCGGCGAACTGGCCAACTCCAGCTGCCCGCAGTCCGTGCAGGAATATTTCATCGCGGGCAGCGAGCCCACCGAAGTATGCGGCCAACAGGCGGCTTCATCCTCTAACTGGCTTTCCCATCTTTTCGGAAAGGGCGGCAATCCGCCTCCTCCTCCGTCCGCTGCCGCAAATCAGCCTGGTTCCGCCCAGCCAAATAAGCCCGGCGCTAAGCCGGCAGCTCCAGGCGATGCCCAGGCCCCCCCTCCCTCCGACGCCGACGCCCAAAAGAAAAAGGGGCTTCTGGACAAGATTTTTGGTATCTTTGGGTCAAGCAAAAAGCCTGCGGACAGCCAGAAACCACAGCCGTAGGCCTTGGGGCGCGGAATAAAGGAGTCGGGCTATGAGCCGAGTGACTCTCTTTGCAATCCCGCTGTTTTTGGTTGTAGCTTGTCCCGCGTTTGCGCAACAAACTCCAACCAAAGTCAGCAGCACCACTGTGAATTCTGCTTCGGAAAATTCTACCGCTACGCCAAAACCATTTTCCTCGATGTCCCCGCGCGATGCCGCCGAAATGCGCGCGGACATCCTCATGGCGCGCAAGGAATATTCCGACGCAGCCGGCCTCTACCTGCAGATCCTCGTGAATGAACCCAAGAACGCCTCTCTGATGAATAAAGTCGGCGTTGCCTTTCAGCAACTCGGCGATCTCGATCGCTCCGAGCGCTTCTACAAGCGCGCCATGCATGTGGACAAGAAATTCGCCAGCGCCGCCAATAATTGCGGCACCGTCGAATACGAGAAGAAGCACTACACCAGGGCCATCAGCTTCTACGACAAGGCCCTCGACCTGCACGTCGATTTGGCCACCGTGTACAGCAACCTGGGCTATGCTTACTTCGCCGACAAGCAATATCCGCAGGCGATGGACTCGTTCCAGAAGGCCCTCGCGCTCGATCCCACCATCTTCGACCGCCATGGACTGGGCGGCACCGTGGTGCAGCAGCGCACCGCCACCGATCCCGGATTGTTCTATTACTTCGTCGCTAAGACGTACGCGCAAGCCGGCGACGCCGAACGCGCCGCGCACTACTTGAAACTTGCCCGCGACGATGGTTACGCCGGTTTCCTCTCCGCGCAGACCGATCCCGCATTCGCAAAAGTCATCAAGGATCCCGCGTTGCAGGAAATTCTGCACGAACCTCCTTCCTACGCGAGCTCTACGAAAAAACTAATTCAGAATTAACGAAAATTTTCCGGGGGAACCATACCGTGACAGGCCCAGCTCCAGCTCTTGCATATAACGAACTAATCCAGTCCGCCTACGACGCATTCAACGAGCGCGATCTCGATTTCCTTCTGCTCCTATTGCATCCCGATGTGGATTGGCCCAACGCCGCTGAGGGCGGCCGAATCCGCGGCCACCAAGCCGTCCGCGAATACTGGACGCGCCAGTGGGACCTGATTGACCCCATCGTCAAGCCGCAGCGGTTTGAAACCCTCCCCGACGGCAGAATCGTCGTGCACGTCCATCAGGTAGTTCGCGACCTCGACGGCAACGTCATCCTCGAGCGCATGGTCCAGCACATCTACCGCCTCGAAGGCGCCCAAATCGTCAGCATGGAAATTGAAGAGCCGCAAACCTGACGTCCCACGCTCCGTCATCCTGAGGAGCGCAGCGACGAAGGATCTCTCTTCGCTGCCTGACCCACGGCGCCACTTCCACGCGTAGCAATGGTAGGGACGCTGCTTGTGATTCGCGCTGCAGCTTGCCACGCTGCCAGTCTGGTGACGCGCTGTAGGGGCGGGTCTCGCCCTTTTTTCCCCAAATCCCACCGGAACATTACAGCCCCAGCCGCAACCGCTGCTATAATGACTTGCGAAATGTTCCCCAGCGCAGTTCGTCGCTCCTTGCTGCTTTCGTCCGCATTAGCCGCACTTTCGCTCATCGCCTCCGCGCCGCTTCCCGGGCAAACCGCGCCACCGGCATCGCCAATAAATTCCACAGTCGTCGAACTCCACATTGACGGCGAAATCGAACCAATCCTCGCCGAATACCTCGTCCGCGAAATCGAACAAGCCAATGCCGAACACGCCAGCCTGATCCTCATCACCATCAACACCCCCGGCGGCCTCGACACGTCCATGCGCGACATCATCCAATCCATTCTGCGCTCGCCCGTCCCAGTCGTGAGCTACGTGTACCCCACCGGTTCCCGCGCCGCGTCCGCCGGATTTTTCATTTTGCTTTCCGCAGACGTCGCCGCCATGTCTCCCGGCACAGAAACTGGCGCCGCCTCCCCGCTGATCGAAATCGGCGGCTCGCCCGTGCAAATTGACGACACGTTGCGTAAAAAAATCGTGAACGACGCCACGGCGTACCTCCGAAGCTACACCAGCAAGCGCGGCCGCGATCCCGAACTGGCTGCCACAGCCGTCACCGACGCCAAAGCCTTCAGCGATAAAGAAGCTCTCGACGGCAAGCTGATCGAAATCGTCACCGCCTCGAAAGAAGATCTGCTCGCGCAACTGAACGGCCGCACCATCACGCGCTTCGACGGCGCCAAACTCGCCCTCGCGCTGCCGCATCCCGTAGTCGTGGCCCGCGAAATGACCGGCCGCGAAAAATTTCTTTCCCGCATCGTTCAGCCCGACGTATTTTTCATCCTGCTGATCATCGGCGTCCTCGGTCTCTACGTCGAGTTCACTCATCCCGGCGCATTCGCTCCCGGCGTGTTCGGCGCGATCGCCCTGTTGCTCGCCCTGTACGCCATGCACATGCTGCCAATCAATCTCGCGGGCCTTCTGCTCATTGCCTGCGCCTTCGTGCTTTTCGTTCTGGAGGCTAAATTCCCCACGCATGGCGTCCTCGGCGTCGGAGGAGTAATTTCCATGGTGCTCGGCGCGCTCTTCCTCATTAAATCTCCGCTGACGGGCATGGGCGTCAGCCTCTGGACCGCCCTCGCCGTAGTAATTCCGTTCGCCATCATCGTGATCATTCTGATGCGCCTGGTGCTGCGCTCGCGCACCTGGAAAGTTTCCACGGGCAGGGAAGAGCTGGTAGGCGAAGTAGGCGAAGTCCGCGAGCCAGTAGGTTCCGGTGAATCCATGGGCAGCGTTTTCGTCCACGGCGAACTGTGGCGCGCCGCAGTCCGCGCCGGGGAAAAAATCCCAACCGGCGCCCGCGTCCGCATAAAAAAAGTAAAGGGCCTAACGCTCGAAGTCGAGCCAGTAGAATCACGCTAGCCGTTGCAGTTGTAGCGGCCGCCTTCAGGCGGGCGTAGTCGCTTTTGAATTTGATGCTGAATTTGCGCCTGCTTTTGAATCCGTAGGGGCGGGTCTCAGACCTGCCCCTACAACATCGGCTCAGTCGTAGCCCGCCCCGTCATCCTGAGGAGCGCAGCGACGAATCAGCACTGAGGCTGCGAGCAAACGGTTTTGTGCAAAAGGCATTGGAGGAAACTAAATGGATTTCGTAACCATTCTCTTTGGCGTAGCCGTAGTCATCCTGCTCATCTGGCTCTCGAACTCCGTCTTCGTCATCAAGGAATGGGAACGCGGCGTCGTCCTGCGCCTGGGCCGCATGCAACCTGATCCGCTCGGCGCGGGCCTGCGCCTCGTCTTCTTCCCAATCGACAAACTCACCCGCATCAGCCTGCGCATCGAAACTCTTGACGTCCCTCCGCAAGACGTCATCACCCGCGACAACGTCTCCGTAAAGGTCAATGCCGTATGTTACTTCCGCGTAGTGGACGCCAATCTCGCCCTGTCCCAAGTCCAGAATTATCTATATGCTACTTCCCAGCTGGCTCAGACCACGCTGCGCAGCCTGATCGGCCAGTTCGAACTCGACTCCATTCTTTCGGAGCGCGAAAAAGTTAACGCCAAGCTGCAACAAATTCTTGACCAGGATACCGAGCCTTGGGGTATCAAAGTAACGAAGGTTGAGGTAAAACAGGTAGATATTCCGGAGAATATGCAGCGCGCCATCGCGCGGCAGGCCGAAGCCGAGCGCGAGCGCCGCGCCAAAATAATTGCCGCCGAAGGCGAATTTCAGGCCTCGGCGAAATTATCCGAAGCCGCGGCCGTGCTGCAAAAGGAGCCAACAGCCATCCAGCTGCGCTATTTGCAAACGCTGGTGGAAATTGGCGTCGAGAAAAATACCACCGTGATCTTTCCGCTGCCCGTGGATGTAATTTCGCAGTGGATGAAGTCGCTGGAGAAAAAGTAAAAGAATGGCAAGCAACGCAAGACGCGGAGGCGGCGACCGGGTTCTCGAAAGCCGGCACCTGGTAGGACTCTTTCTCGGCGTAGTCCTGCTCTGCGGAGTTTTCTTCACCCTCGGTTACGTGATGGGCCGCACGCAATACGGCGGAGCAGTCCACGCAGCCGACGGTTTCAACAGCAACGTGCCCTCCGCGTCAGTCTCTCCGAAATCAAAATCAGCGCCCAACGCGAAGCCCGCACCCGCGCCACCCGATAACGGCGGCTGGGATTTCTACGACAACAAGAAGGCCGCAAACGACCATCTCGAATCAGCGCCCGCGCCTGCAACAGCCGCGCCAGCCACAAAAACTCCCGCGTCCGTTCCC
>Ga0210391_10004072_pt1 | contig 12287 bp, 13 predicted proteins | sample IncBWC12OmetaG_FD_160573 | JGI IMG/M metagenome (GOLD analysis project Ga0210391, IMG submission 160573) | Forest soil microbial communities from Barre Woods Harvard Forest LTER site, Petersham, Massachusetts, United States - Inc-BW-C-12-O ... | reverse complement strand
TTGCCTGGCTCGGCAACTTCCGCCGGCTGGTTGTCCGCTACGATCGCTCGATCACCATTTATGAGGCTTTCTTTCATATCGCCTGTTTCATGATTACCTTACGAAGGGTTTTGAAATGAGCTCTAGCAACTGACGCGAGCTGGCCGCCGTAATCCGGATCGCGGCCTGGTATCAGCGCGGAATTGCGGGGCAGCGGGCGGTCCGTGTGGAAATATTTCTGATAGGCGGAAATCCAGTTGGTGGAGATTTCGCGCTGCGCGGTCCCTAGATCGATCTTGCCAGTGCAGACCTGGGTGTGCAGATAATCTTCCAGTTCGTCCTTCACATGGGCATTCCATTCCGATGAATACGGTTCCGGCCAAAGGTTGCGGATATCGTCGCTGCCGCCGAGCGCGGGCGTGATGAGGTGGTCGACCTCGTAGGCGTTTGGCGGGGCTCCGTCCATGCCGTATTCGTGAAACACGGCCCGTTCGAGCGAGCTGGGCGGACGATTTTCCCGGGGGCCACCCCCGGTACAAACCTGGGACGCGCTGAGCGCACGAACCGCCCCGGGTGTTAACTTTGCATCCGGTACGAGCGGTCCCGCGGCGTCGGCGAAATCAGACGGCGTGTCGCGGGGCTGGACCCTTTCGTAAATAACCCGGATTCCGATCGCGGCGACCAAAACTGCCATACCGGCGGCCGCCCAGCTGCGGCCCGAAAGCCCCAACCATCCCGGTTCGTGCTGCGAGCTATGCGCTTCCGCGAGCCGCGCTTTCAACCGGGCGCGCGAGAAATTGTGGAGCTGCGTCGAGATTTCCGCAGCTTCGCGATAAGCCTGCGCGAATTCGGCTGCCGACGCGGCCATGGCATCGGCGCGTTCGCGGCAGGATGCGCAGGCGGCGAGGTGACCCTGCGCGGCAGCCGACTCCGCCGGAGTCAGCTCGCGGTCAGCGGCGCGAACCAGCTGTTCGTCAGTCAGATGTTTATCTGCCCCTCGCATCGCCCTATCGGCCGTCCACTCTCATCAGCCGCTCCATCGAACGTGCCAGCGACTTCGCTACCGCTCCCAATGACATCTCCAGCACGTCCGCGATCTCGCGATAGCGGAGACCCTCCGCTCGCAGACGCAAACAGAGTTGATCCGGCTCGGAAAGCGCGGCGACAGCCAGGAGCAAGTGCCGCTGCTGCTGGATTTTCGCCAATTGCTCTTCGGGATTCGCTGCCGGATCGACGTGATGTTCGAGTGCTTCTTCTGCGGCGACGCCATTGGGCTGCCGGCGCTGCGCGCGCTGCCGATGCTTCAGCGCGAGATTGTGGGCCACACGAAAAACCCAGCCACGCAGATTCGCGCGCGACCGCCCCAGCCGCAGATGCCGGAAAAGAGACAGGAAAACTTCCTGAATCACGTCCTCGGCGTCGTGCGCTCCGAGACCGAGCGATACGACGTAGCGCAACAGACCGTCGCGCAGGTGATCGAATAGCTCGATGATTTCGTCTTCGATCGCGCGCGGTGAAGCCGGAAGCGCCGCGTCGATCGGGCCGAGAAGAACGAGCCTTGCAGCCGCGTTGGGACCGTCGCTGGCCATGGAAACGGGATTTTACCTCTCCCTGCGAATCTGCCGTCAAGCCAATTGACGTGCCATCGGAGATTCCGGATACAAAATAAACCGTGAACAAGCCAAGGCCGCCCGGAATACCCGTATGAACTTCGTCTGCTTCGCGTCTAAGTCGACGTCGGCCACAGGGGACCGCCCGCGAAAAGCCTTCTCGCCTTACCGCTCCTCAGGCGGTCTCTTCTCGGGCCAAGCCATCGGTCCGTCGCGCAGCTTCCCCGTTCCATTGACGACCCGTTTCTGAGGCGCCATTCTCAGGACCCAACCGCCGCCTTGCCTCGAAGCATGTCCACCATGGCCTGAGCGGCGGCGCTCAATGGCCGATCGCGCCGGAACACCAGATGAAGTTTCCGCGAGACGCGCATCTGTCGGATCCGCAACTCGCGGAGGTCGCCGGCAGCAAGCTCGCGTTCTGCGCACATGCGCGGCACAATCGCCACTCCCTTCTTCCTTTCGACGAAGAGCTTGATGCTTTCGATCGTCGGCAGCTCCACGTCCATCCGCAGCGGCACGCGATGCCGCGCGAACATCTGCACCACACGCTGGCGGTAGGGTGATTCGACGATGTGGGCCACGAATGTTTCCTGGCCCAGGGCGGTGATATCCACTTCGCGGCGCTTGGCCAGCCGGTGCCCGGGCCAGACGACCAAAACCAGCGAATCGCGGTGAAACTCGACCGCTTCAAGCTCGCGTTCCTCCGGCAAATACGAAATCACGCCAATATCAAGATGATGATTCATCACCTCGCGCGGCACGTCGCGTGAAAACACGCGATGGACCTGCATATGAATCCCGGGGTGACGCTCGTGGTAGCGCTCCAGGCCCGGCAGCAGGGCGTGAATCGAGCTTTCGTTGACGCCAATGGAGACCTGACCGCGCTCGAGGCCCTGCAGCTCTTTCATGCCCTTGCGAATTTCCTCGCGCAGATTCAGCATCCGGTCCGCGTATTCGACCAACAGCGTGCCGGCATCGGTCAACATCTGCGCACCCGAGCCGCGCACGAACAGCGGCTGCCCCACCCAATCTTCGAGCTTGCGGATGGAAATGCTGACGGCAGGCTGGGTGCGATAGAGCTTCTCTGCCGCCCGGGAGAAACTCCGCTCTCGAACGACGGCCTGAAAAACCTGCAGCGAGGCCAAATCCAAGCTTCACCTCTTTATAACCGCAGTATCGTATATAAGAGAGATTTATTCAGGTTGCAACCATTATAAATTGGACTCCTTGCGCCATTCGCGCTTCACTGGCACTATGAAAGGAGCTGCCATGGACCTGCTGCAGATATTCGACACCACCCTGCGCGACGGCGAACAGTCCCCCGGTTTTTCGATGAACCGCGAGGAAAAGCTCCAGCTTGCGCGCCAGATCGAGCAACTCGGCGCGGACATCATCGAAGCGGGCTTCCCCATCGCCTCGCCGGGCGATCTGGACGCCACGCGAGCGGTCGCGGCGGAAATCAAGCACTCGCGCGTAGCGGCGCTCGCCCGCGCCCGCCAGGAAGACGTAGAAGCGGCGCTGCGCGGTCTCGAGCCCGCCGCCAAACCGCGCCTTCATGTTTTTCTCGCCACTTCGGACCTGCACCTGAAATACAAACTCCGCATCACACGCGAACAGGCGCTGGATCAAATCGCAAAAATGATCCGCTTCGGGAAGCAAAACTGCGAGGAAGTCGAGTTCTCCGCCGAAGACGCCAGCCGCACAGATATCGATTACCTCTGCCAGGTTGTTCTGGCTGCCGTTGAGTCCGGCGCGACGATCATCAACTTGCCAGACACGGTGGGTTATTCAACTCCAGACGATTACGGCGAGATGTTTCGCAAGGTTCGCGCCAGGCTGGGTGCGCATCCGAACGTGGTTTTCAGCGCGCACTGCCACGACGACCTTGGCTTGGCGCTTCCGAACTCGCTGGCGGCGATCGACGCGGGCGTTCGCCAGATCGAGTGCACGATCAACGGAATCGGCGAGCGCGCCGGCAATGCTTCACTCGAGGAGCTCGCCGTAGCGCTCCACGTTCGCCAGGACCGCTACAAGGTGAGCACGAATCTGAAACTTGAAATGCTGTATCCCTCCAGCCGATTGCTTTCGAAAATCACAAACGTTTCGGTGCCGCCGAATAAAGCCGTAGTGGGAGCGAATGCTTTCGCTCACGAGGCTGGCATCCATCAGGACGGAATTCTTAAGAATCCTCTGACCTACGAAATCATCGATCCGGAAAAAGTCGGCGTGCCTGCGCGCCGGCTGGTGCTTGGAAAACATTCTGGCCGAAACGCCTACCGCTCGCGCCTGGCCGATCTCGGCTACGAGATCACGGACGCGGAGCTTGCCGAATGCTATCGCCTGGCGATCGACCAGGCCGACGCCGAAAAAGAAATCACCGATCGCGATCTGATCGGCATCATCCACAAGGTGCGCCGGACGCCTACGCCGGCATCCGCCGGCACCACTGCCAACGCTCGCTAAGAAAGACGGGAACCGAAGATGCCGGGAGTACGAAAAACGATCGCCGTATTGCCGGGAGACGGCATCGGCCCGGAAGTGACGCGCGCCGCGATTCAGCTGCTTGAGGATTGCGCCGCGGCATTCGGCCATCAATTCGAATTTCGCGATTACGCTTTTGGCGGGAACGCGATCGACATCCACGGCGTGCCACTGCCGCCCCAAACGCTTGCGGGCTGCCGCGCATCCGACGCGGTTCTACTGGGCGCCATCGGCGGGCCGAAATGGGAGTCGCTGCCTTTCGGCACACGCCCGGAAGCAGGTCTGCTGGGAATCCGCAAGGAAATGGGGCTCTACATTAATCTTCGGCCCATAAAACTGCGCCCGGCGCTGCGCGGGATTTCGCCGCTGCGCTCCGAGCGGTTGGGCGAATCCGATTTCGAAATCGTGCGCGAACTGGCCGGCGACATCTACTTCGGCGAGCACAAAATCACAAAGGAAAAAGCCAGCGATCTGGCGGAGTACTCGGTGGCTGAAATCAAGCGCGTAGCCCGCTATGCATTCGAACGCGCCGCCGCGCGCAACAAGCATCTGACCAGCGTCGATAAAGCCAACGTGCTCGCAAGCTCCACCCTGTGGCGCGACACGGTCACGGCGATGGCCCGCGAATATCCGTCGATCAGCGTCGACCATCTCTACGTGGACAACGCGGCGATGCAAATCCTGCTGCGGCCGACGCAATTCGACGTCATCCTCACCGGCAACATGTTCGGCGATATCTTGAGCGACGAAGCCGCCGCGCTTGCAGGATCGATCGGATTGATCCCATCCCTCAGCCGCGGCCGCGTGGATCAACCCGCGCTATATGAGCCGATTCACGGCTCCGCGCCTACGCTTGCCGGCAAGGACGTCGCCTGCCCGCTCGGCGCGATTTTCTCCGCCACGCTGATGTTAAGGGAATCGTTCGGATTGCGCGCCGAATCGGACAGGGTTGAAGCGGCGGTCGACCGAGCGCTTGAGAAGGGATATCGTACCGCGGACATCGCCGGCCCAGGGGACCGTGTCGTCGGCAGCTCCGAGTTTACAAAAGCAATCCGCACGGAGCTGCAAACCGCAACGGCCGAAAAAGCGTCGCGCGGCTCCGGCGCCTAGGTCACGTCCGTCTGGAAACTCTTCCTTACCACCAGGCACCCTGCGAGGATGTCGTGAAACGCCTGCTTCTTTTCGGTGAATCCGGCCATCAGGAATCCGATTCCGAGCATCAGCAGTGAAATATTTTTCGCGAAATGCCGGCCGGTTGCGCGCGCGAAGCTGATGCGGCGGCCATGGAGATCGGTCACTTCGATGCCGAACAGTTTCTTGCCGAGCGTTGCCCTCCACGGTGAGCTTTCCAGCACCGCCCAATAGACCCAGGCGACGAAACCAAACAAAAGCTGAATCGCGATGATCTGCCGCGTGTGTCCGCCAGCAAGCGAATAAAAGTCATCCGGCGAGATGCCGTTGCGCGCGATCAGCGGCTGCAGAATCAATGGATCGAGCAGCAGCCCCAACAGCAATACATCGAAGACGTAAGCCGCCGCCCGCCGCCAAAAGCCGCCATAGACGACCTGAGGAGCTGCAGCCGCGGAGGCGCGCGGAGTCTCCGAACGCCCCGACGGATCAGGAGAGGGCTCTCCGCATTGCGGGCAGAACTCCGCGCCGCCCGTAATGTCTGACCCGCATTGGGGGCAAATCACTTCGGTCTCTTTCGTGGGAACCGCGAAGCCTTGCTCAGTTGTTTCGCAGCACCAGGCAGCCGGCGATCATATCGTGCAGGGCCTGCTTGCGCTCCGTAAATCCTGCTACGATACAATCCACCAGAAAATATAACCCGCCGATCGAAGGAACATACGAGATTCCTCGTCCAGCGAAGTAGCGCCCGCTCACTCGCCCAAAACTGGGGCGGTTTCCCGAGAGATCGGTCACGTACAGCCCGAGCGCTTTCTTCCCCAGCGTCGCCTGCCACGTCGAGCTTTCCATCAGACCCCAGTAGAGCCAGCCGCCGGCCAGCGCCAGGACGCCGAGGAGGAAAAGACGGGGAAGTACGGCGGCCACGAACACCATCGCCGCCCGCGGATCCTGCGGATTCGATTGGGCGGTATGCATGATCGTCGGAAGCATGCTCGCGATCGACAGGAACACCAGAATCGCGATGGGAATCCCCAGAACCAGGCCGTCGATGATCGCGGCCACGAATCGCAGCCAGAATCCTGCGTAAGCGGTGGCGCCCGCCTGCGCCACTCCGCCCACCAAGACGCTTCCGCCACCCGCCCCAGCGCCCGCATACACAGGCGTGGCCGAGGCAGTCGACGCGCCGCCCACGCTATAGCCTACGACCGGCCTGCCGCAGGAGCCGCAGAATGCCGACGTGTCCGACGTCTGTTTTCCGCAAGATGAACAAAACATGGCGCCTCCTCAAAGACCGCTGAGTCCCAAGACGATCGCGCTTAGTTCGCGGCGGGTGTTGCCGCCGGTGCCGCTGCCGCCGGGTCGCGCTCGGCCGCCAGCTCTTTCTGGAAAGCACTCTCTGTATCCAAAATATACGCCTGATAACCCCACGGATCGATGAACGGATTGGACGCCGGTTTCTTCTCCATTACCCCGCGCTTGTCCACCAGGGAATAAAACGACCCGTGAGAGCCCAAAAACACGTCGCAAGGCAGCGATCGCAGCACCTGGAATGTTTTTTCGTAGTCCCGAGCGATCCCCGGATACGTCGCGGGAGCGCCCGGCCTGTCGATTAACTTGTACGTCGGCAGCACCGACGCGCTGCCGACGAACACCACCTCGTAAATTCGCCCTCCGTCATGCACGGTCGTCGTCCAAGTCGTGCAGCCGCGCGTGTGTCCGGGGGTAAGGTGCGCGGTCATCACCTCGGTGCCAATCTTCACGGTATCGCCGTCGTGGATCACACGGTCAGGCTTCGCCGGCGGAAAGGAAGTCCCCGCCGTCAGGCCCGGAACCTCCTGCGCCAGGGCGACAAATTTCGCTCCCGTAACGCGCTGCAATTGTGAAATTCCGCCGGCGTGGTCCAGGTGCTCATGGCTGCTCAGGATGTATTTCACATCCGAGAGTTTGAATCCGAGCTTTTGAATATTCGCTTCGATCATCGGCGCGGTTTCGACGAATCCGCCGTCGAGCAGAATGTCTCCCGCCGGCGTGACGATCAAATAGCAAGCGATGTCCGAGGCACCCACATAATAGATGTTGCCGATGATGTGGAACGGCTCGACCGGCTGGTTCATGTTTCTGCTCGACTCATTCGCCTGAGCCCGAGTCGCTGCGGGAATGGCCAAGGCGACCGCCAAAGCGATGAATATCACTCGCATGAATTCGCAACCGGCTCGATTGAACCCTGCGACTTCGCGCCTCACTTGGTTCCACCGGACGTCGATGCGGGCGGCGCGGCCTTCAGCAGATTTTGATAGGTCGCCTCGCCACGCTCCACAAACGCCTGACATCCGGCCGGGTCGATAAACGGATTCGGATCGGAATTCTTCAGCATCGCGTCGTGCTTTTTTGCCATGTCGTAAAATGACCCGTTCGAGGCCAGGAAAACCTCACACTTCAGCGTCGGCAGTATCTGCATCGTCTTGGCCCAATCCGCGCCGACATTCGGATAAGCGGGCGTACCCGTCAGCACCGTATTGGGAAACGGTGTCACGATGCCGAAAAATACCGTGGCATACGGTTTGCCACCATCCTTCACCACCATGGTCCAGGTGGTGTTTCCCGGCGTATGCCCCGGCGTCAGGTGCGCGGTCAGTTCCGTTCCGCCGAGCTTGATTTTGTCCCCGTCGTGAATCACGCGATCGACGTGCACCGGAGGGAACGTGCTGCGATCGCCGAAAAGCACGTCATTGTGTCCGCCATTTTCGAAATAGGGCGCGTCTTGGGCCATTGCCACCAGTTGCGCGCCGGTATCCATTTTTAGCTGGCCCATTCCACCGCCGTGATCGATGTGCGCGTGGCTGTTAATCAGAATTTTCACGTCGGAGAGCTGGAATCCCAGCTGCTTGATGTTGTCCTCGATTTGCGAGGCCATGTCGGGATAACCGCTATCGAGCAGGATTGCGCCCTTCGCGGTCTGAATGATGTAGCACGCCAGACCCGCCGACCCCACATAGTAGATGTTGCCGATGATGTGAAACGGTGCATAAGGCGCCTTCATCGGGTTCGGCGCGTTTTGAGCGCCTCCCGCCGGCGCTCCTGCTTGTAAGGCGGGCACCTGCGCGAGTGCCGCCCCCGAAACAAAGAATGAAGTCGCCAGAACAAGAATCACCGCTCGAATCAAACGCGCGTTTCCCGGTTTCATGTCACCCACCCGTGTAAATTTCACAATCGCCGAACTCGACGCCTAAACGCTTGCGATTCGCCCCCGCGCAGCAAGCTATCAGAACGCCGTACGCCCGGCAATGTTGGTCGCCACCGAGGGCGCGCAAGCGTTCATATCAAACGCCGCAGTCCGCGCCCTGCTACAGGGAGCCCCGTATTGAATAGAAGCGCACGCGGATTAGAATCGAAAACGGAGGGCCCCATGATTCGAAAAACGAAAGAAGGCTACAAAGTGCTTTCAGAGAAGGGAAAAAATCTTGGCGGTCCGTACAAAAGCAGGGCCGAAGCGCAGAAACGTCTCCGGCAGGTGGAGTTCTTCAAGCATCGCAAGGGATAGCGTCGGAAGCGCCGAAGTTAAGACTCGATCTCTATCAGAGCGTCGTCGCCGCTCGACCGGCGTGGGCCGCCCGTCCATCGGGCCGGTTTGTGGGCCGACGACTTCAAGCGGTTCATCAGCAAACCGACCTTCACCGAAGATCCGATGAAGTGTCCGACCTTGAGCCCTCCCGCCACCTTCACGCTACGCACCCAGTGCATCCCCATGCTCGCCGCGCAACCGCACTGGGAGCAGTCAGGGGTCCCGCCGAACACACACGGCTCAACACGGCTGGTGAGATCGGCTGAGTAATTCGCAGACATCTTGGCAAACACGCAATCGGTGGGACTCTTCGGCGGCTTGGCGAAGGCCCCTGCAAGTCCTTCGTTGAACAGCAGCTTGGGATAGCGCGCCGCAAGCGCCGGCAATTCCCGCGCCACCGTTTCGCGATCCGTCGCGGCCAGCATTTCCGCACTTTGCTCACCGATTTGCGGCGTGTACACACTCACCCAGATGCGGTTCACCTCTTCCCGTCCGCTCCAGAAAGCGACGTATTCCTCCAGATATCCGGCGCGCTCCAGCATCGGCCGCGTGATGACCCAGTGAACGTTCACTTCGCGGCCCGCGATATTCTTCAAAATCTTTTCGTACGTCGCCGGCTTCCGCCGGATGTCGTGATGCTCCGCCAATCCGTCCACCGAAATCGCCACGCGCAGCCGCGAGATGCTCATCCACTCGGGCGGAACCGGTATCACGCCGCTGGTCACCACCAGCGTGAACACGCCCATGGCGCTTAGTTGCGGCAAAATCCGGCTCAACTCGCGGTGACGAACCATCGGCTCGCCGCCTACCAGCGACACATGCAGGGGCTTGTGTTTGCGCACCAGATCGACAACACCCTCGACCAATCGCTCGCCGCGGTAGTCGCTGAGTTCGCTCAGTGTGACGCCTCCGCCCAGATGCGAATCTCCATAGGCATAGCATCCGGGGCAGCTGAGAGGACATTCCCGCGTGATTTCGATCGAGAGCATCGGTACATTGCCGTTCAGGATTCGCCCCCACGCGGCAAGAACCTCTCGGGCTGTCAGGCTGGGACTAGGAGTTGTAGCGGTCATGCTCATAAGATGCCACGATTTTACGGGAGGGTGCTCCCAAATTTGTTATGCCATCTAACGACATTTTGAATCGTGCAATATCCCGTGGAGGAACCAGTTAGGTGGGATTGCCGACCACAACCGACCAAGCGCGGACTTCCCAGCGTTTGACGAGCCCGTTTATCACGTAGGGATCGTGTTTCGCGAAGCTTTCAGGGACACTGCGGTCGTCGGTGTCGAATACCAGCAGCGCCTTGTCCGGGGGGTCGGCAAACGCTCCGGCGAGCACGATCTCGCCCCGCGCCTTCAGGTCATTCGCCATCTTCAGATGCTGCTCGCGGAACTGCGACCGCCGCGTCAGGTAGTCGTCCACCAGCTCGTACATCAGTGCAAAGTAGGCCATAGCGCACTCCCGCGTCCGATTCGCTTGCCAATGTAGCGCGACGGCCTTCCGCACCGCAAGCCTGTGCCGCTGGCGGGCCGATCTAGGCCAGCGTCTTGAGAACTTCCGGTGTAAAGGCTGCCAGCTCGTCGAATTTCTTGCCGCGAACTTTGGCAGCCCAATCCGGATCGGCAAGTTCCGCTCTCCCCACGGCGACTAAATCGAAATCGCCTCGCGCCAGCATTTCGAGCAGTCGGTCAAAATGGGCGGCGCGGCCGTCGGCCTCGACCGGCTTCAGGGCGGGCGCCGGAATTCGCCCGAGCGAGACCATGAAATCCACTCCCAGACTGACCGACCCCACCGTGATCGTCGGTTTGCCGGTAATCTTTTTCGTCCAGCCAGCGAGATTCAGATCGCTGCCGTCGAATTCCGGCTCCCAGAATCGCCGCGTCGAACAGTGAAACGCGTCCACGCCGGCCTCGGCCAGGGGCTCGAGAAATCGGCCCAGTTCCTGCGGCGTCGAAACCAGCCGCGCCGTGTAATCCTGACCCTTCCATTGCGAAAACCGAATCTGCATCGGAAAATCCGGCCCCACGCGCCGCCGGCACTCTTGAATGGTTTCGACACCAAATCGGGTGCGCGCCACAAGGTCGCCGCCATATTTGTCCGTGCGCTGATTCGTGCCGTCCCAGAAAAATTCGTCGATGATGTAGCCGTGCGCGCCGTGAATTTCAACGCCGTCGAAACCCACACCTTTCGCATTCGCCGCGCCCTGTGCAAACGCCTCGATCACGGCTTCGATATCCGCCATGGCCATCGGCTCGCCGTTCTTCACCCCGGGTTTCAGCAATCCCGACGGGCTCACGGGAGACACCGGCAATTTCGGCTCGGTCTGTCCTTGCACGGCGCCCACATGCCAGAGCTGCGAAAAAATTCGGCCGCCCGCCGCGTGCACGCCATCCACAACTCGCTTCCATCCCGCCAGTGCTTCATCGCCGTACATATGCGGGATCTGCGGCATATTCGCGGCCTGCGGATGATTGGGCGAAGTGCCTTCGGTCAGGATGAGTCCGGTGCCGCCTTCCGCCCGCCGGCGGTAATAAGCAGCCACATCCGGCCCCGGCACGCCGCGCGGCGAAAAATTCCGCGTCATCGGCGCCATCACGATACGATTCGCTAGCGTCAACCCATTCAGCGTAAACGGTGAGAACAATTCTGCGTTGGACAAGTGGGGAGACCTTTCAATTCCAGATTCAGGTTGCGAACCATATCCGATGCCCGCAGCGAGCGATCTGATTCGGACCGGCCGCGACACTTCTGTTCAATACGATGAAACCCGTAGGCGGGCCCGGATTTCCACAAAGCAGCATGAATTCCACAGAAGAAGGCTAAAAAATATCCTAAAGAATCATGAATGGAACTTGACGGAATTTTGGATTTTGGTATACTGCCGTGAAGTTGGTAGAGCCCTGATTGGGGGGATTGTCTGCTGACGGACCGGGCTTGCCGACTCATCCAGAGGTGAGGTTGGTTACGAATACCGGGTTGATTAAAATCGAGCTTCGAGCACATCCGTTCGAGAGGCGCGTCTAGCGACGACCTCAAGAAATGGACGGATCCGCCCGGCGCTCGTCGCCGGGTTTTTTATTTATAGCGAGTTTTTTTCGCGATATCGGCTCCAAACCGGTCTCGCGCTCCGCTTGACGCGGAGACGTTCCGATCAGCAGCAGACGATCGAAACGGGCGCTCTTTGACAACTGAATGAAGTAGGCATTGCGTCGTGCGGATCTCAAGTTCCGCATGGCGCAAAACCGCAATTTTGCTCGAGAGTAGCGTTTTGTGGAAAGGCGAACTTGCCTCTTCACGTCGTCTAGGTGCGTTTCCGAGGCCTTCGGGTCGCTGGACAACACGCCGAAACACCCCAAAATCAATGGAGTCTAGGGCTTGCAAGACCCTTTCTTCCTTGCGTCTGGGTCCTCTAGCGAGGAGTGTTCGGTAAGTTTTATGGTTAAGCTACTAAGGGCGTACGGTGGATGCCTTGGCGCCAACAGGCGATGAAGGACGCGGTAAGCTGCGAAAAGCTTCGGGGAGCC
>Ga0210391_10004071_pt1 | contig 12287 bp, 8 predicted proteins | sample IncBWC12OmetaG_FD_160573 | JGI IMG/M metagenome (GOLD analysis project Ga0210391, IMG submission 160573) | Forest soil microbial communities from Barre Woods Harvard Forest LTER site, Petersham, Massachusetts, United States - Inc-BW-C-12-O ... | reverse complement strand
CGATCATCTCAACGCCCTGTTCGCGCAGCTTCTCATCGAGCGGATCGCTGTCGTAGGCGCGATCGCCGATCAGGTTTTCCGGCTTCGCTTCGATCATGTAGAAGTCGAAAGTCAGCTGCACGAGCGTCACTTCGTGATGGTTCGCGGCATGCGTCGTAACCGCGAGCGGCAATCCGTGGAGATCCACAATCGCCATGATTTTCACGCCTTTTCCGCGTCGGGTCGGACCAATCTGCTCCCCGCCGCCCTTGGCCGATGCAAACGTGGCATCGATGTAACACTCCGATTCGTCCACCTCGCCTTGCTCGCGCAAAGTGTTGACAAGATCCGTGAGCGCTGCTCGAATCACTTCACTCTGGCACCATTGCTGAAAGCGCCGGTGCACCGTCTTGTAGTTCGGATAGGACTGCGGAAGCATGTGCCGTTGAGCGCCGGTGTTGAGAATCCACAGCGCCGCCTCGAGCACCCTGCGTGCTGGAATCGGCTTGCGGCCCGGACGATAGTCGGGGTAGTGCTCCTCCGGAAAATGCTTCCGGATCAGTTCCCACTGCGCATCGGTTATGCGTAGCACGCATAGATTTTACCTATGAATCACCACGTCTACGCAGTTTTGAGATAGGTTCTAGTTGCATCCAAAAAAAGATGGTTGATCTGATGTGCGCCCCCATTCAGCGTTTAGCGACTTCCACGCTCACATTTATTTTAGCATTGGCTAGCACGCCGAGCCCCGGGCATGACTGCCCAGATCAGATCCATTACCTTTCTGACACCGATAACGCTTACCGCTATCTGGAGGGTCGCCAGCGCGCCATTTATGAGGCGAACCCCGACATCGCGGATCCCTATTCCAGGCAAGAGATGAACAAGCCTGGGGCGATGAATACTTTCACCGATTTGACCAATACGTTGTCTCATCAGGGATGTGATGCGCGAGGCAAGAATTGTGTAGGTGACGCTGAACTATCCAAGATGATTCTAGAGAAGCTCAGATGTTCAAGTTTACCCACTCGCTTCGAATCTCCCGTGTTCATCGTCCTCATCAACATATATTCGCAGGCGATCGAGCCCTTCATACGGCAGGATTACCCTAAGAGCGAATCCATCCGGCTGGGATCCCTACCCACTGGAACCATCGACGCACAGGCCCTAAAGCCTCCGCACATCGATTCGCCGATCGTCATTCTGAATCGCGATCTTTTCTTCTTCACCGGCGTGTTCTCCAAAGCCGTTGCGGATGCGATTCCGATCCGGACCGTCAACGGAACCGTAGAAATCAGTTCCGATCCAAAGGCCCTCGCAGAGCGGCACCGCCAACGACCCGACATTGCGGCCAACTTCGCCGACGCCATGTCGCGAATGGTCCAGAAGGGCAGCACGAGCGGCGCGCGGGAGGTGCTCCTAGATGCCGATCACAACCGATTGCATGCGCGGCTCGTGGCGTCCATGGATATGTTCATCATGTTGCATGAAGATTCACACGTGATATTGGGTCACGTGGCAGCGGGCTCGATGTCCTACAATTTCAAAGGCGAGAAGACGGCGGTGTTGCCCGAGGGGATCGCTGCGGCGCCTGAGTCCACCCTCACGCTCTTGAAGCGAAGCCGATCTGACGAACTTGCAGCCGACGCACTCGGATTCAAACTGTTACTGAAGGTGAGGAGCGGAACCGCCGATACTGCCAATCCCGTCGATCTCATGGTCGCGGCCGCGGCACCGGACGTGGTCTTCGGGATCATTGATGCCGCGGACCGTTACAATCGACAAAGCACCGGTGCGAGCTTTAGTGACGCAGCTCATCCAAGTGCGAGCGATCGAAGAAAATCTCTGGAGGCCGTCTACAAAGAGCTCGCCTCTCCGGGCGGCCCGCTGGCCGGGGTGCCCGATTTTCGGGGGGCGATCGACGCCGCCCTGGACGCGCTCCTCGTTGAATCTGACCCGATTATCCGGAAGAACCTGGGCCTGTGACCGCCCGACCGAATCGGGGTCCGAATCGCGCTGCCGTCGGATGCACGCTCAGCATCATCGCAACCGTTGTCGCGGCAATCTACCCACCCTGCGCAATCAGGCCTTGCTTGGACCGGAGTTTCAACGCGCGGCCCAACGCGGTCATCCGATACTTCGAGCTCGCAAACGTACGCGCCGAGGAGCCCCTCCCCAAGGCTATTGATCTGCCGGGACGTTGAACCCCAACACCGCCCCTCTGCGTGGTCTTGCGCTTGACCGGTTCTGGTCCTCAGGTCATCGCTTACTGGGAACCCTGAGACCGGAAGATCACCTTGAGAACGCCGTCGTTGCCCGCGTGGCCCGTGTGGGCGTTCATGGGATTGGCAAAAAGTCTCAAGAAACTCCATTCATTGCGATCGTATACATTGACGACCCAGGCGATATCGCTGCCGTTCTTGTCTTTAAGCTTAGGCACCGGGAATGTGAGCAGATCACTCGGATCGCTGAAGGCGATCACTTGCTTGAGCCTCGGAGCGACGCCGAACTTTCCGCCGGGAGAAACCGCGTGGCCTGTTTGTGCCCACCGAAGCAGAAGATCGACCGGTGAGTCGCCCGGAATCGGCGCTCCGAGCTTGCCGCCAGGCCCCTCATGTGTGAGCCCATCGATGCGACCCAGCTGCAACAGCGAGTACTGATTGGCAAGGAAATACAGGTCCGCGGTGCGCGCCCCGACCCTCTGTGCCGCGGTGGAGTCGAGATTTCCGAAGGCATCCAGCACCACAAAGCTTCCCAGGCTTTCGGAGATCACGACAAATTCCTGGGCGTCGAGGTCCTTACCCTCAAACTGCGTGGCGTAGTCGAAGGCCAGATTCAGTGCCTGCCGGAAGTATTGCCGCAAGGGTCCCAGGACGAGCGCGGCATCCGTGAGTCCCCAGTTCATGATTTGCTGCTTCGCGACCGCATTCGCCCAGGCGCCGCCGCCGGACACCGGGTGGTGGCTTAGCGCGGTATCCCGCTCGGTGGGCGTCAGCCAGGGGTAATACGGCGCGTCGCCGCGTGCACAGAGCTCGATATGCTTCTCGTCGATTCCAGACAGATCGATCTCCGGGTACACGATGAAGCGGCATTTGGCCGGGAACAGCAGCGGCCACCAATTAACCTCGTCCACCACGATCGGTGCGGCGTTTGCTCGGCGGTAGGTATAACGGTAGACGAACGGCGTGCTCGCCTGCCACTCATCCCCGCTTCGCCAGATGGGCTGATTGAGGTATGTTGCAGCTGGCACTGCACCGAGGGGCAGCGGCCGCGTTTCCTTCTCGGGCGCAGAGCCCTTGGGACAAAGTCCAGAGACATACCGGCACATCCCCTTACGGAACTCGTCCGAGGCTCCGGTGCCGTCGGCCCGCATCCCGTGGACATAGACGATGTGAACCGTGCGTTGCGGGTCTGCTGCAATTAGCTCACCCAGAGATACTGTCTTCTTGAGAGTATCCGGGTCATCCGGGCGGACACCGGAGGACTGGGCCACACCATGAGCCATGGCTAGGATTGCGATGCCCCAGGGAAGTCCGAATCGTCGGACTCGCACGCTCATGGAGGTGCTACCGCCGGGTCACCGAGGGAACTATCGGTCACGAGACCATCGACTTCTAAGGTATCTGCCACCGCCTTTACCCCCTCTGACCATCTCTCCCGGATACGTGCGCACTCTCAGTCTCACATCGCCCCAGCATCAGTAAGTCTACCTTTACACCTCAAGCACGGAGTTGCGACGCCGAATCGCGAATCTGGGTTTTCCGATTTCGGTAACACACGCTGCCGACGAATTTGGCATCGGTGTCGCTGATATCATAAGTGTTTAAATTGGGGCGTGACGGAATCGAAAGTGCGCTAGTAACGTGTTGATTGACCGAGCATTACGCGGAGAGCCATTAGGCAGTTACCCGCAAACTTACCCACACCACCTCTGTTATGCAGTGATATCAGTTGAGTTCCGATTCTGACGCGTATCGCGGTCTCGTTGCCGTGCACGCACGATAACCGTTGTGCGAGCCGAATATTAAGATCCCCGCGCGGAACCTGTGCTCTCAGCCTTCGGCCGTTGTGTCGACACCTGCTCGCCCTGCCTTCTCCGATGCCCCCTCGGTAAGCCCGAGTCGCTTTATTAACCCTGGATGCACCTTGATGACGTCCGTGTCGACAAAAGCCTGATTCGGATAGAAGCATCTATAACGCCACTGCTTGGACTCTCCTACAGTGATCCCGATAATCGAATTCTCAAACAGAAAACGTACAACATTCCGAAAATCTGCACGATCTTCCGTCAGCCGCTTAGCGCTAAGGGCCTCTTCCAATTCAGCGGTGGTTATGGCGGCGTACCGTAGGTTCTCCAAAGTTCGGAGATAATCGTGAAACTTTGGATTCTGATTCCGCCACTCATCGCTCAGCTCCTCGAATAGGTATTCGCTGTATCCTGGTTCAGCAGCGTATACGGCACGCGTTAAGATCTTGTTGCCGTCAGGACTAAGCAGCCCTTCATCGCGAGCCGTCCGAAATGTTCTACCGAGGAAAGCGACCATGTCCCTTGGCCGACCCATAGTGCGGTTATAAATATGTTTCACAGGAGTGGTGCGGCTCCTCATCTCTTTTTCGAAGAATACGTCTTGAAGAGACGATAAGGGACGTTGACGCGCGACCTGCGCATAGAAATTAATACGTTCTAAGGCCAGTCTCTCGATAGCATCCTGGGACCATCGTAGCGATTCACTGCAATCCTCGCGCAGTTTGTTGCGATCATTAATGTCCAGCGTAGAAAAGATATCATCACGCAAGAAAACGAGCGGTCGAACCTGCCCGCCGAACTTCTGAAGTACGTGCTCGGACGCGTGTAGCAGCCCCGAGATGATTGATTTCGACTCAGAAATGAAGTCAGGAACCCATGCTTCGTCAAGACGGTCGAAAACGAGAAATATTCGGACTCGTTCAGGCAATGTCTCCAGACACGCCTCGAACCAATTCGTTAGATTCTCGATATTCCGATTCAACTGATTCTTCAGCGTCGGATTGTCCTTCAACTGCTCGAAGGATAGCTCTCCACCTTCGACGCTCAGGCCATCGTCTGTCGCGCCTAGGGCAGGAAGCTTTGCCTTTGCGAGCGAAAACAGCTTGGATCCGAGCAGTTCGGTCCATGATGGAATTGGCTTCGCAAACAACTTTTCCAGTAGTCGAGCAGCGTGCGCTATCTTTTCAGGAACTTCCGTCCTGTCACGCAATGCCGCGCCTACCGCGGCTTTGATGGCCTCGATAGACAGCACGAATCGCCACGAGTCCCGATGCTGAAAGCCCCCCGAGCGCTGTTCGTTACCGAGTAGGCTGTGGGCCCTCCAGTGATAGCTCTGCAGGGAAAGTCCCACGACCGTGTCGGTGGGACGAAACACAGACTGCGGCTTGGCGACCAGGTGCAGAAAGACGGCAGTCTTTCCGGCTCCCTTGCGTCCGAGCAGTAAATACTGTTTCGGGTTTGCGACTAGACTTTTTGATACGCCAGCGTCATAAAAGTATTTCTGAAGATTCGGGTCACGCTCAGCCGAAACCTCGCCAACATCAATCCACTCGGTAATTACCACCTGAATGCTCTCCTAAAACTGAAAGTCGCATTGCGCCTCCACCCTGCCATCTTAAACTGACGCTTTGCTTCTCCGCCTGCCCTCTCAAGGCTGTAACACGGGTTCGAATCCCGTAGGGAGCGCCATAAAATCAGGTACTTGCCGACAGATCATCCTCACCGTACGGCCAGCCCTTGATCGCTGAAGATGCGCGTGCACTCTCGGGGCCTTCCTGGCCCGCCACCAGACTACGTGTGGTGTAGGTGCCATTCCCTTATCAGCTGGTCCATGGCGTGGGGGCCAGTTGGGCTGTTGGCGTCTCCCGTTTACAGCCTCGGGTTTCTGGCTAGCTGCACTGCGTGGATTGCAGCAGCGATTCAATCTCCTGACCCCGCACTCCTCTGTTCTCTCGTAGCCACCTCGGGTCAAATTGATCAAATCCCCAATGATGAAGGCCTATGAGCCGGCCGTCGGACGTCATCACAGGAGACCCCGAGCTGCCACTCTTGGTATCGCAGGAATGACCGAAATCTGTCGTCTCACTGGGATTCACGCCCGGCGCGTTGGCTGTCGAGACCGAGCAACCGTCTACTGCGACTTGTTCGATCTCGTCGATGCCCGGATACTGAACGATGAACAACCCAAGATGTTGGGTCGGCACCTGCGGATCAAAAGTCAAGTGGCCGTAGTGCTGCGAGTCGCCCGCCGCCGCGGTCAGCTGGATCAGTGCAAAATCCAGTGGTGCGCTCACACATCGCAGTCGGGTGCAATGAAATACGTTGGGCGCATTGTCGTCTAGCGATTTCGGTGTCCAATCAAATACCGCAATCATGCTTTCGCACACTGAGCTATCCGGCACGCAATGTTGGTTCGTTAGTAAAGCGGTAGCTGAAATCATGAACCCCGTGCACACCTCCGCGGTGCTTCGCCCGACGTAACGCAATTTCGCCACCGTGCGCGCGACGCGCTGCACGTTCGGGTCTGCCTGATAGAGCGATACAGGTCGTAGTTTCGGATTGGCTTCATCGGCCACACTTTCCAGAACACCACCCGGGGACTCATAAACCACTCGATCGACGGAAAATCGCAGTCCTTGAGGAGGACTCCCCTTGTACACAACGGCTACGCGAGCGTATCCGCCGGCTAGCGTTGGACTCCAAAAGCGACTGCGTAGGGTGAACTCCTCCTTCGAATAGGTAACGGCTCGAGTGAGGTCGCGGTGGTAGATGATCACTTGGTAGTCGGATTTACTCTGGTCTACGATCGAAGCAAAGCGTATATGCAGCCAGGCTGCACCGGGCTGTTCGATCTCCGCAACCCACGCGGTTGAGCTGTGTCCCTCCGTCGCCGGACGCGGTAGCCGATAGGTCGCCTCGAGCAAACGCCCTTCGCGAGCTGGCGAATCGACAGTGCTTTTTGACGTCGCGGAGACGACATTCCAAGCCATGAACGCCAGTACGCAAGCACAGCGAAAGACGCGAACTTCCATCGGAGGATCCTCGTAGCGAAAGATATCACTTACCTTTGGAACTGCCCCCCGTGCTGGATTGTGATTTCCCCCCCAGCGCCTGTGACAGTGCGTCGTTAAACGACTTAGAGTTGTCGCTGATCTCCTTGCCCAGGGTTCCAAACGCATCGCCGCCCGATCCCGTTTCCGTTACCGAGGCTGTAATGGTGATTGATGAAACCCCGTTGCATCCCGCACCGAGCGCCTCACACTGGTCGATTTCCTTTTGGCTGCGCGGAACCGCCGGGAACCAACTCGATTCTACGTTCATGTCTTTGGCGACTACCCTGCCGTCCGCCGTTGCGTCAATCTTCAATCCGGGAAACTTCAGCGTCTTGTCGGCCACCGTCGTGGTAGCGGTTTCGCCCTTGTCATTCAACGCCGTCACCTCCATCTTCAGCTCAACACTCACGTCGACCTTTCCTGAGTCTTTGGAGGTTCGAGCAGCGGCCCAGCGGAGTGCGACTGCCTCCGTTTTCAGCTTCCAAGCGCTTCCGGAAGCGTTGGGAACCATCCTGCCTGTCCACACGAAAGCAGGTTCTGTCTTCTGACCGGTCGAATCTTTATTCTGAATCGAGCGCGTCAGGTTCAGACAGTGGAACGCGACGGTCGTGTATGCATGTTTGTCATCTTTCTTCGTTTGAATGTAATAGGGATCCACATTGCTCTGTGCGGTGTAGCTGGCGGTAAATTCCTTTTGCTTCGCCGCCAGATAAGAAGCCATTTCGCTTTCTGCGATACTGGCCACAATTCCCACGGCAGCGGCGACGGCAGCCGCGGCTTCGGACGATTGTGCGCAATCGTCCGCGTCGAACACCTTGAGGGTTGAACTTTGGGTCTCTTGCTTGTAGCTACGGTCATGGGACCGAAACGTGGCAGCACGCCACAAGCTGCAGCCGACCAGTAGAACGCACGCCACGGCAGCAGCGAAAGCCATTAACGCCTTGCGCACGACAGTTCTCCCTTTTATTTCATCAACTCGTTGATCGGGGCTATGTAATCGTCTAGATCCGTTACGTCGAACTTCAAAGCGTGCTTGTCCTGACTCAGTTTGCCGTTCTCGTCCGTCAGGTCGTAAGAGATCATTCCCGGCCCGCTTTCAACCGTGACGACGCGGCGCCGCAAGGGACTCGACTCATCATTTGGGGATTGATCGTGGTAAATAATGACGTAGTAGTCAGATGGAAGGCGCGTCATGCGCTTGAGAGCTGCAAGCGACACCCGGAACGGACTGTACGTGGCAGATCCCGGTTCGGCGAACTTGATCATCAGGGTCGGATTGTGGATAAACCCCATCTCCACCACTGAGGCTTGTTTGAGGCGCAGCGAAGCGTGCTTATATGAAAGGGCACGCAACACGTTTAGACGACCACCGTAGACATCTAAGGACTCGCACTGATCGCCCGTGTAGATCAAACGGTTGGCTGCTGTGCGGGCCCGCATCGAAACGTCCTGTCCCATCAGCAATGACAGGGCCCCCGTGACCAGTGGTGCGGCTTGGGAGGACCCGCTCAGCATGCCGGTACGATCCCCGGCAATCGAGCTAACTACGTTTTCTCCTGGCGCGGCCAGATCGATACCTGAACCATGATTCGCGTTCGGTAACAGCGAGGGGCAACTCGGACGCTCGATGAGATTCGTCGGTGCTACCGTGATGACATTCGGAAGGTCGATACAAACGGGCCTCACGGTGCAAGACCTCGGCCTGCCAATCGCGGTTCCGAGTTTTTCACTCCCTGCCGCAACGAATATTCGGTTTGGATTGTCGCGTATGAAGTCTGCAAATAGGTCCACCGATGCACCGGAGCGAGCCGTCGTGTCGACCCGCGGCTGGTACGAGAAGCTGAGGTTGAAGATCCGTGGTGAGCCGTCCTCTATAAGCAAATGGGATAGCTTTTCAACAACTTTCGACACATACAGTGGATCCACAAATGAGTCCGGATCAATCTGTATCGTCTTGATGAAGGCCTGCGGATCCACACCTGGCCCGGTGGGAGCGTCCCTTCTTGCTCCTACGATGCCCACCATATGGGTGCCGTGATCGCGCACGATATCCGCCTCTGCCCGCTGACCGCATGGCACGTGAGCCACTGGTAGTAATGAACTATCCGGGTCCGCGCTATTCAGAACCTTTAAGTGCGCGGCGTCAAAGAGGCAGTGCTTAGCGAATACCCATTCGTCGATGAACGCGACGTCGACTGACGTCGTGCTGCCCAATGGGGCCTTTACAGCAAAAGGATGATTAATCAAACGGAGGATGGTTGTTCTATCGCCTTCGGCTTTGGTAGGTGTTGGTGCTTCCGGGAGTGATTCGGCGTGCCAAGCAGCAATTGCACTGATCTGCTTCGTTGGCAACACAATCGCGTTGGGAGGTAAATCAGCCCAGACGACTGAATCGGTCACAGGCGCGGCCGCCCTATTTGGTTGCGCTTCCCAAAGGCTACTGGAGCTCATCGGTTCTGTGCTCTGTGATTTAGCCGCCCAATTTGAGTCGAATCTGTGACCCGCAGGACGGTCCGCCGCAACAATCGGCCCTTTGTCCCGTTGGAACCTGTCGGGATCAACTGCGTCGTGCTCGGACACGCCGGTTGACTCAATCACTTCCGACTGCCTGACTATGGAACTGTCGCGAGAGTCCGGCTTGGCTGTAATGCGGCGCGACTTTGCGCCCTTTGGCCTAAATTTCGGGACAGTGATGGGAATCGTGGCTCGGAATGAGGTCGTTGGTACCTCCAACCAGCCTTGATATCGGTCTGAAATGTGCGGAATTCCCGGATTTAAGTTTTGGAGCGCTTTCTTGCAGGAAGCGTCAACGCGTCGGCAAACCGTTGAGTTCTCTGCGAGTAGTTTCTCGAGTGGCACGTCAGCGGGCTTACGTACCCGCTGCGTGTGAAGGATGCGTTCAAAGTCAATATCCGGAAGAACGATTGGATCGTTCTCCTTGATGGCCCACACGGCCTGATTACCGCTGGCAGAACAGACTCGCTCGTTCAGCCGGCACAGAAATAGACTCGCCGACGGGCGAAATCCCTCGCCATAGTACAGGTCATGTTTTCTCATGATTCGCTCGGGCGAATCGTTATTCGCCGCGGTGACGACTCGGGTGGGAAATGTCGCCCCGTGCTGCATCACGCTGTAAAGACCCCGGTACAAGGCGTCGAATTGGCGTGCGAGCTGAGTGGGTTCGGAGTCCGTGGACTGCCAGAAGACGACTCGTGTGTCCGTATCCTCGGAGGCTGCAAACGCCTGCAGAGGGTAGGCAGAAATCAGTGCAACCAGGCAAAGCGCGACTGACCGGATGGTCGATCTATTTGATGCAAATTGTTGCGGCACCCGCCGATGTGGCGGACTTAAGGCCGCGCCACTCGAACTTGGGACAGATCGGTCAGGAGGGGTTGGAGTGATCGCGAAGGCTACATGTGATGATGGCAAGGAAAATCGGCTTGTGTAGAACAGGTCAAGGTCCGGGGCTGGCCGGTCGGCTGACTACCCGCCGGCGCCGGCTACCGCGACCCCTGAGGGCCCGCCTGTAGACTGTAGCGAAGGACGGATTTATCTCAAGCTGGAAAAGAGCCCAGTCCGTTGCCACAGTGCCACGCAGCTAGATTCCTCTTGGAACCGAGGTCACTACGCGCGGGTCGATCCTACCCCTGGGGCGTGGTGCGAACACGGGTTCGAATCCCGTAGGCAGCGCCGATAAATCAAACACTTACGTCACGATCAGCGTCAGGGAAACACCGCCGGGCATTTCGGGGTAAGTTCCACATGCATCTACAGCCTGCTGTTCGTCCGAGCACGTCAGGACTGGCGGTTTTCATCTTGCCGATGGTTTGGTCCTAGGGCCGTCCAATCTCAAAATCCAGGTGGCTGGATCACGCGGCGAAGTCGCTCCGGGCGGGATCTCGCGAAGTGGATATTGTCGGGCGGCGCATGCAAACGGAGCGTCGGTTGCTAAGGAGCGCCTTCACACGGCAGGGGCCACTGGTTCGATCCCAGTACCGCCCACCATAAATCAATTAGTTACGATCTAGTACGTCAAAAAGTACGGCATAAGTACGGCATAAGTCCACGCGGAAAACCGTGGGCGACCATGGACGCGACTGGACTCGTGTGTAGCACACGCAGGACTCCCCGTTGTGAGACGTCGGCGCCGGTGCTGTGTGTCGGCGCTCTGCTGTGGTTGCGCATCGATGCACGGCAGACGGTGCTCGTACGGCAGGCGCCGCAGTGATCACTGCTCGGCCATAGTCCAAAGCGCTGCTCACCGAGCAGACGTGTGCGCGATAGCTCCGATCGTCGGCTCGAGATAGAAGGCGTACTGGGCCACGCAGCTCCGCAGGAAGCTTCGCAGGTTGTATCCGGCACGATGCAACACCGCGCGGTGCGTCAACCATACGACGCCCGCGGCCCCCGTGATGAAAGTCCGGTGCGCCAGCCGCATGAGCGCCCGCACCGGGGCAGGCCGGGACGCCCGCAGCGCCAGCAGCAGCTGGGACTCGAACCCGACATGCGCGAGCTCCTCGCAGACGAGAATCCGGCAAAGCACCTTTAGGCGCTGGCAACCGGTGGCGGCTTCGAGCGCACGGTAGTAGACCTTGCCGATCAGCTCGGCGCAGATGAGCACATGCAGGTAGAGCTCAAGACCTGCAAGTCGGCGTGCGCGGCGAAATACCCAATCGGTCCAATGGCCGCTCTTGAGCGCAATCCGGTGATCCTCCATGAAGCGCCGCAACAGCGCCGCGTGACGTTTTTCCTCGCCAACGAACAACTCCACGATACGCACCAACGGGGGTAAATGGTGTGTGCGCGCGAAGCGCTGCGCCGCCCGCTGCAGCGTGGCGCCCTCCGACTGCTCACCCAGCTGAAAGGTTGCAATCGAGCTGGCGATGAGCCGCTGCTCCTCATCGGTCAGATGATCGGGAAGACCGGACGGAACGCGCCGGGGACGCTCGGCGTGATATTCGAAGTGATTCAGCCAGATCCGCAGATCGTCGGAAATCATAGCGCCGCCCTCCTGATCCTTGCGCAGGAGTGTGCGAGCGTATTCAGGTCGCCAGGTGACGCGATTCGGGCGAAATCGGGCAGCACGATCAGCAAGGCAACCGACACGCGGCCAGCGGCTATCATGTGGGCCGTGAGCAAAGACACTAGATCGTAACGCCGATGCCAGAGCCATCGCCGGCCGCCCCGCAGAAGGCAGGCACAAAGGGCTGATCTGGTGGAAAGGGAGG
>Ga0210391_10004068_pt1 | contig 12295 bp, 5 predicted proteins | sample IncBWC12OmetaG_FD_160573 | JGI IMG/M metagenome (GOLD analysis project Ga0210391, IMG submission 160573) | Forest soil microbial communities from Barre Woods Harvard Forest LTER site, Petersham, Massachusetts, United States - Inc-BW-C-12-O ... | reverse complement strand
TATCGATGAGCGTACCGAACCTTGGGGCATTCATGTCAATTCGGTGGAAGTAAAGGATGTCCTGATCCCCCCGCTATTGGAGAACGCTATGTCCATGCAGGCACAGGCGGAGAGGGAAAGACAGGCGCGTGTCATCCTGGGTGATTCGGAACGCCAGGTGGCGGAGAAGTTTGGCGAGGCCGCCCTGACATACATCAATAACCCGATTGCGTTGCACCTGCGGGCGATGAATATGCTGTACGAAGGATTAAAACAGAATTCGACGATTGTCATAGTACCCAGCACTGCCGTAGAAACCATGGGATTGGGAAGTATGGCCGGGTTGGCTGCGCTGACCATGGGAATAGGCCAGGAGAAGGCAGGTACGGGTATCCCAAAAGTGTGAATTGTGTAAGGTTTGGTAAAAAAGGGGTAACATCCATTCAAGGCTGATTCGGGAACTTTGGCGTATGATCGAAAAGTCAGAGCTTGAAGGTATCCTCAAAGGAACATCCTCGTTGCAGGGATGCGTAATCAGTGTAGGATTATCCAAGGGGAAAGTTACCCTTACCGGGAAGGTGCATTCCCCCGAGCAGAAAAAAGAAGCGGAGCAGATGGCCTGGCAAGCTTGGGGGGTGTGGGCGGTTGGGAATGAATTAGTGATCGAGCAGGGGTAACCCTAAAACCTGGTTATGCCGAAAATAACCTTCAATAACAGCAATAATATTTTTTTCCAATCCGTCAAGAGGTCGGTAGACCATTACTTCAGATCAAAAAATCTGGTAAAGACCGGAAACTGGAAATTGTATGTAAAGACGGGGATATTGATTCCTGGCGCCCTTGGCCTTTATATCTACCTCCTCACGGGTCGCTATAGCACTTTGGCCGGCGTCACGGCTTCGTTCTTCCTGGGTTTGATGTTGGTATGTATTGCTTTCAATGTCATGCATGATGCTTGCCACGGCAGCTATTCGGGGAAGAAGTGGGTGAACAGCATCATGGGACTGACCATGAACGGGTTAGGCAGCAACGCCTTCATTTGGAAGATCAAACATAATATCATCCACCATACCTTTACGAATATCGACGGGGTGGACGATGATATTGCCAACGGTCCTTTATTGAGGCAATGTGCCACTCAGAAATGGATGCCGATGCACCGGTTCCAGTACCTGTATATGTTTTTCCTATATTCCCTGAGCACCTTGTCGTGGATGCTGCGCACCGATTTCAGATGGTATTTTACAAGGAAAATCAATAATACGCTGATCCGGAGGATCGATCCGGGACAACACCTCATATTTTGGATCAGTAAAGTATTATATGCTTTTTTCTATGTTGCGGTGCCGATATATTTTGTGGGATGGGAGCCCTGGTTAACCGGCTTTCTGATCATTCATTTTACGATGGGCCTAACCTTGACGGTTGTATTCCAGTTGGCGCACATGGTTGAAAAGGCCGCTATCGTCCCGGCCGCGGAATTCCCCAAAGTCATAGATTCAGAATGGGCCGTTCATGAAGTAAAGACCACCGCGGACTTCGCTACCGGGAACAGGATAATTTCCTGGCTGGTGGGAGGTCTGAATTTCCAGATAGAACATCATCTTTTCCCGCAGATCAGCCATATACACTACTCCGCATTAAGCAAAATCGTTCGGGAACAATGCGTGCTTTTCGGGCTGCCTTACAATAATTACCCTTCTGCATGGCAGGCGCTTCATTCGCATATCCGGTTGATGAAAAGGCTAGGGAATCCTCACACTCTGTAGCAAATTGCATTGATGTTCATGCCGGCCCCCACCGAGGCGAAGAGTATGACATCTCCGGGGCACAGGCTATGCCCCGGTAAAGCGTCTTTCCTCACCATGTCGAACAGGGTGGGGATGGTGGCAACGGAGCTATTACCCAGTTCCCGGATGTTCATGGGCATAATGTCGCAGGGTATCTGCTGGCGGTCGTAGAGTTGATAAAAGGCTTTTACGATAGCCGTATCCATCTTCTCATTGGCCTGGTGGAGAAATATCTTTTTTACCTGGTCTATGTCGATCTTACTGGCCTCAAGGCAAGCTTTCATGGCGGAAGGCACGGCTTTTAGGGCGAATTCGTAGACTTTGCGACCCTGCATCTTGAGGTAGCGCGTATGGGGATCGGCGGGTGGACAGTAGGAACAGCCCATAGTGATGTAATCACTCTCTGCCAGGGCATGCGTCTGGCTCACGGAACTGAGGATACCCGAGCCTCCATCTTCGGGGGCGCCGGCTTCAAGGATGACGGCACCTGCGCCGTCACTATAAATCATGCTGTCCCGGTCATAGGGATCGATGACCCGGCTTAGGGTTTCGGTGCCGATGACCAGACATTTCCTGGCCAGGCCCGACTTTATGTAGGCTTCTGCCTGTATGAGGCCCTGGACCCATCCCGGACAGCCAAATAGCAGGTCATAGGCCACGCATCCGGGGTTACGGATGGGGAGGGCGCGTTTTACGCGAGAAGCCAGGCTGGGCACGGCATCTGATTGGCAGGTGTTCTTCAGGACGTCCCCGAAATTATGGGCTACGATGAGTTGGTCGATGGTTTCCGGATCCACACCGGCATCCTGGATAGCGGCGGCGGCGGCCAGGGCGGCCATATCGGAGGCATTCATATCCTCCTGGGCATAGCGCCTTTGCGCAATGCCGGTGATCTGCTCGAATTTACCGATCAGCTCGGCCCCATCGACGAGAATACGTTGCTGGCGTTCATTATAGAATTCACGGATGGCAAAATCCCGGTTGGACCGGACCTCGCCCGGTATATAACTACCTGTGCCTGTTATATGTGCCCGCATAGCTTCCTAAAGATATCCTTATGGGATAGGGTGCAACTTACAGGTTTTTCAGTAATAGTTACAAATTTCACACTTCCAGGAGCCGATCTTTCGCCAGGGTTACGTGTACGAGGTGTTCGGCACCGTCGTCGGTCAGCAGGATAACCTCTTCTTTTTGGGGGCCTTCGGATTGCGTGACCATAATATGATAATACGTATGCTTATACCTATAATGTACCGTAAAGGATGCCCATTCCTCAGGAATACAAGGGGCAATGATTAGCCGGTTTCCCTCCAGCCTGAGGCCAAGAAAGGATTCTACGATGAAGCGGTACAGCCAGCCGGCAGACCCTGTATACCAGGTCCACCCTCCTCGTCCGGCATGTGGCGCAAGTGCATACACATCCGCGGCCAGGACATAGGGTTCGACTTTATAGATGGCTATGGCGCCGGGGGTCTTACCGTGATTGACGGGATTGATCATTTTTAATAACTCCCATACCCGCTTATTGTTCCGCAATTGTGCAAAAGCCATAATCATCCACACTGCGGCGTGTGTGTATTGTCCACCATTTTCCCTAATCCCCGGTACATAACCCTTGATGTAACCTGGGTTTAATGCGGACTTGTCGAAAGCCGGTTCCAATAACCGGATAATACCGGCGTCTTTCTGTACGAGATAGTTATAAGCCATTTCCATGGCCGTATCGGCACGACCGGCGTCCCCCGCACCGGATAGGACGGACCAGCTTTGCGCGATTGAATCGATTTTACACTCCTCGTCGAGCGCGGATCCCAGGGGTGTACCATCGTCGAACCAGGCGCGCAAATACCATTCCCCGTCCCATGCGTGCTCGTGAATTCTTTCTTTTAGCCGTTGCGCCTGGTGATTGCATTCGGCGGCGAAAGCCGTGTCCTTATATATCCGGGCAATTTTCGTGAACCGATTGAGTACGTCGTACAGGAAAAATGCCAGCCAAACGCTTTCACCCTTTCCGAGGTTGCCAACCTTGTCGAACCCATCATTCCAGTCACCTGTGCCGATTAAAGGCAGCCCGTGTGTGCCGTAATTGTATCCGTTCCTGATGGCTCGGACACAATGTTCGTACAGGGGTGCGGACTGAGCGGATGTAGCAGGGGTGTCATAATAGGACTCTTCTTCGGGGTTTAGCTTTCGTCCTTCCAGGAAGGAAGTTGGCTCGTCCAAAATACCGGAGTCGCCGGTATGGGTAACGTAGATACTGGTTACAAACGGCAACCAAAGAAAATCATCCGAAATCCTGGTGCGGACGCCGGCCCCCGTGGGAGGATGCCACCAATGTTGTACGTCGCCTTCTTTGAACTGTCGGGAAGCGCTTAACAATATTTGTTGACGGCCCAATTGCGGCGCTGCATGGAGCAATGATAGTACATCCTGCAACTGATCCCGGAAGCCGAATGCGCCTCCCGATTGATAGAATCCGCTGCGGCCCCAAAGCCGGGAAGAAAGCGTTTGGTAGGTGAGCCAGCCGTTGGCCATCAAATCGAGTGCCCTATCGGGGGTTTCAATCCTCAAGGCACCTATCGTATCTATCCAATAACTTTTTGCCTTTTCAAATGAATTCCAGGCTGTTCCAATCCCCCGGAATTGCAGGACGAGTGCGTTGGCCTCGGTACGGTCCGATGCCGCGCCAAGCCGGAAAACAATTTCCCTTTCTTCCCCTTCCGCCAGAACGAAGGGGACCTGGATGGCCGCACACGGGTCCAGGGCCAATCCGACCTTTCCCGAGAGATTTGTCCGGGACATGGCTTCGGGCTTTTGCAGGGTACCGTTACGACCAATGAATTCGACCCGGTCGCCGGTCACCGTCCTTTTTATATCGTCTACATCGAAAAAGGCGACCCGGTTGGCAAATTCAATATTGTAGTTGTCCCTCGCGAAAAGCGTTCCGCTGTCCGGATCGACTTCCGTATGGATATACATAGCCGTTTTTGCCCTGTTACTACCCAAAACCCACTCTATATAACCGGTGACAGACAGTGTGCGTGTTCTGGTGGACTGGTTTCGAATTTTTATCCGGGTGAATTTAATGGCTGCCTGGATGTCGACATATACCCACATTTCTGAATAGATCCCGTCTTCCAAATGTTCAAAGACACTGTAACCCAGTCCATGGCGGGTGATGTAGATCGACTGGCCTCCCGCCGGCAGGGGCGTGGTCGACCAGAAATGGGCAGTTTCCTCGTCTCTGAGATAATAGGCTTCTCCTCCCTTGTCGCAGACCGGATCGTTATTCCAGGGGGTAAGCCTCAATTCATGCGCATTTTCGATCCAGGTATAGGCTGTTCCGCTCTCGGATATCACGGTGCCGAAGTGGGGGTTCGCAATAACGTTGACCCACGGTACGGGGGTTTTGTGCTTGCCATCAGTTACCATCACATATTCCCCTCCGTCGGGGGAGAAGCCACCTAAACCATTAAAAAATAACAAATCATTTGGTGGGACAAGTCCCGCAGGGGCAGGGGTATGGTTTTTTGCCGGGGACAGACGCGGAATGACCACCTTCGGAAACTGTTTGCGTTTAACCTGGTCGGCGAGTGTCCCGCCATCGTCCGACAGGCTGATTCTCGCCACTGTTTCGAATAAAATGCGATCCTCGTCGGATATCTGCTCGGAGGCTCTTACAAAGATGCCTCCGGGCCGGTTCCTTACTTCGGTCGGGATGAGCGCCTGGATGTCATTTTGGAATAGTTGACGGTAACCGTCGTGATCTTCGTTCCATATCACCAGATCCACGTTAATCCCGAATAAACGCCAATACGCATGAGCCTGGATCAGTTGCCTCACTAACTGCACATTAGCCTGCTTTTCAATTTTCAACAGTACAATTGGTAAATCTCCTGAAATGGAATAGCCCCACAACCCCGACTGTCCCCTGTGGTTGCGGATCAGCAGGGCAGGATCCGCGCGAAAAGAGGCGTTTGAAAATAATATGGAACTGGCGAGGCGTGCGTAAAGTTGTGCATCGGATTCCGAGGCGTTGATTTGCCTGAGCAAGACCTGGCTGTGTGTCCAGGCCATTTCAAACACCCGGTCTTTGTGTGGTTTATTCACCTGGTATTTGTTGATCAGGTCCTGGCAAAGTTCCCTGGTATCGGAAATGCCCGTGACCATATCAACCGCAACTGTCTCTTCAGGATTGAGGATAATTTTGTACCGGATGGCGACAATGGGATCCAGGACAGAACCCTGGCTCCCCGAAAGAGGACCGGTACGGTCCATTGCCCTCGGATTCACAGGCGTATTTCCTCGCCCGATGAATTCCATCCGGTCTGTTTCATAAGATATTTCATCGGGAGACTTTCCTTCGATCGTCATGAGGTGAAACATCCAGGGCAAGCGGTCTTCCGCCGAACGAGGCCTTCGCGTACAAACGATGGCATGTTCGTCGCGTAGGATCTCCGTTTGCACGAAAAGGTTGCTGAATGCCGGCTGCATCCTGTCTGATGCGGCCGGCGCGAGGACGACTTCGGCATAACTCGTAACCTCGATAGCCCTGGCTGCGCCCGACAAGTTGGTTATGCGCAGCCTCCGCATCTCTATGTCATCCTCGGGGGATACTACGATCTCGGTGTGTGTTACGATTTCCCTGTTGGTCGTCCGGAAGTCGATCCTTCCTTGAGAAAATGCCGCTTCGTATTTTTCTCCCTTTACGAGCGTGGGCTGATGGGTATTCGACCAGAAGGCGCCACTCTGAAGATCGCGTATATAACAAAAGGTACCCCAATTATCGCAGGTGGCGTCCTCCTGCCAACGGGTAACGGTAAGGTTTTTCCAGCGGCTGTAACCGGCACCTGAATTCGTAATCATTACATGGTACCTTCCATTCGACAGCAATTGTACCTCGGGTAAAGGTGTGTCGGGTGTAGGAATGATCCTTACTTCCGTGCTGCTGGAGGCGTAGTTGATGTCTGCAATATCGGTGGTATGCGCAAAGAAGGTGGTTGCTTTGGGTATCCGCTCCTGCAACAATAGAAGTACGGCTTCGAATTGGGGTTCGGATTCAAATAACTTTTGCATTGGTTTGTTCAGCAGCAGGTATGCCAGTGACAAGAGACTCATCCCGTGATGATGTACCATAAACGAATACACGATGGCGCTCGTTTGACCTCGTTGCAAACGAGATGGGGTATAGTCTATGGCCTCATAAAAGCCAAAACGCCCCTCCAGACCCTTTTTATACAGCAATTCCAGATTCTCACATGCCTTTTCGGGGGACATCATCAGCGCCAGTGCAGATGCGTAGGGCGCCACAACGGCATCTTCTTCCAGCCCGCGTTTCAAACCAAGTCCGGGCACGCCAAAGGCGCGATATTCATAATTGGAATTGGCATTCATCATATTGTAGCCCGATTCGGAAATCCCCCAGGGCATGTTGCTTTGTTTGCCGTAAGCAATCTGCCATTCGACTGCGAACTTACATGTTTGGCCAAGCAGGGTGTTTTCGTAATTGGGCATCACCAACAGGGGCATAAGGTATTCAAACATCGAACCGCTCCAGGATAGCAGGATCGGATTCCCTTCAATGTTGGTCAATAGTCTTCCCAGGGCAAACCAGCTTTCTTGTGGCAATTTCCCCTGGGCGATGCACACAAATACGCACAGTCTTACTTCGGAAGCGAGGAGATCATAATAACTGGGGTCCGCGAGGCGTTCCTGTACGTTATAGCCGATGGAAAGCAGGTTACGCGACTTACTATACAGAAATCCCCATTGCATATCCGCCAACTCATTGCATTTTTTTTCAAGTGTTTCTGCTGACATAATTTGTCCGCTCGCCCGATGAATAGATCTGACCAGTGCTATTCTAAGCAGTTCCAGCCATTCGGTTTCCTGGACCGTATTGTTCATGGATCGCATAACATTAACCTGGTCCAGCAATTCTCTCGCCGTATTCAGTAATTCGACTAATGTGAGGTTGGCGGTCAGCAAAGAAAGGTCTGCAAATTTTTCAGGGGCCTCCAATAATAAAGACCAGGGCGCGAATATCTCGAGGTCATCGCCAATGTCTGCTGCTTGTTTAGCCAATATTGAATCGCCCGTTATTTCTTTCAATAGTATGCGTGCCTCGTGGCTTGTCATTATATTAATGCATGCGTCATCCAGGATGGCCTTGTATTTACCAAGTTCGGGCACGGTTTCCATTTGCACTAACAATGTATCCCGCAAGCCTTCGAAATACCTTCGGAATGGTATCTCCTGGTGGGGTATGGCAAGAAGCGCTTGCCGCAGCACCAATAGGTGTCCCGCGAGGTTTCCACTGTCCACCGTCGAAATATATTTTGGCTGCAGAGGTTGTAGCGATTCGGTATCGTACCAATTATAAAAATGACCTTTGTACCGTTCCATTTTCTCCATTGTCGAGATCGTTTTCGTCGTACGGTCTAAAAAATCGGCGGTACTGATATAGCCAAAGTCGGAGGCTGTTAAGTTGGCAAGCAGGGCTAGCCCGATATTGGTAGGAGAGGTCCGATGTGCTACTTGTTCAACCGGCTGCTCCTGGAAATTATCGGGAGGTAGCCAATTGTCTTCTGCGAGCACAAAGCGTTCAAAAAAGCTCCAGGTCCTTCTGGCCATTTTTCGAAGGAAAATGTGTTGTTCCAGGGTTAGTTTTGCGACTTGTCTGGCCAGCGGTTTGCTGGCAAACCAGGTTACCAGGGGAGCTATCAGCCAAAGCAATAATATTGGCCCTGCAACCAATAGTTTCGCGGGAGCAGAAGATACCATATAAAACAGCAGGGTCAATGCCAGAACGGGTTCAACCCACATTATGGAATAGGACGCCTTCAGGGTGGTTGCATTACCGGCTCCGGTATGACGTGTTGGATTCCATTCCAGGAGATTTCTTTGTGTTACAAATATCCGCCAAAGGGTCCGCAAGATCGCAACGGAATTGGTGAATGCCTGATATGGCAGGCAAATCAATATGAAAAGCGTTTTTTCTGAAATTTCCTTGATGTTGCGAAGTGAGTTTTTAAGGTGATGCGCAATGATCACGTCCTTTGGCTTCCGGATAGTATCCCAAAGCGACATAATGAAGATGGGGAAAACGATGATAAGGGAGACACCCAGAGTCCAAAAAAGGGGAGCGGAAAATACCAGCCATCCCAATAGCAATAATGTTGTAAGGGCTATTGGAACCAGGCTTAACCTGATATTGTCAAAAATTTTCCAACGGGACAGCGCCGATAAAGGATTTATTTGCCATTTGTTACCCGGGCCCGGTGAAATCGGGAGAATAAAAGCGAAGATCTGCCAGTCTCCCCGGATCCAACGCGTTCGTGTGCTCATATCGGCGCGGTAGGAAGCCGGGTATTTCTCGAATAATTGTACGTCGCTCAGCAGTCCTGAGCGTATATAGCACCCCTCCAGGAGATCGTGGCTTAGGATGATGTTTTCCGAAAACCGGCCATCCAGCACTTTGTGAAAGATGTCAACGTCGTAAATTCCTTTTCCAATATAAGAGCCTTCTGAAAACAGGTCCTGGTATACATCCGAGGATGCCTGGGTATAGGGATCGATTCCCGGCTCATTGCCGTGCATGCGCGTATACCGGGAGCTTGTCGTATCCGGCAGGCTCACGGTTACTCTGGGCTGGAGGATGCCATAGCCCTTGGTTACCCGCTTCTTTTTTTCGTCATACCAGGGCCGGTTCAATGGATGGGCCATGGCGCCGATCAACTTCCAGGCGGTACCCAGCGGCAGTTGGGTATCTGCATCCAGGGTTATAACATATTTGATTTTGCGGAATAGTGTTTGGTCGCCCGTTATCACTGAAAAGCGATCTTCCGCATTGCCGCGTAGCAAGGCATTGAGGTCCGATAATTTCCCACGCTTTCTTTCATAGCCCATCCACACATTTTCCTGTTGGTTCCATCTCCTGGCCCGGTGAAAGAGGAAGAATAAGTCCTCTTTGACCCTTCCATATTTTTTATTCAAATGTTCGATGCCCGTTTGGGCAGCATATAGGAGTGTCTCGTCCTGGGCGAGGGTTTCCTGTGCAGCATCCGTAAAATCGGTGAGCAGTCCAAAGTGCAAGCAGTCATTCCTGTTTGCCAGGAATCGGACTTCCAGGGCCTCCAGGAGGCTTTCTATTTCCTCCGTGCGGCTGAGCATGGCCGGAACGACAACGATCGTTCGGGCATCAGGTGGGATTCCTCCTGAAAAATCCATCCGGGGCAGTAAATTTGGCTTTACCAACAGGGTGGAAATGAAATTAACTACCGATAAAGCAAGCTGGCTGGTGCACAGCAGGGATATAAGGGCGACGAACGAGATCAGCAAGATGCTCTTACTTTCCGAATACGCCATCATTAAAATGGCCCCGCTTATGGCCAGTGATATCAATAGGACAGCAGCCAGGTATAGGGCAAATGCGCGCCGATACAGAAAATTTCGTGTTTTTTGGATACCGGACAGGCGCATTTTTGCCCGATGCTGCGTATGGCTAAGGCCAGGCCCTATCAGGTAGTAACCAACGTGCATTGCCCGCCCATCGTTTTCGGTCGAGCGGTCTTGTTCCCGCGACAACTGTATAGCTATCCGCGCAACTTCCTCCTCACTCGATTCGCTTTTCCTGGCAATGAGTTCTACAACGTGGCGGTATACGTCCCTTGTGGAAAAATCCATTTTCCCATAGACGTCGCCTATGTCTTCCAGAAGGATTTGTTCGACGATGCTGTGGCTTTCCACAAACTGACGCCAATCTATAGCCCCCAGCAAACGGAGGCTGCCGATACTGTTGCTGATGGATACCTGGTCGGCGGTTTGTTTCTTGTTTTCCGCGTTTATCAATTCGGCACTTGTCCTGCCACTTTCTGACAACAATTCTTCCATCCAATTCAGCGACAGGCCCAACCCCGGACCTTTCCCCCGCAATCGGCGGACCAGTTCGGAGACAAATGCACTTCCAACGGGTGGACCGGACCTGGCCATGTCGGCAATGACCAATATCAGGTTTTTGGGATCCGTCTCCGTCGTTTCAATCATTTTCTCCGCCCAAAAAGCGGCAAGATTTCTATCTACCTTATCTATCGCAATGCGGGCCGAAATGCGCCTGATATTTTCAATCAGGGCGAGCCGCAGCATGAGCGGCACAGCCCATAATTCACCCAATTGTAACTGGGTAACGGTTTGATACGCCTTTATAAAATGGCTGAGGCTGTCCTTCTCCAGTTTTCCATCGCTGTGCGATATTATTTGAAGGACAATGTCGTAGACACGTTTTACGCCCGAAGACCCGGCGGCAGACCCCCCCGCGGACCCGGCGGCAAGTTGGGGTAAGTTTTCACTATAGTTTTCAGGAAAGTGGGTCTTAGCCACCCGAATGTGTTCTTCTATCAGGTAGAAATTATCGATCAGCCATTCTCCCGCCGGCGTGACCTGGTATTTACGTTTTATGGAATCATTCAGCAGCTTTCTAACTTCCTGCAGTACATTTTCATTATCTGAAAGACGTTTTATCAATTGATCGCTTACTGGCCTGGTGCTCAGGGTGTGTTTTCCAGCCAGGATTTTACCATAGCGTTCCATCTGGTCCGGCGTGAATATATCCTCCCTCAGCGGTTCTTCATTCAAATATCGGGACGGGGCATTTCCTAATTGGAAAAATGCTTTCATGCCCGCTATGTATTCATGCGAGCCTGGTATCAAATTTAGTTTCATTCAAGAGTAAAGCTGGGTCCACTTTAAGGATTAATTATTATATAATTATTTCATTCCCTTACATGATTCCCATGTTTGGAGAGTGTGGCATGAATTCGGGATAATTATTTAGTATGTCTATATATGATGAGAAGCACCAGGACGCTTCGTTATTGTTACAGCGTTTATACGCATTGGTCCCGGCAATAGAGAAAAGCACCGGAACGGTATTCATCCCTCAGGGTGGGCATATTCTGGTTAATGTCGAGAGAGGGCCTGAGCGCGAGGTCTTGACCTATGCTATGGGCTTACGAGTCATCGAATGGGCGATCAGGGCTACTTCGGAGTATCAAGGCCGGTTAGGATAGGGAGTGGGTTAGGGCATTGCCGTCTTCGGGAACGATGTAATTCCACGGATCGATTGCGGAGCTATTTTTTATTGCTTTCATGGATATTTTCACCATTACCTTTGAATTTTTCCAATTCACATCTTTTATATTATTCACGGCGATCAGTACTTTTTTACCGCCAATCCAATTATGCAAATCGGCCACCAGGTAAGAAATCTGCCAGTTCTGATCGTCCATGATGATGTCGCTGACCAGGCCTATATCACCATCGCTGGCGAGTATATTGCAGTCGGCGATTTTCTGAATGCTTCTTAAATGTGGGTCCTCGTTGGTTTCTTTTAATATTTCCCGCTCTCCGGGAAAGAAGCCCTTCTTCCAATACCTTTGCCATGAGTAATAGTTTGCCAGTCCTTCCTCTTGCCCGCGGGAGACTGGTTTTTCCATATCGATGTCCGGGCTGAGGCGTACCTGTTCTTT
>Ga0210391_10004065_pt1 | contig 12298 bp, 13 predicted proteins | sample IncBWC12OmetaG_FD_160573 | JGI IMG/M metagenome (GOLD analysis project Ga0210391, IMG submission 160573) | Forest soil microbial communities from Barre Woods Harvard Forest LTER site, Petersham, Massachusetts, United States - Inc-BW-C-12-O ... | reverse complement strand
TTTACGGCAACGCGCGGATTACCGAAGGCGGCGCGGTGCCGCTCATTCAGCGGTTGGCGCCGCTCTACCTCGGGCCGAAGGCTGATTTTCCACCGGCCTCGATGCGCAACATTCCGGGCTATATCACACGAATCGCGCCGGAGCGCTTCTCGGGAATCGGACCGTGGGCTGCCAAATCGGCTGAGTAGGGGGGTGTCGAACTAATTCCCCAGGTATGCAGGGATGAAGAGCCCCAAGTCGACGGTGCCCCATCCGCTCGCTTTGTCGTAGCCGGGGCCCGCGGAAAATCCGGCGACGCCGTCGAATGAGTTGTTGCCCGTTGTCACGTCGCGAATCCCGGTTGCCCCGCCGTTGGCCTCTGCGCCCAGCTGATAGATTCGCGTGTTGAGATTGCCGACGCGATTGCCGCTCTGCTGCGACATCAACTGGCTGATTCCCGCCCATGCCGGAGCGCCGATACTGGTGCCTCCGATGCAACAAACGACGGCGGGGTTGCCGTTGCCGTCACGACCACCGTAGAAAAATCCGGGCGAATCGGGGCTGGCGCCGAACGAGATGTCGGGAACGTCGCGCTTCTTGTCCTGCTTGAACAGCCCCTTCTGAAACGCCGGCTTCTTGAAGACTTTGCTTTCGCCGCCGCCGGTGGCACCGCTGCCGTCGTCCCACGCCGATTCCGAAACGAAACCGACGTCGTTGCCACCCGCGTCGAACTCAGGCGTGAACTCGGTGCCGCCAATCGCGGTCACGTTCGGCGAGCCTCCAAGTTCGTTGATGCCCTTGCTGGTGGCGGGCGAGCAGGTGCCTCGCTGCGGATTGAATTTGACGCCGGCAGCGCCCAGGTCGCCGGTCGCGACGAACACCGACCGGCCTTGCGCGGCCGCCTGCGCAAACAGATTACTCTGGGTCTTGTAGAATCCCTTCGAGCCGCCGCAGAAGCTGAAGCTGATGCTGATGGCGCTGCACGGGCCGTTCTTCTCCTTCACAGCGGCGTGGATTGCGTCGAGAATTGCCGACGACTGGGCCTTCTTCTGGTTGCCAAGGTAAATGCGGATGTTCGAGCCGGGCGCGATCGAATGCGAATAGTTCACGTCGACCATCGTTTCAGTCTGGTCCTGATTCAGCCCGGGGTCGCTGCCGTCGACCAGCACCACCTGGAAGTTCGACGCTGTTAGCGCCGGCAGATCGAATTGCGTGTTGAACGCCGCCGCGGCAGCATCGTCCAGATTCGAGTCCTCGACTACTGCGATGCAACTGCCGCCGTTGCCGTCGATGCCATCGTTCAACAGTGGCGTTTCGTCGTAGAAGGTATAGAGGTCTTCAGGACCGAAGGCCTCACCCTGGCCATTGAAGAAGTTGGGCGAACTCGCGCCCGAAACGCGCTTCGACACCTGACTCACAACAGCCTGGCTGTGCAGCACGTTGTCCAAGCCGTCGATCGACTCGATCAGGGGTGCAAGGTCCGCGGGCACAGCCGGGTCGCTGGTATTCGCGTAATTGCGGCCGTCGCGGGTGGCGGCGATCTTCACGGCGAACCCAGTCTGCGCCTGCGCCACCGATCCAGTGAACGTAATTTCACGAGTCGAGGCGTCGGCAGAGTTGATGGTAAACCCTTTTTTCTTCAGCCATCGCGCGACGCGCGCAAGGTCGGCATCGCTGGGGCCGAAACGCGCGGTGAATTCATCCGGCGTTAGCCATCGATGGTAATCCGGCGACGCGGGATCTTGCTGATCGTCAAGCAGGCGGGTCAACTCGGCGGGATTCCGAAGCGCCATCGTGAGACGCATCTCGAGCGGCGTCGAAGGCGCCGCGTTGGTCTGGCCGGCAATGTCGGCGGCTTCGTCGGGATGGTTGCCCTCGAGGATAGCGGCCGCGTCGCTGGCTATAGCAGGCCGGGTGGCTGCAATGCTCACAGCCAATCCGATCGCCATGAGAAAAAGGCGCGGCGCCCGAACCTTTCGCATTGAACTTATCGACCCCTCCCCTTGTAATAAACGATTTGAACCCCAAAAAGTTTCAATTCACCGCGGTATCCTACAGATTGTTGCTACACCGTACCACTTGTTATTGTGGCGGACCGATAATGTTCGCGTTGACAAGAGCCGCTCCAGACCGGAGAATTGAGCCCTAATGGCACGAATTACCGTAGAAGATTGCCTGGAAAACATCCCCAACCGCTTCGAGCTCGTGCTCGGTGCGGCGCGGCGCGCCAAACAGCTGCTCAAGGGCGCGCGGCCACTGGTGGAATCGGACAACAAAGAAGTAGTGACGGCGTTGCGCGAAATCGCCGCCGGCAAGGTTACGATCGAAGAACCCGACGCCTGACCGGCGAGATCAGGCCCGTCAGGAACCGATCAACCGCAAACTGCTCGCCGCCGACGGCTTGAGCATCGACGTTCGCAATCACCTGCCAGCGGCTGTGATGAAGCTGGAGCGATCCTGTGGCGCGCAAACCCGGCAAACCGACTCGTCCCAAGCGAACCGCCAAGCGCGCCAGCAAGGCGAGCGTCGAGCCTCGTCGCGGGCGCGCGGTGGCCGAGCCGGTCGCCGCTGAAGAATCGGAGTTGGATCTCGAGCCCGAAGCCGCCGCCGAGCACGACCCGCCAATCGAAGTTTCCGAGTTTCGTCCGGTAGCAAGCGCGGACAACGAAAACGACAACGACACTGCGACAGAACCTGCCGATCCCGCGGATGCCGAAGTCGACGACGACGCGAAGAGTTCGGCGCTCGTCGCCACCGATCCGCTCGGCCGCTACCTCGCCGAGATTCGCCGCTTCCCGCTGCTGTCACGCGAAGAGGAGGCCGTTATCGCGCGGCGTTATGTGAGGGACAAGGATCCCGAAGACGCCTACCGGCTCGTGACCGCAAATCTGCGGCTGGTCGTGAAGCTCGCCTATGAATTCGCGCGCGCGACCAAGAACGTGCTCGACCTTATCCAGGAGGGCAACGTCGGCCTGATGGAAGCGGTCAAAAATTTCGACCCCGAGCACGGCATCCGCTTTCCGTCGTACGCCGTTTGGTGGGTGCGCGCGTACATTTACCGCTACCTCATCAACAACTGGCGGCTGGTGAAAATCGGCACCACGCAGGCGCAGCGCAAGTTGTTCTTCAATCTGCGCAAGGAAACCGAACGGCTCGAGCGCGAAGGCTTCAAGCCGCAACCGCTGCTGCTCGCGCATCGGATGGGCGTTCGAGAGAGCGACGTGCGCGAGATGCAGGAGCGGATGGGGCAGAGCGAAGTCTCGCTCGATCAGCCGACGGGGGCAGGCGAGGACAACGATACGCGGCTGCTCGACGTTATCCCCGATTCGGGGCACAATCCCGAGACCGAAACGGCCGACCGCGAATGGCGCGACTTCGCCCACGACAAGGTCGAGCAGTTCGCTGCGACGCTGAAGGACAAGGAGCTGGACATTTTCAGGGCGCGGCTGCTGGCGGAAGATCCCGAGACGCTGCAGGAAATCGGCGCGCGCTTCGGAATCAGTCGCGAGCGCGTGCGGCAGATTGAAACCCGGCTCAAGCGCCGGCTGAAAGAGTTTATCGAGGCCTCGGCACCCGACGTCGAGGGTTCCGGGCCGTCGTAAGCATTTCGCGTTTACCCCATTGCCGCTGGTAGGGGCCGCTTGCGATAATACGGCTGAGGCGGATCGCGCAAGGAGCTGCAATCGATGCGAGAACGCAGTTGCGCGCTGGTGGTGGTGGGTAACGAAATCCTTTCCGGCAAGGTTCAGGACTCGAACGCGTTTTTCGCGGCTCGCGAGCTGCGCAAGATTGGCGTCGCGCTCGCCCGCATTGCCACTATCCCCGACGAACTCGATCTCATCGCTGGCGAAGTTGCGTACTGCTCGCGCAATTTCGATTTCGTGATCACCTCGGGCGGCGTCGGCCCAACGCATGACGATCTGACGATGGAAGGCGTCGCGCGCGCATTCAATCGCCGCCTCGTGAGGAATCCCGCGCTCGAGGCGCTCATCCGCGAACATTCGCGTGGCTCGCTCGACGCGGTGCTCAAGATGGCCGAAGTGCCCGAGGGCGCGGTGCTCAACGAAGCCGGCGACATCCGGTTTCCGACCGTGCAGATCGAGAATGTCTACGTGCTGCCGGGGATTCCGCAACTGTTCGAGTCGAAGTTGCGCGCGCTCAGCAGCAGCTTTGCGACCGACCCTTATTTCATGCGCGCGATTTACCTGACGGCGGGCGAGGGTACGATCGCCGTGCACCTGAACGAATGCATGCGCATTTTTCCCGAGCTGATGCTGGGTTCGTATCCGCGGATCGGAGATCCCGACTACCGCGTGAAGTTGACCCTCGAGTCGAAGAACGCCGAGTATCTCGAGCGCGCGTTTCGTCATCTCATGGAGCGGCTGCCGGCCGAGGCGGTAGTCAAAACTGAGTAGCAATTTATGTCCGAAGTGGTGGTGGAGGATGTCATGAGGAAAAGAAGTTTCAGATTCGTGGTGATTGCAATCGGGCTGGGCGTGATGCTCGCGATGCCGGCCGAATACGCGGCGGCGCAATCGCAGCCGCCGACAACGCAGGTGCCGCAGCCCCAGGCCAACGACGTCAACTGGCCGGGCGCCGGATACGGGGTAGGCGCGCTGCTCTGCAACGTGCTGTACATCCCGGCCAAGCTGACCTACGCGGTGCTCGGCGGCGTCGTCGGCGGCGGCACGTACTTGGTGACTGCGGGCAACCAAACAGCGGCCAACACGGTGTGGCGCAGTTCGCTCGGCGGCGATTACGTAGTGACGCCGCAAATGCTCGCGGGCCAGCAGCCGATCAATTTCAGCGGGCCAACCAATACGCCGCCCAATGTGCCGGCAGCGGCCAACAGCCCGCAGGTCGGTACGGTTCCGACCACGACCGCAAGCTCCGGCGGTGTCGCGCCGATAACGCCGCTGCCGCCGTCGGGCTCGGCCTCGTCCGCGACTGCGTCGTCTGCAGGCGGCCAGCCGCTCGATCATGGCAGCGGTCCCGCGAGCGGATCGGGCGCGAATATCGAGTAGCAGCTTGAGGCGGCCACGCGAGGAGAGTCGCGCATGAAGAAGATTCGTTTTCTGTGGAAGTCGACCTGAACGACTTGCCGCGACGCAAGAAGTTTCTTGCGCAAAGATCTTGGCGCCGATCTCGACGAACGCGACTACGCGAAAGTTCCCTTCAGTGCGTCTGAGCTGAAGGAACTTTTAGCGGGCCGCGATCCTCGCGACTACCTGAACCCGCGCAGCCCCGCCTTCAAGGCGATGGGCCTGCCCGGTCAGTCGCTGACTCCCGATCAGGCGCTCACGCTGATGGCGAAAGAACCGAATCTAATCAAGCGCCCAATCACAATCGCGGGCAAAGAAATAATCGCCGGCTTCGACCGCGAGAAGCTCCGCGCTGCGTTGAAGTAGAATCTCGAAGAGCGCGCAACCTTCCGGGGCGCATCTCGGCGCCGGACTCGACGTGCAATAATGCGTTCGCGGTGCTATTCCCTGAATCACGCGAGGTACTCCACACCATGGCATTTTCTGACGATCTTTTTTTCGCCCCGGCTCATAAACTTGCTGCGATGCTGCGGGCGCGCGACGTCTCGTCGGTCGAAATGGTCGACGCTTTCATCGAGCGGATCGAGTCGGTGAATCACGGCCTCAATGCTGTCGTCACCCTGGTTGAAGAACGCGCCGCGCGCGAGGCCGAGGACTCCGACAATCGCCTCGGCGGCAAGGGCGAGGTGCGTCCGCTCGAAGGGCTGCCGATCACAATCAAGGATTCGATAATCACCGAGGGCGTGCGCTCGACCTGGGGCATGAAAGGTTTCGAGCATCATGTGGCGACCCAGGATGCGCCGACGGTTGCGCGGCTGCGCGCCGCTGGTGCGATCGTGATCGGCAAAACCAACACGCCCGAAATGACGATGGACTACGACTGCGACAATCCCGTCTTCGGCCAGACCAACAATCCCTGGAATCATGAGCGCGTGCCCGGTGGCTCGAGCGGCGGTGAGGCCGCGGCGCTGGCAGCGGGAATGTCGCCGCTGGGCATGGGCTCCGATTATCGCGGATCGATCCGCGTGCCGGCGCACTTCTGCGGCATCGTCGGGCTCAAGCCGACGTGGGGAACGATTCCCGGCAGCGGCCACATGGCCCCGAGCATTGCGTCGCCGCCGCCGATCGCCCACATGGCGACCATCGGTCCGATGGCGCGCTACGTCGACGATCTGACGCTCGCGTACAACATCGTCAAAGGCCAGCATCCGAGCTCGCCCTACACGGTGCCGACGCCGCTGGCTGAGCCCGCGAAAGTCGATCTGAAAAAAATTCGCTGCGCAATCTACACCGACGCCTGCGACGTTCCCGTCACTGCCGATACTCGCGCCGCGATCGAGCGCGCCGGCCGCGAGCTGCAAAAGATGGGCATCGTGGTCGAAGCGGTGAAGCCGCCGATCGACGAAGGCGACCGCCTGTGGTGGGCATACAACGGCGCGGACGGGAATCAGCTGGTAGTCGAAGCGCTCGGCGAACATCTTAAGCTGTCGCGCGACCGGCTCAGAAATTTCATGGTCGCCAGCGAGGGCAGGTCCGCCGCCGAGTTCTTCAAGATCGCGGTGCAACGCGACGCGTGGCGCGTGCAGCTCGCCGAATTCATGGAGCGCTACCCGATCATTCTCGGCCCGACCTTTTGCGTGACCGCGTTCAAGCACGGCGTCACCGAAGTCGACATCGACGGAAAAAAATATCCGCACTTCGGGGCTGGATGGCCGGTGGCGTGGGGCAACTGCGCGGGACTGCCGGGCGTTGTGGTGCCATGCGGCAAAGATCGCGAGGGGCTGCCGATCGGACTGCAGGTCGTCGGCCGCGCATTCGACGAGAGCTCCGTGCTCGCAGTCGCGAAGGCGGCGGAGACCGCACTGGGCGGATTTCAGAAACCTCCGGGCGTCTAAGAAATCTAACCCTCGCTCACGTCGGGCGAGGCGATCGGCGGCGCCTCGCCGAGCATTCGCATTCCGTAGCGAATCAACGCCGCGAGCCGCTCGACTCGCGTCAGCAGTTCGGCCTGCTGCTCGCGGGGCGCGTCGGCCAGTTTGGCGGCAACGACGGCCAGGTTCTCGCGCATCAACTGCACGGCGCGCTCGAGACTCTCGCGCTGGGGGATACGCGCGCGAGCTTTGCGCCGCGCCGCCTGGATCTCGGCAAAATCGATTATCTCCGCCATCGGCAATTCACACTTCGTCGTGACAATTATCGCTCATCACGCGCGTGCGTGAAACTCTCAACGTAACTTCCTGCCCGCGCGACGCTTCTCCGCCAAAGTCCGATGCCCACCCTCCGCCACCCATCGCATCTGCCGCGCCATGCCGTTGAGGATCTCGACCTCGCGCGCCGTCAATCCGCTGCGTCCGAAAATCTCGCGGATCGCGAGCATGATATGGTCCGGATTGTCGTCCGGAATAAAACCGATCGCGACCAGCGCTTCCGCCATCCGCTCGAGCATCGGATCGCTCACCGACGCTTCGACGAAATGCGTCGCGCGATCTATTTTGATTTTAGCTGCCGCCGCTTCGTTCGTCGCCATCATCAGCTCATACGCGACCACCATCACCGCCTGCGCCAGGTTGAGCGACGGATATTCAGGCGCAGTCGGAATCGTCACCAGCCGATGGCAAAGCTTGAGCTCGCGATTAGTCAGCCCGCGATCTTCGCGTCCAAACACCAGCGCGATTTTATTCGCGCCCGCCAGCGCGTCGAGTTCCACCGCCGCCGCGCGCAGCGCAACCGCGCGGCTGCGATAGCCACCGCGGCGGCTGGTCGTGCCGACTGCAATCGAACAGTCCGCGAGAGCATCCGCCAGCTCGGGATAGACGGTAGCGTGCGCGAGCACGTCGTCGGCATGCACCGCCATCGCAACGGCTTCGCGACTCTTCAACGTGCCCGGCGCGACCAGCCGCAGATCGTCGAAGCCCATATTCTTAATCGCCCGCGCCGCCGCCCCGATATTGCCCGGCGACTGCGGCCGAAAGAGCACGAACGCAAAACCTGCCATCTCCCCGTTATGCGTTTAGCCGGACGCGAAGGGAAGGGCCGCCGCAGCCACTACAATCAGGCGCCAAAGATCGCTAACGTGGATTGGTTCTCATGAAGATCATCTCCTTCGGCGACGTGCACATGGCGACTCGCAACCTTGACCGGATGACCGAGGTGATGCGCGATTGCGACCTCGTCATCCTCTCTGGCGATCTGACCAACTTCGGCGGCGTCGACGACGCCCGCAAAGTCATCGACGACGTCCGCCGCGCATGTCCCGCCGTGCTCGCAGTGTCCGGCAATCTCGACCGCCGCGAAGTCATTCCGTTCCTCGAAGCCGACGGTATCGCGCTGCACGGCAAGGGCCTCGTGAAAAATGGAATTGGCATATTCGGATGCGGCGGGTCGAACGTCACGCCGTTCGGCACTCCGACCGAACTTACCGAGGACGAAATCTACGCGACGCTGCGCACCGGCTATGAGGCGGTCCGCGACGTGCGTCCGCTGCTCATGATCTGTCACACGCCGCCGTTCGACACCAAGTGCGACCGCATCCTGAGCGGGAAGCCGGTCGGCAGCACGGCCGCGCGCCGCTTCATCGAGGAAGTGAAGCCCGACGTTTGCATCTCCGGCCACATCCACGAATCGGCCGCCGTTGACTGGATAGGCACGACGCAGATTTTCAACGCGGGACCGTTCAAGGGCGGCGGCTATATAGTTGTACGGACCGGCGAAAGCGCCGGCGATCGGCTCGACGCGAGGCTCGAATTTCTTTGACGTGCCCGCATTGTCCCGCGCCGATCAATCGATTCGCATGTACGCAGGCAAGCTTGCCAACGGATGGCCGCTGGTGCTGCGCAACTCGTTCCGGCTACTGTGGCGCTTCCGGCCGGGGCGCGCGGCGAAATAGCGCGGACACTTTCTTGAAGGGAGATTCGTTTCAGCATGGCTGCGACTGACGATATTCGGTTGAGGTTCGATCACGTTTCGATCGCCGTGAAGTCCATCGACCGCGCTTACGATTTCTTCGCGAAATATTTTCCGATCAAACTGCGCGGCGCCAAGTCGCTCGACGATCAGGTCAGCGGATCGTTCTACTGGCAGGATTTCCATCTTGGCGGTTTCGTGGTCGAGCTGATCGAGGACCCGCCCGGCAAGCCCGGCTTCGTCACCAAGTTCATCGAGCGCCATGGCGAGGGGATGCATCATCTGTCGATCGAGACTGACAATCTCGACGCGATCGTCGCCAACCTCAAAGCTGGCGGCGTGCGCGTCGTCGACGAGCAGAAGTACGAATCGGGCTCTGCCACAGCTTTTATCTCGCCGCGTTCAGCCTTCGGCGCGCTCATCCAGTTTTGGCACACGCCGAACTGGGAGCAGACGCATCCCAAGCCGGCGCCCGACGGCCTCGCGTATTTCGATCACGTCTCGCTGGCGGTCAAGGACATTCGCGCCGCCTACGATTTCTTCACGCGCTACTTTCCCGGCACCAAAATCAGCCACGAAATTCACACGAGCAATTCCGAGGGCAACTTCGACCTCGGCCATCTCGAGGTCGCCGGCTTCAAGCTCGAATTCATCCAGAGCCCGGCGCACAAGCCGGACAACGACTTCGTCGGTAAGTTCATCGCGCGCTACGGCGAGGGGATGCATCACGTGTCGATCGATCTGAAAGATTTCGACGAGACCCGTGAAAAGCTCAAGCGCGACGGTATCCGCGTCGTCGACGAAAAACGCAACTGGCGCGGCGAACGCCAATATTTCATCTCCCCCAGCTCCGCCTTCGGCGTCCTGATTCAAATCTGGGACGGCCTGCAGTAGCCGTCATGCCTTCCGACAACGAAAACAAAACCGCCGCGCCTGACGCCTCGACGTCGACCGAGCCGCCCAAAATCTACATCCCCGCATGCGGCACGCTATGCGACATCTTCTGGTGGGCTCGCCGCAACCCGCCCGCCGAGCCGCAAACGCCGGTCGTTCCCCCTTCACCGAAAAAATAAGCTCGCATCTTTTTCTGATGATCACCGCCGTTTTCTTCGACGCCGCCGGCACCCTGTTCGAGCCGCGCGAGTCCATCGGACGCACCTACGCCCGCCTCGCGCGCGACTTCGGCTTCGACGCCCCCGAAGATCGCGTCGCCGCCAGTTTTCGCCATGCGTTCGGTGCCGCTCCGGGATTGGCCTTTGGCCTCGGCCTCCACCACGACGAGCTTCGCCGCCTTGAGCGCCGATGGTGGCTTCAGCGTGTCACCGATACCTTCGCGCCGCTCGGCACCTTTGCCGACTTCGACGCTTACTTCGACGCGCTGTTCGCCTATTTCGCCGATCCCGCCAGTTGGATTGCCGACCTTGAAGCGGCGCCCGTCCTCCAACGTCTAAAAAGTGATGGACTCAAACTGGGTGTGATCTCCAATTTCGACTATCGCCTGTATCGCATTCTCGACGGCCTCGACCTGACCCGCCACTTCGATTCGATCACGATTTCCTCCGAGGCCGGCTTTGCCAAGCCGCGGCGCGAGGTCTACGACGCTGCGCTCGCACGCGCGGGGGTCACCGCGCACGACGCGATGCATATCGGCGACTCGGAGCATCTCGATTTTGCGCCCGCTGCGGCGCTGAGGATGGGGGCAGTGTTGATCGATCGCGACAACCGCGATGCGGCGCCGTCGATCGTGGGCCGCACGGCGAGGATTTCCTCGCTTGCCAGCGTCCCTGAACTTGCGCAAGTATTTGGACTCTCTTGACGTTAACGTCGCGTTAATCTTAGTTAGGGCCACGAATTTCCCTTGGGAACAGCATTTGGGGATTAGACAAATGAATCGTCCGCTTTTTTCGCATCGCCTGACGGCGGTGTTAATTGCATTTTTCGCACTCGCTTTGACCGCCGGTGTCGCCGCTGCGCAGAGCGCTGGACAGCTCGAGAGCGAGCTTTCGAGCCTCCAGGGCCAGATGTCGTCGGCTGAGTCCAACGAATCGACGGCAGATGAGGTAATCTCGAAACTCGACAGCGCCGAAGCGGATTTCGCCAAGCTCACTTCGAGCGGCAGAGTCGACAAAGCCTCGCTCATTCCGATTTTTCATCAGCTCGAAAGCATGCTCGATCGGATTCAGACGGTCTATCTGAAGAAGAAGGACGATTGCATCAACACGATCGACAACGGCGGGCAATGCGACTACGACAAGCCCGAGCAATACGCGCTGCGTGCCGCCTATCCGCTTGCATGGCTGCGGTTCACGGCAGCGACCACACTGTTCGACGACAATGCCGAACAATCGAAGAAGCTCCTGAACGAGGCGATCGAAGGATTCACCAACAGCATGCTCGCGATGCCTGATCCAAACCTGATTCGTGAGAACACCCTCGGCCGCGCCTACTGCGAACGCGAGCTGGGCAAGTTTGATCACGCTGAATACGACCACGCGATCGCCGACTTCAAGAAGATCATGGAAGACGGCACCGGCACGCAGCAGTACGCGGCGGCTCGCCAGGGACTCTCGACGACTTACGCCAAGATGGGCGATCAGAAGATGGCGGCGGAGACGCTCCCGGTCGGTCCCGTCGGCAAGGGCTCGTCGGGCCAGTTCATGCTCCAGTTGCAGACTCTGTTCAGCGCCGAACGTGCCACCAGCAATCCGGCCGAGAAGGCCAAGTATCATCAGCAGATCGTCGATCTGATGAAGACCAAGGAGAACGACAAGGAAGGATGGGCCCTCGACGTTTCGGCCGCGACGCATTTTCCGCAAAACGCCACAGAGGAATTCGGCAACTCGAACGACCCGTTCGAAAAATGGCTGCTGGCCGCAGTGCTGCTCTCGCGCAAGGATGAAGCGGGTGCTGCCAAGTACTATTCCGAGGCATGCGACAGCGGAAAATATCCGAAGGCTTGCAGGTTTGCCGCTGATATTTATCAGCGCGAGAAACGCTTCGACCTGGTCCAGGCGATGCTCACCAAGATTGCACAGCAAGGCGGCGGCGACGCGTCGCAGGCCACCTTTTTGGAGTACAGCCTCGATCACGACCGATGGGAAAAGAGCGGCCGGAAGGATACAGCGCTCGAAGCCAAGTGGGTGAAGGACGCGAACGATTACCTGCAGAAAGCTCCCGGCGGTGAGCATGCCGCCGAGTTGCAGGTGGCGCTCGCCGAGCGCTTGCAGCGGCAGGGCGACCTCCTCGGAGCCGCCGATATGTATTCGAAGGTCAAGGGCGACCCCGAGTTTACCTTTACCGCCAGGTTCAAGGCGGCAGAGTGCTACTACAAGATCCTCGTCGGCGCGGGTACTGCTGCCAAGGACAACAAGACG
>Ga0210391_10004063_pt1 | contig 12303 bp, 8 predicted proteins | sample IncBWC12OmetaG_FD_160573 | JGI IMG/M metagenome (GOLD analysis project Ga0210391, IMG submission 160573) | Forest soil microbial communities from Barre Woods Harvard Forest LTER site, Petersham, Massachusetts, United States - Inc-BW-C-12-O ... | reverse complement strand
CACACGCTCATTCTCGAAACCACGTTCCACCACGCCGATGGAGTGGTGCGCCTGATCGATTTCATGCCGGTTCGCGGGCGTCACTCCGATGTGGTGCGCATCGTCGAAGGCGTTCAAGGCAAAGTTCCCATGCGCATGGAGCTCAAGCTGCGATTCGACTACGGCCGCACGGTTCCCTGGGTCACGAGCATTCCGGATGGTATCCGTGCCGTGGCGGGGCCAAATCTTGCTCTGCTTCACGCGTCCATTCCCGTTCACGGCGAGAACCTCACCACGGTTGCGGATTTCAACGTGAGCAAGGGCGAGCGCGCCTGGTTCACGCTGACTTACGGGCAGTCGTTCCAGCACGACCCTGCGTCCATCGATGCGGAGAACGCGCTCAAGGATACGGAGAGCTTCTGGGTTTCATGGAGTTCAAAACTGCGCTACGAAGGAAAATATCGCGACCTGGTGGAACGCTCTCTGATCACGCTCAAGGCTTTGACGTTCCGCCCCACAGGCGGGATCGTGGCTGCCGCAACTTCATCGCTGCCTGAGTGGATCGGCGGCGCGCGCAACTGGGATTACCGTTACTGCTGGCTGCGCGACACGACGTTTACCCTCATGGCGCTGAGCAGCGGCGGCTATCACGAAGAAGCCGCGGCGTGGCAGGATTGGCTGCTGCGCGCCCTGGCGGGAAGCCCCGACCAGGTTCAGACAATTTATGGGATCAAGGGCGAGCGAGAAGTGGTGGAATGGGAAGCCGATTGGCTTCAGGGGTACGAAGGCTCCCGCCCCGTACGCTTCGGCAACGCAGCCGCCACCCAGATGCAGCTCGATATCTACGGCGAAATGTTCGATTGCTTCTTCCACGCACAGAGAAGCATGTCTGTCCACGGCAAGGACGATTTCCGCATCCTCGCGCTGTTGCTGGATCACCTGGAGAAGATCTGGCGGGAGCCCGATGAAGGCATATGGGAAACCCGCGGGGGCCCTCGCCAATTCAGTTATTCAAAGGTGATGTGCTGGGTGGCCTTCGACCGCGCCATCAAGTTGGCTGAGCATCACAGCTATGAGGCTCCTCTGGACAAGTGGCAGCGCACTCGCGACGCCATCCACGCCCAAATTTGCAGCCAAGCCTTCAATGCAGAGAAGAATTCGTTTGTCGAGTACTACGGGTCTGACCAGCTCAACGCGGCACTGCTTCTCATGCCGCAAGTCGGCTTCCTTCCGTACAGCGATCCCCGCATCAAGGGGACGATCGAGGCCATCGAGCGCGAGTTGATGCCGGCTGGATTTGTTCTGCGCTACGACACCGAACGCGTCAAGGACGGATTGCCGCCCGGCGAAGGCGTGTTTCTTGCATGCAGCTTCTGGATGGTCAGCAGCCTGCACGCCCTGGGCCGCGACCGCGACGCCCGTGCTCTCTTTGAGCGGTTGATTGGTCTTTGCAACGACGTCGGGCTTCTAGCCGAGGAGTACGACACTGGGCGCAAACGGCTGCTGGGTAACTTTCCCCAGGCGTTCTCGCACATTGCGCTCGTTATCGCCGCATTCGACCTGGAAGGCCCTACCGGACACACCAGCCGTTCCGCGCCGCACACCGGGGCAAAAGAATCAGGCGCGAGGCGCTGGTAGACCGGCAACGCGTTAGTTTGGAAGATTTCCGGCAAGACCGGCTGTTTAAGCACTCTAAGAATTGAGACTCCGATCATCGGGTGAAATTGCATTGGGCCTGCGTGGTGTAGCGCGTATCGGTGCGGGGTAACTTTTGTCATGTACCCAAAGCAATTGGAGAGGACGATGATGGGGGTACAGGCAGAAAAAAGAGCTTTGTGCTGTGCGGACGGCGACTGGGCCTGCCAGGCGAAAGAACCTGAGCGGGACTGGAGATCGCGGCGCAGCTGAACAGGCGTTTGCGAGCCCCAAAATGTTGATGCTCTACCGACCCGCCAGCGGCGGCGGCAAGGGCGCGGCCAACTTCCCCGATTCATGCGTTTCAACCGTTGACGATTTCAGCCGATTTGAAGAACCGGATCGGTGGAAGGGTTGCGCATGAATTTCTCGAAGAGGCAGCGTGGCGAAAAAGGACTCGACAAACGGGGGGTCTCGGCGCTTGAAGTAGGAATCGGCGCAATGGCGCTACTGCTCTCAATGGCAGCGGGATTGACTGGATGCACGCATCCGTACCCGACGATTCCGCAGATTGAGGCACCGACGATCACATCGTTTACCGCGAGCCCGGCGGCGATTACCGCGGGCACGAGCACGACGTTGAGCTGGGCGGCGACCGGTGCTACGAGCGTGAGCGTGAGTCCGGGGACGTTCGGGTCGACTTCAGCGAGCGGAACAATGTCCATGAGTCCGGCGGCGACGACAACTTATACGCTGACGGCGACAAATACTTCAGGATCGGTAACGGCGACAGTGACGGTGACGGTGACCAAGCCGAACCTGCCGACGATCAGTTCATTCACAGCGAGCCCCACGGGAATCTCGCTGGGCGATGCGAGCACGCTGAGCTGGACGACGTCGGGCGCGACGACCCTCTCGATCAGTCCGGGCGGAATTACGGAGAGCGCGGCGAGCGGATCGACACTGGTGAGCCCGGAGGCGACTGCCACCTATGTCTTGACAGCGACGAATGCCGCGGGCTCGGTGACGGCGTCAGCGACGGTAACGGTATCGACACCGACCACACCGGTGATCAACTCCTTCTCGGCCAGCCCGCCGAGCATTACCACGGGCGCGAGCAGCACGCTGAGCTGGGAAACGACGGGCGCGACGAGCGTGCAGATTGCGCCGGGCGGGTACAACTCGACGTCAACCACAGGGTCGACGACGGTGAGTCCGACGACGACGACGACTTATACGCTTACGGCGGCAAACGCTGTGGGGACGGCAACCGCGACGGCGACGGTGACTGTGACAGCGTCCGGCGGGACGCTTTCGATTACGACGACAACGTGCCCCGGCGGAACGCAGAACACGGCGTACGCGGGCTGCACGATCACAGCGAGCGGAGGCACGCCGCCGTATTCCTTCAACGTGAGTACGAACACAAACTATCCTCCACTCCCTGAGGGAATGTCGATTGATCCTGCCACGGGTGCGATCTCGGCGGCGATTATCGGAGGCCAGGGAACGTATCAGCCGGAGATCGTGGTTACGGATTCGAAGACCGCGCAGGCGACGCAGCAGATCACTTTCGCGATCAACGGCAGCAGCGCGTTCATGGCGAACATTTTCCCGCCGACATCCATCTTCCACCATCGCGTGGACGCGGCGACGACAGGACTGCCGGTGGACACTTCGCCGGCGGCTGCGATCTACAGCGCGTATCTGCCGGCGACGGTGAAGCCGTTCTTCGGCGGCGATGCTTATGCGAATTTCCCGAACGGGATTCCGGCGATCGAGGTGCCGTATAACCAGCCGGACGTCGCAGTGTCGACGACGGTGTACCAGTCCTACTTCAATTCGGGGCCGATACCGGCGTATGCACCGGTAGAAGGGACGGCGAACTCGACGGGCGACCGGCATGTGCTGGTTTATCTGGAAGCGGGCGGCGGCAATGAGCCGCAGCTCTACGAGATGTGGCAGGGAATATACGAGGATGGGCCCTGGACTGACTCCTCGAATGCATGGTGGCCGAACGTGGCGGGGAACAACCTGACAACGCAGGGCCAGGGAACGTCGGACGCGGCGGGGTTGCCGGTGGCGCCGCTGCTGGCGAATGCGGATGAAGTAATCGGGACGGGGACGCCGAGCGCGCCGAACGGAACAGTGCAGCATCCGATTCGTTTCACGCTGAACCACATGCTTAATTATTGGGTGTGGCCTGCCACGGAGACGGCGGGCGTCGGAAGCTGCACAGACCAGACCGGAAACCCGATCTCAGTGGAAAGCGAGATCTCGCAGGCGACGCCTCCGGCCAGTTGCACGATGACCGGAGCGGCCGGTGAGATTTACCGGCTGAAAGCCAGTGTGGCCACGCCGACGTGCGCATCGACGAGCCCGCAAGCGGCGATCATCATTACCGGGTTCAGGAACTACGGAATCATCCTTGCGGACAACGGCGACAGCGGTGGGCTGATCGGCACGCCGGACGCGCGCTGGAACGACAACGATCTCTCGTGCATCACGAGCTTGACGCTCTCGGACTTTGAGCCCGTGAACGTGTCGAGCCTGATGGTGAATAACGACAGCGGACAGACGCAATAGGGCACACCAGCGAGTCAGCAGGCTTGCAAGTGATCCGAGTCAGCGCGACTGCCGGCGCGTGCGGTCCCGTATCTCGGAAAGTAAAAAGTAAGTTACCCTCTTCGGCGGGTGAGCGTCAGTGCGACGGCGGAACGAATTCAGCCGGGAGGGCTGAGCCGGAGCCGAAAAAGAACTCTTCCATCTGCTCAACGAGGAACTGCTGGGCCTGTGGGGTCCAGGGCTGCAGGCGGTATTCGTTCAAAAGCATTTTCTGGCGGTTGACCCATTCATCCCAGGCGGCTTTGGAGACGTTCTTGTAGATCTTCTGACCGAATTCCGAGTCGAACGGCGGCTCATCGAGGCCTTCCATTTCCTTCTTGTTACGAACGCAAAAGACAGTGTGCGCCATTGCCAGTGCTCCTGAATGCCATTGTATTGGATGACACAGAGACGGGGCCGGAGCGGAAAAAGCAAATCCAGTTTTCTCTTGACAAGGATGGGCGCGGCGGGTTGTTCTATGTCAACCCCGCTGCACGCGCTTTGGCTGCGCACCAGGCTTTCCCCCGCGCAAGGGCCCGCCAATCGCCCGTTGAAGCGTCCCTTCCCTGATCTGAAAGGAGTTGTTATGGCAGAAACGAATGCAACAGGAGCTGCTTCCGGACTCTCAGACAACGCAGCCGGAGCCATTGCCTATCTGACGATCATCCCGGCGATCATCTTTCTCCTGGTAGAGCCCTTCAACAAGAACTCGTTTGTACGCTTCCACTCTTTCCAATGTCTCTTCTTGTGTGGCGTCGCGATTGTTACGGACATTGCGTTGGGCATCCTGAGCATGATTGTCACAATGATCTTCCCTCTGGCTTTCCTGACTGTCTTCCTTTGGCCGCTTCTAGGCCTATTCTGGATCGCAGTTGTGATTTTGTGCATTATCAATGCATACCAGGGCAAGCGCTTCAGCCTTCCTTTCATCGGCCCGTTGGCGGCAAAGCAAGCTGGCGCATAGATAGAAGGATCGTCCTGCTGGGGCTCGGCTTCCGGCCGAGCCTTTAGCGTCTGCGACGTTTTTCGTTCCGCGCGTTGGCGCGCTGCCCAGGCGCAGATTCGGCCTGCTTGCGCTTTTCCTTTCCCCGCTTTTCCTTCTTTGATTTAGGTGGCTTCGGACTGGCGCGGCCCGTCAACTTCAATTCTTCTTCAACAAGAGCAAATTGCAGCTTGCGCTCCTGGGCGAGGATGCGGTCCAGGATGACCTGCACGCGGTCGCCCGCGCGGAAACAGCGGCCGGTGCGCTCGCCGACGATCTCATGCGCGTTTTCGCGCCAAGTGTAGCGGTCGTTGCGCAACGTGTCAATGGGGATCAGGCCTTCGACGAAGAGGTCCGTGAGCTCGACAAAGAGGCCGTACTTGGCGGGGTTGAGCACGAGCGCAGCGAACTCGTCACCGACTTTGTCTTCCATGAAGCGGACCTTCTTCCACTCGATGAGCTCGCGCTCAGCGTCGGCGGCGCGCCGCTCGGCCTGGCTTGATTCGTCGGCGATCTGGGCTAGCTCGGGGGCAGGGATGGGGGGGGCGATCGGCGGCGAGGTCTTGTCTCCCACCCTGGGCGCAAAAACAGAGGCGCGCTGAGGGTGGGGCACTCCTGAATTTGATTGGGCTTCGTTGGGATGGGACCAGGGCGAGCCCAGCCGGCCTTGCGCAATCGCTCCCTTGCCCGAGACGCCGGCGCGGAGCAGCGACTTGGCGATACGGTGGACGATGAGGTCGGGGTAGCGGCGGATGGGCGAGGTGAAGTGAGTGTAGGTGGGTGCGGCGAGGGCGAAGTGGCCCTCGTTCACTTCGGAGTAGCGCGCCTGCGAAAGCGAGCGCAGCATAAGGTAGCTCAGGATTCGTTCTTCCGGCTTGCCCTCAATGCGCGCGGCCAGCCGCTGATACATGCGCGGAGTGACGGCGATGTCCTCAGGCACTTCAACGGCGCGAGCAGCGCGGCCGCTTCGTTGCGAGTCGCGGCGATCCTGCCGCGGGACGAAGCGTTTCACCGGAAGCGCGCCAAGGCCGAGTGAATAACCAAAGGATGCGGCGATCTCCTCGAACTGGACGACGCGGCGCGGTTCGGGCTTTTCGTGAATCCGGTAGAGCGAGGGCACGCCGAGATCCTCAATCCAGGTGGCGACGCACTCGTTGGCGGCGAGCATGAACTCCTCGATCAAGCGGTTGGCCCAGGTGCGCTCTGACTTGGTCACGCCGCGCATTTGGCCGTGCTCGTCGAACTCGATGACAGGCTCCGGCAAATCGAAATCGATCGATCCGCGCTCCTCGCGTCGCCGGTTCATCAGGACGGCCAGGCGCTTCATCAGTTCGAAGCGCGGCATCAGCGGGGCGTAGCGGGCGCGCGTCTCCGGATTTTCATCCAGAATTTCAGTCACCGCCGTGTAGGTCATTCGTTCCGCTGAGCGGATGACCCCTTCGACAATCTCAAAGCCGCGGAGATTGGCCTCGCTATCGAGCTGCATGATGCAGCTCAACACCAGCCTGTCTTCATGCGGGCGCAGGCTGCAGATGTCCGTCGAAAGCTCCTGCGGCAACATGGGAATCGCGCGGTCGGGAAAGTAGACGCTGTTGCCGCGCAGGCGGGCTTCAAGGTCGAGCGCCGAGCCGGGAAGAACGTACTGGGCGACATCGGCGATGTGAACCTGGAGCTCGTAGCCGGCGCCGTGGGCGAGCTCAGTCACCAGGACCGCGTCGTCAAAGTCCTTTGCGGTTTCGCCGTCGATGGTAACGATGGGCAGCGAGCGGAAATCGGCGCGGCGGGCAATTTCGGCACGGTCGAGATGGGCGACACTGCGGGCTTCGGCAAGCACGTCATCGGGAAAGACCCGCGGGAGCTGGTGCTTGCGGATCATCATCTCGACGTCGACGCCGAAGTCGTCGGGCGAACCTAATATCTCAATGACGCGGCCAATCGGTGGGCGCGTGGGCGTGGGCCAACTGGTGATCTCTACGTCGACGACGAGGCCGTTTATGTTGCCGGGGCGCTCCGCGCTTTCAGGTTTTGGACGAGAGTATGCCTGGGAGCCGAGGACCCGATGCGGCGTGGCTGCAGCTGGAACAGGTGGGACCTCCTGGCCGTGGGGGATGAGGATCGGCTGAGTCATGCGGTCGTCGAAGGGAATCACGGCGTTCCACCCCCCGGACGAAGACCTGTCGCCGGGGACCCCGATGCGGAAGGTGCCGACCACAGTGGGGTTGCGGCGCTCCAGCACGCGCAAAATGCGGCCCTGTCGGCGGCCGTCGGGTTTGGGAGGGTCGGCTTCGGCGAGAACCAGGTCGCCCTGCATGGCCTTGTTGATTTCATTGGGCGGAATGAAAATATCTTCCGCAATTCCAGAAGCCTGCCGGACGTTAGGGCGGACAAAACCGTAACCGTCGCGATGAAGATCGAGGCGGCCGGCGACCAGATTGTCGCGCGTTGCGGATGGGGGCGAACCGGCCGGGCGGGGAATGCTCCACTGCTCGCGTTCGGGCTGGACAAGGCGGCCCTGCACGGTGAGGCGGGCAAGCTGCTCGTGGAGGAGGCGCCGCTCTCGCCCGCCGCCGAGGCCGAGTTCGCGAGCCAGTTGTTTGTAGCCGGCCTTGCGGCCAGGCGAGGCGGCAATGCGGGCGAGAAGTTCGCGGTCGGTCATGAGTTCAGATTAGGCGATTTGGACGTGGGGACCGATGCACAGGAGGACGGAATGGGTAACGTGACGATGGAGAGGCGCGCGCTCCAAAGTCGGAGCGAGAGTGTTTTGCCGTTCCATGCCGACTGGAGTATTGTCTCTATTAACCGATTGCCTACCAAGTCACCCGGTTGTAAGAATAATCCTGGCTTGTTCGTCATAAAATAAGGCAACACGCTGTAATAACGGACCCCGGGGAAGCAGGATTCTTCGGGATTCGCAAAGTTTGTGGTTGAGAAAGCAACCCGGGCGAGCAGAGGCTGCAGTTTGGGTTCGCGCCATTGGCCATTGCCTTGGCATCCCCCAAGTCCCGAAGGGACAGAAAAGGAAAATCACCTTGAGCGCTATGTGGAAACCAAGCCAATCCGAACCCCAAAACGCGGCCCCCAACCCGGAACCTGCGCGCCAGGCCCCCGCAGCTCCCAGCCATGAAACGGCTGGCCGCGCGGGAATGGCTGCAGGCGACCAGGCCGTGATCGGCAAAGGCCTGTTTGTGAAGGGCGAGGTCTCGGGAACGGAGTCGCTTTATATTGACGGCAAAGTCGAAGGCTCTATCAGCCTGCCGGGCAACCGCGTGACCGTCGGCCGGAACGGCCAGGTAAGCGCCAACATCACCGCGCGCGAAGTGGTGGTGCTGGGCAAAGTGAAGGGCAATGTAACGGCGACCGACCGCGTGGACATCCGTGCGGAAGGCGCGTTGAGCGGCGATGTAGCCGCGGCGCGCATCAGCATCGAAGACGGCGCGTTCTTCAAGGGCGGCATCGATATCCGCAAGCCAGACGGCAAGGGCGCTGCAGCAGCGACCGCCAGTGCACCCGTCGCGACGCCTGCGCCGGTGACAAACGCCCACGAAGCACCCAAGCCGGTCGCGGTTTAACTGGCCTACGCCCGCTCGGCGTGGTCGAGTGAGCGTCGCAGCATTCTAATGTGACGACGGCAAGCGCCTCTGCATGCGCAGGGGCGTTTGTGTGTTTGCTGGAGATTGCGAAGCGGCAAGCGAACTCGCGGACGCACGATGAAGTGACGCCTCAGACGAGACGCAGCTTTTTCAAGGCGATACGGGGCAAGGCCGAGCCGGATTTATCCAGAATTAACTTGGCGATGGCGGCCCAGAGCAATGTGCCGGCGACGAGGATTGCGACGTCGCTCCAGCGCGTGTGATGGAGCGACGCAACGCCGGGCAACCGGTGGACGGCGCGACGCAGCCCCCATACAAGAGCCCAGGCGCAACAGCCGGCAACGGCTGAAGCCGCAAGGCAGCGAGCCATTTCAACAAGGTCGAGGCCGGCCAGCGAGACCATGCGGCGCTTGTGCAGGAGCAGCGCAAGGGTGACCGCCTGGAGAAGAATGCCCGCGTCGGAGGCGAGCGCGAGGCCGCTGGCGCCCCACATTTTGTAGCCCAGACCATAGAGCGGGAAGGCGGCAAAGAGAATGATGGTGCTGGCCAGCATAGGGAGCCAGGTGATTCCCGCGGCGTAAAAGGCGCGCGCATAAATGGCCTGCGCTGACCAGGCAAAGAGCGAGATGGTGTAAATGGCGAAGAACCAGGCAGTGAGGTTGACGTCGCCGGGAGTGAATCTACCGCCACCAAAGATGACGCCGGCAATGGATTGAGAGAGCGCGATCATGAGCGACGCGGCGAGAAAGCTGAGGGCCACGACGCGGGAGACCGAGTCTGCCACGCCGGAGGCGAACTGGAGGCGCTCGCCCTTTGCCCAGAGCTGAGCGAAGAACGGCATGGAGGCGACACCGGCAGCCTGCGCCAGCATCGCCATAGGCGCAGAGAAAATCTGCTTGGCGTTGGCCAGGCGGGTAATGTCGCCGGCGCCGTGCGAGGCGTAGTAGCCGGCGAAATAAACATCGAGGAATGGCAGCGTGAAGCCGAACATGAGCGGCAGCGTCATCGTAAGCCACAAGCGCAGGCCGGGATGGCGGAGATCGATAAGCCAGCGAAAACGGATGTGCGCACGCGCCACGCCCCATGCGTTGATGGCAAGCGAACCGAAGAGAAAACCCAGAGTGGCGCCGACGGCGAGCGACGAGATGCCGAGCTTGCGATGGAGCAGGACACCGCAGGCGATGATAGACAAGTTATAAAGAATAGGCGTGCCTGCCTGATAAAGAAACTGCTTGCGGATGAGGAGCGTCGAGCCGAGAACGCTGCCGGCGAAGAGAAAGATCTGCGCGGGAAGCAGAATGCGCGTCATCTGCGCGCACTGGTCAACCTGGGCCGCAGGGAAGCCGGGATTGGTCCAACGGACGAAAGGAGCGGCGAAAAACATGAGGACGATGGAGGCCGCGATGAGCACGAGGACCATGAGATTGAGGACGGTGAAGAGCACGCGCTCGCCTTCGTCCTCCTGGCCGCTTTCGCGATAGCGGTTAAGGATGGTGACGAAAGTGATGGAGACAGCGCCGCCGACGAGGAAGTTGTTCATTAGGTCGGGGAGTCGAAAGGCGGCCATATACGCGTCAGTCTGCGGTCCGGCGCCGAAGACCCAGGCGATATATTTTCCGCGCGCGAGACCGATGAGGGCAGACGCCACCGACGAAGCGGCGAGAAGCACCGAAGCGGAGAAGGCGCTATGGGCATGAGAAGGATGCAGGATGCCGAGAATACGAGACCAGTGCGACGGAGGTTGCGGCGACGGTGCGCTCTGATCTGAAGGCAAGCTGGTCACTGCTGTTGATTTTACTGGGATTTTATGCGCCTGCTGAGTTCGGGAACTTAGTTGAACAATTCCGCCGCTCGCCGTCGGGTTATATTCTGGTCACGGAGACTCCTCGCCAATGAGCTCAATCGTCGCAGCCAGAATGAACTACAATCTGGCCCTCCCATTCTATGAAAACTCCGTTCGAAACCCGCAAGCCCTGGCGTTGTTTGCGGGCGATTCACGGTATTCCTACAGCGAACTGGCAAATCTCGCGCGCCGTATCTCCGGCTGGCTCGGCCGTAAGGCCGGCGAGCGCTCGGACAGGGTTGGAATTCTTGCGTCTCGGACGATAGAAGCCTATGCGGGAGTGCTGGGGACGCTTTGGTCGGGCGCGGCGTACGTTCCCATCAAACCTGACACGCCTGAGGACCGTGTCATCCGCATCCTGCAGCAGACAAAACTGGACGCACTGATTGCCGACCAAGCAGGATTGAACATCCTTTCGAATCGCGTGCTCGAAAGCGCGCCCACGCGGATTCTGTTCGGGCCGGACGCGAGGCCGCCGCAAAGCGCTTTGACATTTAAGGAAATCAGCTTTGAGAGTTTCAGAGAAGGATCCAGCGAAGGGCCCGATCAGCCGGTAATCGTCGCGGGAGACGACCTGGCGTACATTATTTTTACCTCCGGCACGACCGGCACGCCCAAAGGCGTCATGATCGAAAACGAAAGTGTGTGCCAGTTTATCGAGATCATGCATCAGCGATTCTCGCTTCACGCTGACAATCGAATTGCTGAGGCTTCGGAGCTGACGTTCGATGCTTCAGTCTTCGACATGTTCATGGCGTGGAGTTCGGGCGCCGCACTTTACGTGGTGCCTGCCTCGCAACTGATGGCTCCGGCGAAGTTCATTCGCGATCATGAATTGACTCTCTGGTTCTCAGTACCCTCGACCGCTTCTTTTATGGGACGCATGAAAATGCTGAGGCCGGGTGCGTTTCCTTCGTTGCGCATCTCCATTTTTGCCGGAGAGGCACTGGCGGTGAGTACTGCCAAGGCGTGGCAGATTGCCGCTCCCAATAGCATCGTCGAAAACTTCTACGGACCAACCGAGTTGACGGTCGACTGCATCGCACAGACCCTTGAAGATCCTCCCTACGTGACCAGAGATCGCGGAACGCTGGCCATTGGAACAGTTTTTCCTGGCGTTCGTGCCGGGATTGTGGACCCGGATCTCAAGTTCCTGCCGCCGGAACAGGAGGGGGAACTGGTTGTGTCTACGCGGCAAGCCGCGCGTGGATACTTTGAAGATCCGGAACTTACCGCGTCTCGCTTTCCTACTTTGAATGGCGAGCGATGGTATCGCACGGGGGATCTGGCTTATGAGGACGCTTTCGGGACGTTTCATCACCTGGGTCGAATTGACAACCAGGTGAAGATACTTGGCAACAGAGTCGAACTCGAGGAAGTCGAGGCTCATTTGCGCAACATTCTGGGCACAGACATGGTGGCGGCAGTGGCTTGGCCTCTCGTCGATAGCCGGGCAACCGGTATCGTCGCCTTCCACTGTGCGCAGGGAGTGACCCGCGACGCAGCCCGCGATGAAATGAAGAAACGCGTGCCTGATTACATGGTTCCGCAACGAATCCATTACCTTGACGCTCTGCCATTGGGAGCAACCGGGAAGATCGATCGCAAAGCACTGGCCCGGCTGTTGGATGAAGCGAAGTTGTGAATGCGCCGCAGGGGGCGCTCTTTCC
>Ga0210391_10004062_pt1 | contig 12305 bp, 17 predicted proteins | sample IncBWC12OmetaG_FD_160573 | JGI IMG/M metagenome (GOLD analysis project Ga0210391, IMG submission 160573) | Forest soil microbial communities from Barre Woods Harvard Forest LTER site, Petersham, Massachusetts, United States - Inc-BW-C-12-O ... | reverse complement strand
ACGGCCGGAAGAATGCTGCGATTTTCCAGTTCGATGCGGATGTTTTTCCCGCGCAAATCGAGATTGCGCAACTGCACCGCGCCGGTGAGAACGCTATTGAGGTCCAGCAATTGTTTTTCGGCGGGAACCTGCCGCGCAAAGCTGAGCAAATTGTTGACGAGGTCCTTGGTGCGCCGCGCTTGCTCGCGGATTTTATCTCCCAGCGAATGGGCGCGTGTATTGGCGGCGTTTTCGATCGTCAGCACGTCCGCATAACCGAGAATCGCGGTGAGCGGATTATTGATTTCATGCGCGGCACCCGCTGCGAGCTGGCCGAGCGACGCCAATTTCTCGGACTGCACGAAATGCGTTTGCAGCCGTTTGACATTTTCCAGCGATTCCCACAATTCGTGCACCAGCCCGGTGCGCTCCTGGTACACCAGATACTGGCGCAGAAATACCAGCGCGGCTCCCACGAAAATCGCCACCAGCGTGACAATCAGACGAAAACTTTTCACGGCGTCGGGCGCGGTGCTTGCAAACTCGCTCCAAGCGGCAAGCAGCGGCGCAGCCAGCACACCCCACATCGCCAGACGGGCCGGCCACTGCGTATCGCGCTGCACAGCAGGTTGCTGCACTTCCGGCTCGAACGACAAACCGTGCGCGATGATTCCCACCGTTCCCATCCAGACGAAGGAGGCCAGCATGGGCAAACGGATCAAGCCGCCCAAGTTTGGCAGCAGGTGACGCATGGCCATGACGGACAACGTCATTCCGGTCACGTAGAGAGAGGTTGCGCCGAATAGATGGCCGTACACGGTGCGCCAAGCGCCGCGAGTGCGCAGGAACAGGAGACCAAAGCCGACCGCCACGACCAGATTTTCAATCAGATAGCTGGCGAAGTCGCGCGAATGAAATAATTCAGGATTTGGCGAAACCACTTTCCACGGCATCGCCGCGAAAATATAGACGTAGAGCCACAAGATCCCCAGAAGGACCAGATCGATTAACCCGAAGCGCAGGGTTTCGCGCATTTTTCTGGCATGAGGCATCAGCGCCAGCGACGCTATGAAGGGAACGGTGTGCAGAAAAAACAGCAGATCGGCGATGAACGGAACTTGGGTTTCCTGATGCAGGCTAAACTGGGTGTAAACCAACACAAGAATTCCCGCAAGCCAAAGAGTGCAGCCCAGCGCAAGGAGCATCCAGAATCCGTTTTGCCGCCGGTAGGGAGACGCCGCGTTCCACAACAGGCAGGTATTGGCGAATAACGGAACGATGCACGCGAGGAAATAACTGAGGCCGGCGACAGTGGAATCGCGCGAGGCCAGTAGCGTGACTGCCACGTAACCGCCGACAAAAAACACCCACGCGCAAGTGATCAGTAACGCTAGACGAGAAACCTTCATCGAAGGGGCACCAGAATAAATTTTAGCGCAGGCCTGGCAGATTCGGCGGCCTACTTCCAAAATCCATACGAAAGCGTTACGTAAGCGCGGCGATGTGCGAAACTGGCAACCAGAACAGGCAGGCTGTAGGAACTGCCAGACGAAGGCTTGCGGCGATAAAGTGCTTTGGCTGCAGGTTTCGCGCGACCCTATCTACCGGGAATCATTGATTTTGCGCATCTTAGGACCGGCGTATAACACTTGCCAGCACGAACGCACGAGGGAGTTCCTGGATTCTCGGAGAAACCGGTGTCCGAACCAGCGGTAAAAGCGAATCCGATCGAACGGCACCAGGGTCGTCCCGGGAAACATCTGCATTTTTTTCTGCGCCTCGGGCCCGGCTTGATTACCGGCGCCGCCGATGATGATCCGAGCGGCATCGCAACCTACTCCCAGGTGGGCGCGCAATTCGGCATGGGCTTGCTCTGGACCATGCTGTTTTCATTTCCGTTGATGTCCGCGATGCAGGAAATTTGCGCGCGCCTGGGGCGAATCACGGGAGCGGGAATCGCCGAAAACCTGCGCCAGAACTATCCGAAGCCGGTGCTGTACGGCCTGGTGGTGTTGCTGTGCGCGGCGAATATTTTCAATCTTGGCGCCGACGTCACGGCAATGGGCGCGGCGGCGCAGCTGGTTTTCGGAGGATCGCTAAGCGTGTTTGTGCTGGCGTTCGGCACACTCTCACTTTTCTTGGTGGTCTACCTACCGTACAAGAAATACGTCCATTACCTGAAATGGCTGACGCTGGCGCTGTTCGCCTACGTGGCGACGGCGTTCGTGGTTCAAGTTCCCTGGAAAATCGCTCTGCGCTCGACGGTAGTCCCTTCGATCACCTGGACCGCCGACTACTGGATGGCGCTGGTCGCGGTTCTGGGCACCACCATCAGCCCCTATTTGTTTTTCTGGCAAACGTCGGAAGAAGCCGAAGACGTGCGCATGAACCGGAACGAATCTGCGCTCAGGCGGCGGCCGGAACAAGCGCGCGCGGAATTCCATCGCATCGGCCTGGACACCTGGATCGGCATGGGATTTTCGAATCTGGTGGCATTTTTCATTATTCTCACCACGGCCGCGACGCTGCACGCTGCGGGCGCCGGCAAAGGCATTGAGACCTCTGCGGATGCTGCCAAAGCGTTAGAACCGCTGGCCGGACATTTCGCGTTCCTGCTTTTTGCGCTGGGAATCATCGGGACCGGCCTGCTGGCCGTACCGGTGCTGGCTGGGTCCGCGGCCTATGCCGTAGCGGAAGCGTTCCGATGGCGCGCCAGCCTGGAATGCAGGCCGCGCCAGGCGCCGCGATTCTATGCGGTGCTCGCGGCGGCAATGATCATCGGAATCGCTTTGAATTTTTTGGGCATGAACCCGATACGCGCGCTCTACTGGTCCGCGGTAATCAATGGCGTGGTGGCGGTTCCGCTGATGGTGATGTTGATGATCATGTCCGCGAACGCAGCCATCGTGAAAGAATTTTCACTCCCCACGCATTTGCGGGTAATTGGCTGGACCGCGACGATGGTGATGCTGCTGGCGTCGCTGGCATTTATAGCGAGTGGAATCCGTGGATTGTTTTGACGCCCGTTTAGGGATGCGCCGAGTTGTTCCCCTGGCGCACTTGCTCGACGAGACGGGCGTGCTTTTCCGCACGTTCCCTGTATACCGCACCCATGAGCTGCCATCCTTCCTTCTCGCCTTCGGGTAAACGACCGGCGGTGTGTTCGCAGGTGACGGCCGCTTGTTCCCACCATCTGACATTTTCTTCCAGCATTTCCAGAATTCCTTGCATTGCCATTTCCATGCGTTTCTCCCAAGGTGCAGTCGTCGCCGAATTTTGGCCCCGATCGTTCACGGTCGTTGCTAAGTGCATCGCCAGCTCCCTTTTTCTGCGCAACTTCTGCCGCCCGACGGCGGGTGGATTTTCGATTGCCGCCATTCAGCGTTTGGCATTGCGGGCCGTAAGGTTGTTTGCGGGCTTGCTGGCGGCCGGCTCGTTGACGGCTTCTTCACCGGCCAGTTCGTCTTCGGGCGGAGGAACCTGTTGCGCCAGTATTTTGTCGATGACCGCTCGAGGAACTTGTTCGAAATAAGTACCGATTGCTTTCATGACCGCGCCTCCTTTCCTGCACCCACCGTAACAGCGCGCCAAACGTACGGGGAGAATCTTTTGCTTGTCTTGCGTGAGAGCAGTGCGTCGCTTAGCGGGATGATGCGGGGGATAGCGCGACGAGGGCAGCGATAGCGAAACTGCCGCGGGGATTAGCGTGAGCGTTGCCAGCGCGGGCCACGGAGGGTTATTTGTACGTGTCCGTACTTTAGCAAATCTCTCTTGACACGGTGAGCCGCGGTTGCTTAGGATAGCGATTCGTTAGTTATACGTTAGCTTTAGAAGGAGGCGTATGAGCGCAACTCGACCCGTGGCTCACTTCAAGACCGTGGCGCAGCTCGATGTTCCGAACTCGCGCAACGGCAAACACAAAAAGATCGTCACGCTGATACTGCGCGACCTGGACCAACTGAAGGAAGGCGCGGCTATCAAAATTCCTTTGGCGGACCTGGGCGATTCGAAAGAGAACGTCCGTTCCGCGCTGAATCGCGCGACGCGCAAAAGCAAACGAAGCGTGGCTACCGCGACCGATGAGACTTTCCTGTACGTTTGGAATTCTCAGAAATCTTAAGCGGCGGAAGTACACGCAGAGATCGCCGTACGGCGGGCGCGAGACGCGCAGCTACGGGAGGGGACTTGCTAACGCTGCAGTCAGGAAGTGGATTGGAGCAAGGTCCTGATCGTATTCAGCAGAAATTGCGGCCCCTCATCCTTGAGAATCCAACGGTCCACTACCCCCATGGTTTCGTCCGGCAATTGTGAGAGCCCGGACAAAATAACCATCGGAACCGATGAATTGATGCGCTTGAGCTCGCGTGCGGTGGCGATTCCGTTCTTGCCGGGCATCCAGTAATCCAGCAGCACCAGATCAAAAGGCTCGCCCTGAAATAGTTGGATGCCCTCGTCGCCGGAACGGGCGGTCAGTACCTGATGACCCGCAGTTTCCAGGACACGCTTGCGAATGCTGAGCGCGGCCGATTCGTCGTCAATGCAAAGTATCTTCGCCATGTTTTGCCGCGCTGCGTGCAAAGCTGCTGCGTTCACGCTTGTTCAGGACGGCGCCCGTGCGCTTGGGAGACGGCGAAGCCCATCCCATCGGTGGGAATAAAAACGGCGAATGAGGTAAGCGTGTGACCTTGCCATTTGGCGCAGCGAAAGCGTATCGTGCCGTCGAGTTTCTGAACGATTCCGCGACTAACCCACAGACCCAGTCCCGTGCCTTTTTCCGCTTTGGTGGTGAAAAATGGCTCGAAGATTTTGTGCCGGTGCTTGTCGGGAATCCCCAGGCCGGTATCCGTGACGCTCACGCGAATCCCCGAGCGCACGCCGTTGCCCGACCACTGCGAACTGGAGCGCAGACTGACGCGCAGCGTGCCGCCTTCCGGCATCGCCTGCAGAGCGTTCGCGATGAGATTGATAAAAATCTGCCGCAGCTCTACCGGAAATGCCACTACCAAGCCATCGGCCTCAAGATTCCGTTCCACCGTAACCTGATTCGTCTGTATCTGCCGGCGGAATGCTTCCAGCACATCGTCAAGTATCAGGCGCAGCGACGTCGGAACGGGACTCTGGGAGTCGCGACAAAACGCCAAAGTCTGGCGCGCGATATGGCGCACACGCTCCAATTCTTCGTTCGCCACGCGCGCCAGTTCACGAGCGTCCGCATCCAAGGACGGATGGTCGCGTAGCAGATAAAAAACGTTCGTCACCGTCTCCAGCGGATTGTTGATTTCATGCGCGATGCCCGCGGCCACGCGGCCCATGGCCGCTTGCTTCTCCGCGCCGCGCAGAACCTGCTCCAGCCGTTTTTGTTCCGTCACATCGCGAACGAAGCAGCGCGTATGCACGAACTTCCCATTTTCCCACAGACCGTTCGAGTTGATCACAACCTGCTTGACCGAACCATCTTTGCAGCGAAGTTCCGCCGGATAGTCGTAGATATCCTCCCGGCGCATCAACCTCGCCCAAAACTCTTCGAAGACATGCTGATGAACATGGAAGTTGCCCAGAGTGTGTCCGATATATTCCTGTGGCGCGTAGCCCAGCAGTTTCAGCAAAGCTTTGTTCGTCCATAAAATAGTCTGATCCGGGCCGACTTGCTGCACGCCTTCCAACGCGTTTTCCAGAATATCGGCCAGTTCGGATTCGCGGATCTGCAGGCACTGCTGAATATTCTTGCGCTCCGCTTTTTCGGTCTCCAGCGCGCGCGCCTTTTGCTGCAGCTGCGAAATATTGCGCAGGCGCTCGGCTTCGGTGGCAAGCTCCGTATAGCTCTCGCCGGGAATCACGCCGGAGTGTTCCGCGCAGATTTTCAGGAACGGCTCGCCGTCTTCTTCGCGCGCGAAGCTTCCCATCGGGTAAGCACAGCGCAGCGAAAAATCGTGAGTCTTATCCAAATCGTTCCAGAGTTGCTCCAGCCGAATAGCAGCATCGGGCTTTCCCCGCGTCCAGAGCAGACTGACCATTTCGCCGAATGCGACCACAGGCGAATTTCCGCCGTGAGACGCCGCTTTAGCTCGAGCGATGCAGCCGCCGATCAATTCAGTGAACAGCGCTGCGTCCGGCCAGCCATCCACCGTGAATTTCGCCAAGGTCTCGGCGGCATCCAGCAGGGTGAAGCGGCCTTGCAACGCAGCCGTCATCGTGTCCAAACCGCGGGCCTGCAATTCCAGCGTCAGCGCTTCGCGGTGAGCCTTGGTCGCGATCACGATTGCGGAACTTCCGGTCCCCAAGGCGGTTGCGATCAGGCGGCTTAGCCCGGTGATCAGCGATTGATCTTCCGCGTAGAACTGAACAGTGTGTCCACAGGTTTTCTGGTCATGCGGATGTGCTCCCGGCACAGAATGCGGTGGATTGGATCCGAATGGGTTCACCGTGCTCATCGACATGCTCCTCAACGAAAGCCCCGCCGCAGGTGGCAACAGTGATCAATGGCAGCCGCCTTCCAGTGGAAAATAGCAGCCCGCGTGGCTCAATTGTTTCAAGGGAGAGGGGGTTAAAGAATACCCTGAACGCTGTATCGGCCTAATGCGCTGCGGGGTTAGCCAAGCAGTGACTCGGCCGTGAGATGCGGATCAAACGGGGGAATTTCCGCCCGTTCTAAGCACAATCTCGCCAGTCGAAGCATCGCGAATGAAGTACTCGGCGGGCGCAGCGCCGATCAACGCATCCAGGCTCTTTCTGCCATCGTCGAGCGTAGCGACCTGCTGGATCCATAACGGAGTACCGTCATCGAGCATGCGGAAAATGTCGAATCCCAAATCCATACTCACCTCTGCCCTACAATGTTAGAGCAACCGATCGCTCCAGCTGCGGCAAAAGGCTGGACACACAACTCACCGCCCGCGAGTGTACACGGCCGCGCCGAACTTGCATGTTCAACTTTAGACAGAGCCAATCTTTTCTTGCACTTGCACAGAAAGATTGCACAATAGCACCGCGCAAGACTGCGCATCATACTCGGAATGATGGGTTCGGCATATCAATCCGCGGCGCGTTCTATATTTAAGGACAAAATGACACCCAAGAAACGGGCGGACAAAGCCCAAGTTCTGTTTCCCACAGGGCTGCCGATATCGAAACCCGTGCACTACGACGCCGGCGAGACCATTTTCTCGCAGGGCAAGGAGTGTACGGATGTTGGCTACATCGAGGAAGGCATCGTGAAGCTGATGCTGGTTTCGGATCGAGGCAGGCGCGGAATCCTGGGATTCTTGGGCCGAGGCGATTTTTTTGGGGAGAACTGCTTGAGTGGCCAGGCGTTCTACTCCACATCGGCAATGGCATTGGTGCCTGGTTCCGTCATGGTCATCAACCGAAAAAAGATGTTGGCGATTATCACCAAGGAGCCCGCCGTCTGTTCGCGCTTCGTCAATTACCTGCTGGCTCGGAATCACCGGATCGAAGAGGATTTGATCGATCACCTGTTCAATTCCAGCGAAAAGCGCCTGGCGCGCACTTTATTGTTGCTGGCCGATTACGACGCGGGACACCCGGACATGACATTCCTGTCCAGAATTCATCAGGACATCTTGGCGGAGATGGTCGGAACTACGCGCCCTCGTGTGAATTTCTTCATGAATAAATTCCGCAAGCTTGGCTACGTCCACTATGACAAAAATGGCCGCCTGGAAGTATACAAGTCGCTGGCAAAAGCACTGCACGACTAACACAGCGATGGGATTCCTGGCGTATGGGACGCTGGAACCTGGAACCGCCAGCGAGAACCGTCCGGTGCGGTTCTCTCTGGCGGCATACGGATCTTCTACCGCTAGTTTGTTGAGCTCGCCTTCTGGTCTTTCACTTGCAGTTCGTTCACCACCTGCTGAACGTTGGGAACCGCGGCGGCGACTTTTTCCGCATAGGCGCGCTTGGACTGCGAGTTCACCTCGCCCGTCAGCGTTACGACGCCACTCTTGACGTCATACTTCACGTGCTTGTTCAGCCGATTCTGAACCAGCGCTGCGTCCAGATTTTTCTCGATGCCTTTGTCCAGATCCGAATTTATGGTCTTGGCGTCGCTGGAAGCGGCTGGAGGGACGACCGCAATCTGGTCCGCCACGACTTGCCCCGCAGCGATGGATTTGGCGATCGTGTCCGCCTGCGACTTGTCCATATCGGACGGCACATTGCCATCCAGAGTTACCACGCCTTTTTCCCGGTCCTGGCTTACTTTCACATCCTTCAAGCCGGCCTGATCGAGCGATTTCCGGATGTTGTCGGAAACATCCGGGGACTTCGGTTGGGCGGAGCATCCCGCCAGGGTGCCGACGGCAAGCAACGTGAACAATGAAATATAAGATGGGAACTGTCGCATGAGCATTCTCCTTTGAAATGAATTCGGCTACTTGGAAGATTTCTTTCGCTTGCTCGTGGTGAGTCGCGCCGCTGTACGGCTCCGCTTCGAAGCAGCAGAGGCGGAGACGCGCCGCCGAGTGGCGCGGGGAACAGAACCGTGTTTGCGCACGCGTTTGCGGGCGGTGGGGCGGCGACGCGCCGGGCGGGTTGCTTGGTCGACCTTTGCGGCGACAGCGCCCAGCGTCGAGCCAATCGAACGGGCAACGCTGGTGAGAAAATCGTCGTGTTTTGCAGCGGTCTTGCGTTCGGTAATTTTCATCTGTTCTCCCTGTAGCACTCGTCTAGCGATTTGTATTTCGAGTTGTTGGTCGAATCGAACGATGGGGCAAAATTTTCAATCTTTTTTCTGCGCGGAGGCCGGAGGATCTTTCAGCACCGGCACGTCTTCGCCCAGAGCAGTGGCCAAAGCGATCTGGTGGTCTTGTTCGTCCATGAGAATTTCGCGAATATGTTCGGCCATGGCGTACTCACCCAATTGCTCGCACTGGCGGACCCTGACGCGATAATTCCGGATGGTCTCGCCTTCGTTGATCAGGTCGAAGCGCAACATTTCCCGGGCCTTGTCCGAAGTCCGAACGGGCTTCGGCTGCACCGCGGGCATGCCTCCGAGATAATCGATCTGGTTGGAGATCATCAGGGCATGGCTGAGCTCTTCCGTTGCGTGCTTTTCCAATTCGGCGGCGATATTCATGAATTCGGCGCCCTTCAATACCTGCGAGTACACGACGTAAGAAATGATCGCCTGATATTCGCGGGACAGATCTTCATTCAACAGCGCGATCAATTCATTGCGAGTTACTTTGGGAACTTCCTGCGCTGCTTCAGCCTTCATCGGGTGCTCCCCTCTGAGCTTTCGGCGTCAACGCGAGAGTTCGCGGAGACGAAATTGGTGTTGACGCGAATGGAAATTGACTTGCTCCGCGCCGGGTACGGGCTATGCGGACGAGTTTTTCGCTTCGCGATAGGCGCGTTCGCCAACATCGGCGGCTTGGCGCACCTGGCCCTTGATCTGGTCGATGCCTTCCTGTGCACGCTGCGTGATTTTGTGGCCGGCGGCGATCGCGCCGTCCAGATGCTCTTGCGCGCTTTCCACCAGGTATTCCCGAGTGTCGTTGCCGGAGCGGGGAGCAAAAAGCACGCCCAGCGCGGCGCCGACACCCACACCTACTGCGAATGCGGAGATTGATTCCGTCCAATTGTGTTTTGCAGTCATAACGTCCTCCGTTTTTCGTTTAAGTTCTGCGGCTGCGAATCCGAATTTCGCATCTGGCTCTCTAATTTTGCAAGAAATGCTGAGAGGAAGCGCCGAGGTCCGGGCTTCCTCCCCCGGGAAACTATTCCAAGCTGCCGGAAGTGGTGCTGCGCGCGCGCCGGTCATCCGCTTTGAAGTCAGCGGAAGATTCGCCAGTTGAGGAAATATCCTCGGCATTGGTGATCTTCATGATCTCCTTGGCGCGCTTGATCGCCTCGGAGCTGTCGCAATGCACGGACAACAGAATGCCTCCCTTCTGCACGCGTCCTTCGTAGCGCTTCGCTTCATATTCGGGAATCCCCAGGCCGATCAGCGCGCCGGTAAAGCCACCGACGGCGCCGCCAACACCGACTCCCGCCAATGCGGCCATGATCGGTCCAGCAGCGATCAGCGGACCGACGCCTGGGATGGCCAATGCGCCAATCCCGGCAAGTAAGCCCAGCGCGCCGCCCAGCACCGCGCCGGAGCCTGCCCCGGTCGCCGCGCCTTCCGGCGCTTTGGTGGCTTTGGTGGTCGCAATCTGCCGCGACCCGAGATTTTCAGGAAGCAGCGCGGAAATGTCACTCGAGGCGAACCCGGAGCGAATCAGCGTGTCCGTCGCGTGATCGGCGCTCGACAATGTGGGATAAATTCCGAAAACTGCCGTCTTTTTTCCTGCCATAGGTGTTCTCCTTTTGTGAACTAGAGTCCGAGCTTGCTACAGGCGCCGGCCGCTAGGGATTTGCCGGCGCCACTTCGAGCTGGTTCGTAACGTTCTCCGCGCCCACTACGGCGGCAGCCTTGGCCGCGACGCCGGCCTTTTCCTCTTCCGTGCGCACCGGACCTTTCAGCGTGACCTTGCCGTCCTGGGTGATGATCTTGATGTTGTGCGCGTACGTGGAGAGTGACTTGTCCTTGAAGATGGCGCTGCGAATTTGCTTGGTGGTGTTGCGGTCCGCCGGGTTCATCTTCTGCTGCTCGGCCGTTACTGCGCCCTTGCTGGCGTCGCCCTGATTGGTCTTGGAATTGTCTGGAGCGGGCTGCTGGTCCTGTTGCACAGCGCCGGCAACCAGGGAAGCGCTCAAGAAAAGTGTCGCGCCCAGCAGCGACAGGCACTTGCCGATTCTTGGTGCGAAATTCATTTTGCGATCTCCTTTTCGATTCGAATTGAGCGTGGCCTTTAACGTTCACCAAGAGCCTCGAAATCTTTTGCGACTCGGTTGCACGCAGATTAGGCGGAATCAAACGCCCGAGCTATACCGCGATGCGCGTAGATTTAGGGGGAGGTTGCCGTACAGCGGCGGCAGCAACCGAGCGAAGCGCTCGGCCGTGACGGCCGAGCGCCCTACCAGACTGACGGGAGGAACAGAACGGCGAACGCAAAGGTTCGCAGGCCTACAGTAAACTCTGCACAGCTCTAGTTGAATGAATGTATGGTTTCTAGAGGCTAGAAATCCTAAAACGTATGGGTTCGCGGAACTTCCGCGGAGCGGGCAGCGGCGCACATCGATCAAATCGATCTGGCACATTCATCCCGAGGGGATTTATGCTGTTGCGTTGGGCGTTATTGTTCTTCGTGCTGGCGCTGATGGCGTCCGTGTTTGGATTACCCGGAATCGCCGCTGCTGTATTAGCGGTCGCCAAGATTTTGTTTTTCGTTTTTCTGGTTCTCTTTTTAGGCTCGCTCCTGGGCGGACGATTGTGTCGCACCCGGGCGCCTATCCGTCATTACGAATTGCGCAGTAAGGAGACGTCATGAAGACAGCAACGCTGCTGGGGTTCGTGCTCATCGTCCTGGGCGTGCTCGCGCTCGCCTACCAGGGCTTTAGCTATACCACGCACAAGAAAGTGCTGGACGTTGGGCCCATTCAAGCAACCAAAACGGAACACAACACGATTCCGCTCCCTCCGATTGTCGGTGGACTCGCGCTGATCGGCGGCATCGTACTGGTTGCGGCGGGCAGCAAGGAAGCCTAACAAGAAAGCTTGGCGAATTTATGTTTTATGCGGCTGGCCCGGAGTCGATCGCATTCCGGGTCCGACGGTTCCGCGAGATTGTTGCCAGCGTTCCGTTGTTCGGGTCTTCCCCCGCCTAAAGCAGCCGCGCCGCATGAGCACGCTCGGAAAGCGTGGCTTGCAGAATGCGCTCCAGGTCCGTCTTGCGGTAAGGATGGCAGATAAAATCAAACACGCGGATATGCAGCGAGGCCAGATAGTCCCTGTATTCGTTCGGGCAGGCCGGCTCGCAGACAATGATCGCGGGAATTTCCACCGGCCGGCGCTTCAGCAGTCGCACCAGGTCGCGATAGGTGCCGTCAGTCAGCCAAAAGCCGCAGAAGCACGCGGCCACGTTTTCTTTGCTGAGCAGCGCGCGCACTTCGCCCAGGCCCCTCGCCCAAACCGTGCGCAACGGATAGATCTGTAAAAGATCACGCATGCTGCTGCTGATGACAGGATCAACCGTCGCCACCAATACCGTCGGCCAATCCGCGGTCGGCGGGATTTGTTCGTCTGAATCGCAATGCCAGACTCTGGAGAGATCGTTGCGCACAGGCGCTTTCTGGTCCATGGCCGGGTTCCTTTTTGTTTTGGCGCGAGAAGAGAACAAAAAGCCGGCCAGCCCTGAAGATCTGGCGCGAAATTTACAGCTTTTCATTCTCTTCCGCAGCGGTATACTCGCGCTTGGCAG
>Ga0210391_10004061_pt1 | contig 12306 bp, 4 predicted proteins | sample IncBWC12OmetaG_FD_160573 | JGI IMG/M metagenome (GOLD analysis project Ga0210391, IMG submission 160573) | Forest soil microbial communities from Barre Woods Harvard Forest LTER site, Petersham, Massachusetts, United States - Inc-BW-C-12-O ... | reverse complement strand
CTTCCGCCGCGCCCGGAACGCCGTGAGCGCGCGAATGTTCGATCGCACGCTTCTCTTTTGGTCTGATCTGCAATGTGCGTTTAGTGGTCGCGGCTTGCGATTCGTTCATCGAGTGCGGCCGAGTTCTGGCTGTACTTCGTCAATGCGGATTTCGGAAAGCTCCGTGATCAAACTTCCCGCCCATGCAAACACATTATGACGCATCACGGTGTTGCGCATCAGTTTCATGCGCGTTTGACGTTCCTCCGTATCCATTTCCAGCGCGACGCGAATTGCTTCGGCCAGCTGTTCCACATCATAGGGATTCACGATGATCGCGTCGCGCAATTCGCGGGCGGCTCCGGTAAACTGGCTCAGAATCAGCGCGCCTTCCTGGTCGTCACGCGAAGCGATGAATTCCTTCGCCACCAGGTTCATGCCGTCGTGCAGAGAAGTGACCATACAGAAATCCGCCGCACGGTAATACGGCAGAATTTCCTCGTGGCTGTGGTGGCGCGTCAGCAGCGCAATAGGTCTCCAATCCGGCGTCTGCCAGCGCGCATTGATCCGCGCGGCCTCCGCTTCCAGCTCCTGCAGGAAATCGTGATAGCGCTCGATTTCCGTGCGGCTGGGCGCGCCGATCTGCACGAACGTGAATTTTTCGCGATACGCTGGCCACTTCTCGAGGAACCGCTCGACGCCCCGCAACCGTTCCAGCAATCCCTTGGTGTAGTCCACGCGATCAACGCCCACTCCGATAAAGTTCGCCTTGATGCCCAGCTTGCCCAGCAGTTCGCTGCGCAATACGTAGGGCGACACCGTCGGATCCTGGCTTCGCTGCGCCTCGCGAAAATCCACACTGATGGGGAAAGGACGCACGAACGTGAGATGCCCGCCGCGCTTTACCGCGAATCGTTCCCATTCAATCTGGGATTCGAGAGCGGCGTCCACAGTCTCCAGAAAATTGTCGCAATGCGCCTGGATCTGGAATCCGATCAGATCCGCGCCCAGCAGGCCGCTGACCAGCTCGCGTTGCCACGGACAAATGCCGAACGCCTCGGGGTTGGGCCACGGAATGTGCCAAAAAATCGCCACGCGCGCGTCGGGACGCGCTTCCTTCACCATGCGCGGAAGCAACGCGAAATGATAGTCCTGCACCAGCACCAGCGGATTCTCGACTCCTTCTATCTCCTGAAGCACCGCTTCGGCGAATTTGCGATTCGCTTCCTGATAACTTTGCCAGTCCGAGGCGCGGAAAATTGGCCGGGTATGCGCGATATGGCACAGCGGCCATAACCCCTCGTTCGAAAAGCCGTAGTAATGCCCTTTCTCCACTTCTTTCGAGAGCCATACACGGCGCAGAGTGTAGTCGGGCTTGTCCGGCGGAACGCGGATGTGGTCTTGATGGTCCACAGTCTCGCGGTCGGCGTCGCCAGAGCCTGACGCAATCCAGATTCCATCGCAAGCGCGCAAAATTGGTTCCAACGCCGTCACTAGCCCGCTCGCGGGGACTAGTAGCTCGATCGTCTTCCCCTTGTGCACGTGCATGTACGGCTCGCGATTGGACACAACCACCAGCGATCCCTGCGAAGCCTTTCCCTGAATACTTACGCGCAGCCGCTCGGCGGTCCACACCGATTCGCCGGATTCGCGCAAGCGCGCCTCTTCCTCGGCGGCAGATCGTGCGTCAGCCAAACTGCGCGTGAGATTCATCACTTCATTTGTGAAGGGCGCGAGAAAACTTTCCTTCGGGCCCGGCGGACTGGGCAGCACGCGTCCGCGGCGTATGTCTTTCATCCATTGCGCGGTGCGCGAAATCGGCAGAACGATCGTCCAGCGGATGATCAGTACGGTGATCAGAACGATCAGCAGCACTTCCGCAACCACATGCCAAAAAGTCGCCCGCCACATACGTGCACTCTGCGTTTCGATGTAGCCCACATCGTGAAAAATCGCCAGTACGCCGACGACGGAATTTTTGTCGTGCAGCGGCATGTAGTAGACATGCATCGGCTCGGTGCCGACATTTATGAATTGGCTGAGGCCGGTGTTGTTCGAAATTACGTTAGCCAGAGGAACGGGCGGGGGAACGAAACGGTTCTGTAGATTGGAACTTTCCGCAAGTAGCTGCCCGTGATTATCGTAAACTGCCACACCCGCGAGCTGCTCGCGGTTCCCGAAGCGTTCGACGATGCGGCGCAGCTGTTCGCGCGAGCCCTTCTCCAGGGCCGGTTCCACGATCTCCTGCAAGCTCTCCGACAGAATTTCGGCTCGATGGACCAGGTCCGTGCGCAGGCCCCGCTTCTCCGCGCGAACCTCATTTTTGGACACAACGAAAGTAACAATGGTAACGGCGGCGACGAGCAGTAAGATCAGGCGTAAGCTCAGCTTCACGTTAACCTCTAGCTGGATTTAGAGATGTCCAGGCAAGCCTCGCTGGAGCGACGGCAGCACGAATGTTGCCAGTCGGCCGCGACTTTTGTTGTTCATAATAGGACACTTAGACCGACCATCGAAAATCACGCTGTGGAGATTCTCCGGGCACCCGGTAGAATCTCCGGTGAGACATCTCCATGATTACGCGGTGGTTGCTTCAACTGAATCCAGTGTTCACCTGATTTTTTTTCGGGCTGCGCGGTCATAACATTGCACCGCACGGCGACTCGCGCACACATGTGCGACTGAAGGGTTAGATGCCTCGCGCACCGAATTCGCGTCGTGTTCTTGCGGTTGCGGGCCGATTTTCAGTCTGGGTGCGCCCTGTCCTCCTGGCGCTCGTGCTTTTCCCGTTCCCAGTGGCTTGGCTCGATGCGTCGTATACTGGCTCGGCCTTTCACAAATATTCCATGAACAATGAATCTCGACACTTCGACGATGTGCAGCAATACATCGCAGTAGGCTGGGATCATCTCATCCGCTCTCTGGACAAATGTAAGACGTACAAAGACCAGAAAGTCGGCGACGAGCCGTATCTGTATTTCCCGGCGGACTTCCAGAGCTTGCCGGCCTTTCAGGATCTGGTGAAGGACTGCAGAGTCCGCGTCGCACGCTTGCCGGAAATCATCAGCAAACCCGACGATGTGCACCTGAACAAAATCCCCCACGCCGGGCTGCTCTATCTACCTCACGCTTACGTCGTGCCGGGCGGCCAATTCAATGAAATGTACGGCTGGGATAGTTACTTCATTATTGTCGGCCTGCTGCGGGCGCATCGCCTGGAACTTGCGAAGGGGATCGTCGAAAACTTCTTTTATGAGATTCAGCATTACGGCTCGATTCTGAATGCCAACCGCACCTACTATCTGACGCGCGCGCAACCCCCGTTTCTTACTTCCATGATCCTGGCGGTGTATGACGCGGAAGATCCTTCTTCGCAACAGAAAGATAATGCATGGCTGCAGAAAGCTTACGATTTCGCGGTGACGGACTACGAGCAATGGACCCACCCGCCACATTTGGCCGGCGACACGGGCTTGTCCCGTTATTTCGATCATGGCGAAGGTCCGGTTCCGGAGATCATCGGCGATCCCAGCGATTATTATCGCGGTGTCGCGCAATACTTCCTGCTGCACAACGGCACAAAAGATCCTCATCTTGTTCTGGTCGATAAAGATCATCCGGTCGAATCCCTGGTAGGGCCGCTTTTCCCGGTTTTCGCCAGCGATGAAAAAACGGGTCAAAAATCGCAAGCCAACCAAGCGACGGCGCATTCACCGGTCGCGCAGGTCACTCTGTCAGCAGATTTCTATAAGGGCGACCGCAGCATGCGCGAATCGGGATTCGACGTTTCGTTTCGCTTCGGCCCGTTCAGCGCGGAGACCCACCATTACGCGCCCGTCTGCCTGAATAGCCTGCTGTACAAAACTGAAAAGGATCTCGCGCACATGAGTTCCCTGCTCGGGCGCCCCACAGAAGCCGCGGAATGGAACACCCGCGCGGCCGAGCGCCAAAAGCTGATACAGAAATATCTTTGGGACGCGAAGCAAGGCCTTTTCTTCGATTACGACTTCGTGACCCACACACTTTCCACCTACGAGTACGCCACGACCTTCTATCCGCTCTGGGCGGGATTGGCGACACCAGAGCAAGCGCAAGCGGTGGTGAAAAACCTTCCTCTCTTCGAACAGCCCGGCGGCCTGGCCATGAGCCGCGTGGAATCGCAGGCGCAGTGGGATTACCCGTACGGTTGGGCGCCGATTCACCTGATTGCGGTAGACGGAATGCGCCGCTACGGTTACGCCGCGGAGGCCGACCGCGTCGCCTATAATTTCCTAAGCATGGTGATTGAGAATTTTGTGACCGATAAGTATATCCGCGAAAAGTACAACGTCGTCCAACGCACCTCCATCACTCATATCGTGGAGGGCTACAGCCAGAATGTAATTGGATTTGGCTGGACGAACGGAGTCTTCCTGGAATTGCAGCACGAATTGCCGCCCCCGCTTCTCGAGCGCCTAAAACGCGAGTAAGACGCAAATCCTCGACCGCGTAATCGCGCGGGCGCTTGAACTCCGTAACACGCCAAGGGCCTGCGCAGACGGTTGCGGCGCGCCGAACAGTTCGCCGTTCTCATTCGAAAGGGGGTGGGAGGATGGGGGAACATCCTCCCGGCGTGTCATGGCAAGGGAATTGCCTGAGGAGCCTGCGTGCAATATGAACCTGTTTTCGCAGGCTCTCCATACAGTAACTATCGTATTTTTGATTCGTACGGGCTTTATGGCGATGGGACGACGGGCAGATATATCAACTGCTCAGCTATTCAGCTTGGCGTTTTTCAGAATCGCCCAGATCTGCAGCGGCCGGCTCGGAATCCGTAGGCCCCAGCAGCGCCTCAATCATCCCCACCATCGGGAACGCATTCGTTTTGGACACCACCGACCGAATGCCGACTTCCCGGGCGTGTTTCTCGAGGTCGCTGCTGGCATGCTGCGTGAACAGCACAATTGGCACGGCTGGCGCAATCTCCGACATACGCCGCGCCGTCTCGATTCCGTTGAGGCCCGGCATTTGAAAATCCAGGATCACAATATTCGGATGCAATTCTTTGAACAACTCGATGCCCTTTTCACCGTCGGGCGCCTCGCCGCAAATCTCCCACTCGGGATTTGCCTGCAAGACAGTGCGAAGAGATTTCCGTACCAGTTCGCTATCGTCCACGATCAGGAATCGCGTGCGCATCAACGAGCCCCCGCGGGGCTGCTGGCGCGCAATTGCACACGCGCGAAAATCAGCCCACGCAGTCCGGCGGCCGTCGAGATCATATGCTTTTCACCATCGTTTTATTCACAGGGACGGCTGCTATGACCGTGGTCCCATGCACACCCGATTGAATTTCGAGCGTTCCGCCAAGCTCGCGCAAACGTTCGCGCATCCCGCTCAATCCCACGCCATGGCTTGATCCCGAAGTTGCGGACGCGCCATTTGTGCCAGTCATGCCCTTCCCTTCATCGCAGACTTGTACGCTCAGCAGCTTATCCGGGGTGTGCGATATTTTGATTTGCGCCGTTTTGCTTCCGGAATGGCGGTACACATTGGTCAAACACTCCTGCACGATGCGAAAAATCGAAATCTCCACATTCGGAGGCAGCCGGCCGATGTCCGGTGAGAGTTCCACGGCTACCTTCACGCTGCTGCGCTCCGCAAACCCTTCCGCGAACATTTTAATCGCGGGCAGCAGGCCGATCTCATCCAGCAGCGGCGGATGCAACAGGTGCGAAATCGTGCGCGTCTCCTTCGAAAGCTGTTCTACCAGTTGATTATTCTGCTGCAAGACTTCGGCAACCTCAGGTCCCAGTTTTTTGGTTTGCTGCGCCAACATTCCATTATTCATGGAGAGCGCCGCGATCAAAGGCCCGATGCCGTCGTGCAGATCACGCGCGATGCGCCGGCGTTCTTCGTCCTGCATCGCCAGCAGCCGCGCGGAAAGCGAACGCAGGTCGCGATTGAGCATTTCCAGCTGCCGCGTCTTGCGGTGCAGGTCCGCGAATACCCGCACTTTCGCGCGCAGCAATTCCGGAACGATGGGCACGGCAATATAATCCACGGCGCCGCGTTGGTACGCGTTGAGCCGGTCGATATCCGTCAAGTGCACGGCGGAAATGAAAATAATCGCGACCTTCTGAAAACGCGGGTGTTGCCGGATCATATCCGCCAGCTCGAATCCATCGAGCTCCGGCATGCTCACGTCCATCAGCACCACGGCGATGTCAGTCTTCAGTAAATGATCCAGCGCCTCTTTCCCGGAGCGGGCTTTGATCAGATTTTCATTCAGCTCGCCGAGAATGGCTTCGTAGGTGATCAGCTTGCCCGGCTGATCATCCACCATCAGAATATTTACCATTTCCTGCTCGCGCATTTTCTCCCTCTTGCTTCAAGCCCCTCGCTGCAGAAAATATTTCACCGCCCGCTCCGATGCCCGCTGCGACGGAAGTCCAATCCCCGCGAGACGCCAATCATTCTACCGGTGAAACCACATCCGCAGCGCGGAAAGCAGTTGCTCCGTGTTCACAGGCTTCGCCAGATACTCGGAAGCGCCCGCCTCCAGGCATTTCTCTCGGTCCCCTTTCATTGCTTTGGCCGTCAAAGCGATGATCGGCAAGCGCCGGAACGAAGGATTGCGGCGGATGATCTGCATCGTCTCATATCCATCCATGTCCGGCATCATGATGTCCATCAGCACGATCGCCACGTCAGGAGTGGATTCCAGCGTGTTGATCGCTTCGCGGCCCGTACCGGCGGTGAGCACCGTCATTCCGCGGCGTTCCAGCACGCTGCTAAGCGCGAAAATATTCCGCACGTCGTCATCTACCACCAGCACTTTTTTGCCGACGAGTGCTTCGTCCGAATGATGCAGCAGATCCAGCATCTTCTGCTTTTCAATCGGCAGATCGGTCACCACGCGATGCACGAACAGCGCGGTTTCATCCAGCAGCCGCTCCGGAGATTCCACGCCCTTCACCACCACGCTGCGTGCCAGCAAATGCAGACGCGCATCTTCTTCGGGCGACAAGTCTTTGCCCGTAAACACCACAACCGGCAAATCGCTCAACGAAGGAGTGTCGCGGAAGCGCTCCAATATTTCAAATCCAGACATGTCCGGGAGCCGCAGGTCCAGCACGACGCAATCGAACGCCTGCTCATCAATGGCGGCGAGTGCCTGCGAGCCCGTCGCGGCAATCTCCACGTCAATATCTTCATAGCCGAGCAATTCGCGGATGCTGAGCTGCTCGGCCGGATTGTCTTCCACCACCAACAAACGCTTGCGCCGCGGCGCGGTGTACTCTTTCATGCGCGCAAACGCGGTCTTCAACTGTTCGGATGTCGCTGGCTTGATCAAGTACGAGAACGCTCCGCGCGCCAGACCGTGTTGCCTGTCTTCATCCAGCGTCAACATTTGCACAGGAATGTGCCGCGTGCGTGGATCTTGTTTGAAGTGGTTTAGGACAGTCCAGCCCAGCATATCCGGCAAGAAAACATCCAGCGAAATGGCTGTCGGCTGGAATTCATGCGCGAGCGCCAGCGCTTCCGATCCGCGCGTGGCGACGAGCACTTTGAACCCATTGTCGTGTGCCAGATCGCAAAGCATCGTGGCGAAGTACGGATCATCTTCCACAATCAGCAGAATTGGATCTTCAGGCTGCAAGTTTTCGCGATCGTCCGCGATGGTGATCTGTTCAATCGCGCGCTTGGACGCGATTCCCGCCGCCGCTTGACCTGGCGTGGGTATCGTAGCGGATTTGGCCTCAGCCCCGGCGACGCCCGTCGAAGGACCCACGTATGTCTGCGGCAAATACAAAGTGAACGTACTTCCTTCGTCGGGCGTGCTGCGCAATTGAATCTCACCGCCCAACAGGCCCGCAAGTTCACGACTGATCGCCAGGCCCAGTCCCGTGCCGCCGTATTTGCGGCTGGTGCCGGCGTCGGCTTGTTGGAATGCCTCGAAAATAATCCGCTGCTTTTCGGGCGGAATTCCGATGCCCGTGTCGGTGACCTCGAAGGCAACCACGGAGGCCGACCGGCCCAGAACCGGGTGGTCTTCGGTCCAGCCGCTTTCGGCGACGAATACGGACATGCGCACGCCGCCCTTCTCCGTAAATTTGAACGCGTTTGAAAGCAAATTTTTCAGCACCTGCTGCAAGCGCTTGGAGTCGGTGACCAGACTGCGCGTCAAACTCGGATCAGAGTGCACTTCGAAGTTGAGATGCCGGTTTTCCGCTTCGTGGCGGAACGGACGAGCAATCATGTCCAGCAAGCTGGCGAAGAACACTTCCTCCGCTTGCACCGATACCGTGCCGGATTCAATCTTCGAAAGGTCCAGAATATCCGTGATCAGGTTCAGCAGGTCGGTTCCGGCGCCGTGAATGGTGCGCGCGAATTCCACCTGCTTGTTCGTCAAATTCAGGTCGGGGTTGTCCGCGAGCTGCTGGCCCAAAACCAGGATGCTATTGAGCGGCGTGCGCAGCTCGTGAGACATATTGGCCAAAAATTCCGACTTGTATTTCGAAGTAAGCGCCAGCTCTTTGGCTTTTTCTTCCACGGCACGCCGCGCTTGCTCGATTTCCTGGTTCTTGCGCTCCACTTCCACGTTCTGCTCGGCCAGCTGCTGCGCCTTCTGCGCCAGCTGCTCGTTTGTCTGCTGCAATTCGGTCTGCTGCGTCTGCAGCTCGGTGGCCAGTTGCTGCGATTGCTTCAGCAAACCTTCGGTCTGCATCGTGGCCTCAATGCTATTCAGCACGATGCCGATGCTGGAAGTCAGTTGGTCCAAAAACGCCAGATGCGATGCGGTGAATACGCTCAGCGACGCCAGCTCGATCACCGCTTTCACGCGGTCCTCGAAAAGAATCGGCAGCACGATCACGCTGCGCGGCACAGCTTGGAATAATCCGGAGCGGATCGGCACAGCATTGGACGGCACTTCGGTAATCAACATGCGCTGCTTTTCCGCGGCGCACTGCCCCACGAGCCCAGTGCCCACGTGCAGACGGCTTGGATGTCCATCCTGATCGCTATCAGCAAACGCCGATAGCAGCACCATGGTTCCCGACTCTTCCGACTCCATCTGATAAATCACGCCTTGCTGCGCGCTCACAAGCGGAGCCAGCTCGGACAACAGGCTGCGTCCCACCGTCGTCAAATCGCGCTGCCCTTGCAACATTCCAGTGAACCGCGCGAGGTTTGTTTTCAGCCAGTCCTGCTCGTTGTTACGGTCGGTGGTGAGCCGCAGATTGTTGATCATCGTGTTGATGTAGTCTTTCAACTCGGCGACTTCGCCGCTGGCTTCCACTTGAATCGACCGCGTCAGGTCGCCCTTCGTCACCGCCGTGGTCACTTCCGCGATAGCGCGCACCTGGTTGGTCAGGTTGTCCGCCAGCAGGTTCACGTTTCCGGTCAAGTCTTTCCAAGTGCCGGCCGCTCCAGGCACGTTCGCTTGGCCGCCCAACCGGCCTTCCACGCCCACTTCGCGTGCGACGGTGGTTACCTGATCCGCAAACGTCGCGAGCGTGTCGGTCATGTTGTTGATGGTGTCCGCCAGTGCGGCAACTTCACCTTTGGCGTTCACTGTAAGTTTTTTGGTCAACTCACCGTTCGCGACGGCGGTCACGACTTTCACGATCCCGCGCACCTGCTCGGTGAGGTTCGCGGCCATCACGTTCACGTTATCCGTCAAATCTTTCCACGTACCGGCGACGCCAGGCACTTGCGCCTGGCCACCGAGCTTTCCGTCCGTGCCCACTTCGCGCGCCACGCGCGTCACTTCTGCGGCAAACGCGTTCAGCTGGTCCACCATGGTGTTGATCGTGTTCTTCAATTCCAGAATTTCGCCCTTCACGTCCACCGTGATCTTGCGTGACAAGTCGCCGCGCGCGACGGCCGTCGTCACTTCGGCGATGTTGCGCACTTGAGCCGTCAGGTTCCCGGCCATCGCGTTCACCGAGTCGGTCAAGTCCTTCCACGTGCCCGCCACGCCCGTGACGTTCGCTTGCCCGCCCAGCCGTCCTTCGCTGCCCACTTCGCGCGCCACGCGCGTCACTTCCGCGGCGAACGAACGCAACTGCTCCACCATCGTGTTCAGCGTTTCCTTGAGCTGCAGAATTTCGCCGCGCACGTCCACCGTGATTTTGCGCGAAAGGTCGCCGCTCGCAATCGCCGTCGCCACTTCCGCGATGTTGCGCACCTGGCCCGTCAAGTTGCTGGCCATGAAGTTCACGTTATCCGTCAAGTCTTTCCACGTGCCGCCTACTCCGGGCACTTCGGCTTGGCCGCCCAACTTCCCTTCGGTTCCTACTTCGCGAGCCACACGCGTAACTTCGCCCGCGAACGCGTTCAGCTGGTCCACCATCGTGTTGATGGTGTTCTTCAACTCCAGAATTTCGCCCTTCACGTCCACCGTGATTTTGCGCGACAAGTCGCCGCGCGCTACAGCCGTCGTCACTTCCGCGATGTTGCGCACCTGACCGGTCAAGTTTCCGGCCATCGAGTTCACCGAGTCCGTCAGGTCCTTCCAAGTTCCCGCCACACCCGGCACGTTCGCTTGGCCGCCCAGCCGCCCTTCGCTGCCCACTTCGCGCGCCACGCGCGTCACTTCACCCGCGAACGCGTTCAGCTGGTCCACCATCGTGTTGATCGTTTCTTTCAGCAGCAGGATTTCGCCGCTCACGTTCACGGTGATTTTCTTCGAAAGATCGCCGCTCGCAATCGCCGTCGCCACTTCCGCGATGTTGCGCACCTGGCCCGTCAAGTTGCTAGCCATCGAGTTCACCGAGTCGGTGAGGTCCTTCCACGTTCCAGCGACTCCAGGCACCTGCGCCTGGCCGCCCAATTTTCCGTCGGTGCCCACTTCGCGCGCCACGCGCGTAACTTCGGAAGCGAACGCGCGCAGCTGATCCACCATCGTGTTCAGCGTATCTTTCAGTTCGAGAATTTCGCCCTTCACGTCCACGGTGATCTTGCGTGACAAGTCGCCGCGCGCCACGGCCGTGGCCACTTCCGCGATGTTGCGCACCTGACCGGTCAGGTTACTGGCCATGAAGTTCACATTGTCGGTCAGGTCCTTCCAAGTTCCCGCGCCGGGCACTTGCGCCTGGCCGCCCAATTTGCCTTCGGTTCCTACTTCGCGCGCCACGCGCGTCACTTCGCCCGCGAACGCGTTCAGCTGGTCCACCATCGTGTTGATGGTGTTCTTCAATTCCAGAATTTCGCCCTTTACGTCCACCGTAATTTTGCGTGACAAGTCACCGCGCGCCACGGCCGTTGTCACTTCGGCGATGTTGCGCACCTGCGCCGTCAGGTTTCCAGCCATCGAATTCACGGAGTCGGTCAAGTCCTTCCACGTTCCGGCGACTCCCGGCACGTTGGCCTGTCCGCCCAGCCTTCCTTCGCTACCGACTTCACGCGCCACGCGCGTTACTTCGCCGGCGAACCGATTCAGCTGGTCCACCATGGTGTTCAGCGTTTCTTTGAGCTGCAGAATTTCGCCGCGCACGTCCACCGTGATCTTGCGTGACAAGTCGCCGCTCGCAATCGCCGTCGCCACTTCCGCAATGTTGCGCACCTGGCCGGTCAAGTTGCTGGCCATGAAGTTCACGTTGTCGGTCAAGTCCTTCCACGTGCCGCCTACTCCAGGCACCTGCGCCTGCCCGCCCAACTTCCCTTCCGTTCCCACTTCGCGCGCCACGCGCGTCACTTCGCCCGCGAACGCGTTCAGCTGGTCTACCATCGTGTTGATCGTGTCTTTCAATTCCAGGATTTCGCCCTTCACGTCCACCGTGATTTTGCGTGACAAGTCGCCGCGCGCCACAGCCGTCGTCACCTCGGCGATGTTGCGCACCTGCGCCGTCAGGTTTCCGGCCATCGCGTTCACCGAGTCGGTGAGGTCCTTCCACGTTCCGGCGACGCCCGGCACGATCGCCTGTCCGCCGAGCTTGCCGTCCGTGCCCACCTCGCGCGCCACGCGCGTCACTTCCGACGCAAACGACCGCAGCTGGTCCACCATCGTATTGATGGCTTCCTTCAGCTGCAGAATTTCGCCGCGCACGTCCACCGTGATTTTGCGCGATAGGTCGCCGCTGGCCACCGCCGTGGCCACTTCGGCGATGTTGCGCACCTGGCCGGTCAAATTGCTGGCCATCGAGTTCACCGAGTCGGTGAGGTCTTTCCAAGTTCCCGCGACGCCCGGCACCTGCGCCTGGCCGCCCAATTTCCCGTCGGTGCCCACTTCGCGCGCCACGCGCGTTACTTCAGCCGTGAAAACGCCGAGCTGCTGAATCATGGTGTTGACGATTGTCGCCGAACGCAGGAATTCGCCTTCCAGCGGCCTTCCATCCACAT
>Ga0210391_10004059_pt1 | contig 12310 bp, 9 predicted proteins | sample IncBWC12OmetaG_FD_160573 | JGI IMG/M metagenome (GOLD analysis project Ga0210391, IMG submission 160573) | Forest soil microbial communities from Barre Woods Harvard Forest LTER site, Petersham, Massachusetts, United States - Inc-BW-C-12-O ... | reverse complement strand
GATTCGGATTTTATGCGTATCGCCTATCTAGAATGTTTTTCCGGGATGAGCGGCGACATGTTTTTGGGCGCGCTCATCGACGCCGGAGTTTCGCCGCGAGTGCTGGAAGAGGCCGTGGCGGCACTGGACGTAGGCGCGCGTCTGGAGATTTCGCGAGTCGTTCGCAGCGGAATTTCGGCGACAAAGGTTGACGTGTGGGTGGACGGCGAGAAAGATCTGCCGCGGGAAGAATACTGGGCAGCGGAAGGTGTGGCGCGGGCGGCCTCCCCCGCAAAAACTGACCACCGGCAAAGCCACCATAGTCATCCCGAACACGAGCATCGTCACAACCACGAGCATTCCTCAGAGGCCGGCAGTTCGCGGGCAGGAGTGCGCGCGCCACATGAACATTCGCATGGCCGCGGCTTGACTGAGATTCGCGAGATCATCAGCAAAGCCGAAATCAGCGACGCTGCCAAGAAAACTGCCGTCGCGATCTTTGAAGCTTTGGGGATGGCCGAGGCGAAGATTCACGCGACTTCCATCGAGAAGGTTCACTTCCACGAGGTCGGCGCAGTGGATGCGATGGTCGACATCGTCTGCGCGGCCGTGGGAGGCGAAGCTCTCGGAGTCGAGGAAATTATCTGTTCACCGTTAAACGTCGGTGGCGGAACGGTGAAATGCGCGCACGGCACCTTCCCAGTGCCGGCGCCTGCCACGGTCGAATTGCTGGAAGGCGCTCCAGTCTATTCCTCGGGCGTCCAGGCGGAACTGGTTACTCCCACCGGAGCGGCGATTGTGAAGATTCTTGCGAGGCGCTTTGCCGCGTTCCCCGAGATGCGAATCGACAAATCGGGCTATGGCGCCGGCTCGCGCGATTTTCCTGGTCATCCGAATGTGGTGCGATTGACCATCGGGGAAGCCGCGTCCACGCTGGCCGGGAAGACGGCCTCGGACACAGTGACCATACTGGAAGCAAATCTCGACGATCTGAATCCCCAGGTATTCGGATATGTGATGGACCGACTATTCGAAGAAGGGGCGCTCGACGCGTTCGGCGTGCCGGTGCAGATGAAGAAAAATCGACCCGGAACACTGCTCACGGTGCTGTGCAAGCCGGAAGATGCCGCCAAGTTGACGCAGCTGATTTTCACCGAGACCACAACGCTGGGCGTTCGGCGGCGCGATGAAGTTCGGCAAACGCTGGCGCGGCGCTGGGAAAACGTTCGCACCCAATGGGGCGAGGTGCGCATCAAAATCGCCAGCATGAATGGCAGCATTACCAACTACGCGCCCGAGTATGAAGACTGCCGGCGCATCGCCAGCGAGCAGCATGTGCCGCTGAAGACGGTGATGCAGGAAGCGGCGCGGGCGTATCTGGTGAAAGGCGAAAAGCAATAGCCACAGAGGACGCAGAGTCGCACAGAAAACTTCCTCTGCGATACGCTGCGGACCCGGTGGCTGAGAAATATTTGTGGTTAAGTAAGGATTATGACCAGGAAGTTTTACATCACGACTCCGATTTACTACGTGAACGCGCGGCCGCACATCGGCCATGCCTACACCACGATCGCCTGCGACACGATTGCGAGGCGGCAGCGACTGCTGGGCGCTGACACGTTTTTCCTCACCGGCACCGACGAGCATGGGCAGAAGATCGAACGCGCCGCGCAGGCTGCTGGGAAAACTCCGCAGCAGTATGCCGACGAGATTTCCGCGCAGTTTCACAACCTGTGGAAGCGCATGGGGATTTCGAACGACGACTTCATCCGCACCACCGAAGAGCGCCACATCAAGCGGGTGCAGGAACTGTTTCGACGAATTCGGGACAACGGCTACATTTACAAAGGTACGTACACTGGCCAATATTGCGTATCTTGCGAACTTTATGTCGATGGCGCGCAGCCCGGCGATCTCTGCCCGACTTGCGGCCGCGTCACTGAAACCGTTCACGAAGAGAATTACTTCTTCAAGCTCTCGGCGTTTCAAGACAAGCTGCTGGAGTTGTATGCGAATCCGGAATTTATTCGGCCGGAGGCGCGCCGCAATGAAGTAATTTCGTTCGTCCGCTCCGGCCTGCGCGACCTGTCGATCAGCCGTTCGACATTTTCATGGGGCATTCCGGTTCCCGACGATCCTAAGCATGTGATTTATGTCTGGCTCGACGCGCTGGCCAACTACCTCACCGCGATCGGATATGGCTCGACTCACGCCGGCGCGCAGGAGGCGTTCAAGAAGTACTGGCCGGCTGACGTCCACATGATTGGCAAGGAAATTGTTCGCTTCCATTGCGTTTACTGGCCCGCATTCCTGCTGGCCGCGGGCCTGGCATTGCCAAAGACCATCGTGGCGCACGGCTGGCTGCTGTTTGAAGAGAGCAAGATGTCGAAGTCGCGCGGAAACATTGTGCGCACGGAAACGATTCTCGACGTGCTGGGCGCGGATGCCCTGCGTTACTTCCTGCTGCGCGAAGTTGTCTTTGGGCAGGATGGATCGTTTTCGTTCGACGCGCTGGTGCAGCGCTACAACTCCGACCTCGCCAACGGTTTGGGCAATCTGGCCAGCCGCACGTTAACCATGATTAACCGGTACTTCAAGGGTGAGGTGCCGTATCCGTCTCCTGGGGCGTCGCGAACGAAAGAAGACAATGATCTTCGCGAAGAGGCCCAGGTAGTTATCGGCATGTGCACTACGGCGTTTGAAGCGTTCGATTTCTCAGTCGCTCTCGAGGAGATCTGGATAGGGCTAATCGCGAAGGTGGACAAATACATTGTCGAGAACGAACCGTGGGTTCTTGGCGAGAAACAGGACGACGAAAGCCGGGCGCGCTTGGCGACCGTGCTGTACACCTCCGCCGAGGCGCTGCGCATCGCTACCGCTCTCGCGTATCCCGTGATGCCCGACGCGACTGCGAAAATATGGGCGCAGATGGGCCTTGGGGACATCAAGAAACTCGAGTTGGCGGATCTGACCTGGGGACAGTTGCCGTTGGGCACGAAACTCGGGGATGTGTATCCGGTTTTTCCGCGCGCCGACAAGAGCGCAATTGAAAGGATGCAGCAGATGGAAGATCAGCAACGCAGTCCGGTGGTTGAGGATGCGAAGGATCCAATGGGTAAGGCGCCGGTGGCAGCAGAGGCTAAGACGCAACCGGCCGTGCCAACACCTGCGCCAGCGGCAGCCGACGGGAGGATTACCATCGACGACTTCGCCAAGATCGAACTGCGCGTGGGCGTGGTGAAAGTCGCCGAGCGCGTGCCGAAGGCCGACAAACTGCTGCGCCTCGAAATTGACATCGGCACGGAAGTTCGGCAAGTGCTCGCTGGGATCGCGGAGGCCTACGCGCCTGAGGCTCTGATCGGCCGCAAGGTCGTCATCGTGGCTAATCTGGCTCCGCGAAAGCTGCGTGGTCTGGAATCGAATGGGATGATCGTGGCCGCATCGCTGGAGGGCGGAAAGCCAGTATTGGCGAGCTTTCTGGAGGATGTGCCGGTCGGGGCACGGCTGAAGTAGCTAGCGGCATATGCGAGGCTTCACGCCTAAAGATCGAGAGACGCTGATCGAGCTGTTGAAGACTCGGGGCGTCATGAGCGAAGAGCAGGCGGATCACTTCACGCATGCACTCCTGGACATTCGCGAGTCTGCAGTCGAGATTTACGACGACTACCTGCCCAGATTGCAGCACCAACTCGAGACCGAAACTGGCGATGTGCAGGATACGATTTGGGACATCCGCGAGGCGTGCAGGCATATCGAGTATCACCTTATGGACGCGAAGTTGCCGCCCGGTGCGTGAAGCCGGGGAATAGCATTCCAAAACCCGGACGGGCGAATGTGCCCGCCCCCACACAACCACACAAGCATGTTCGTAGATTCGCACGCACACCTTGATGGCAAGCAGTTCGATTCTGATCGCGAGCAGGCCATCGCGCGCGCGCGTGAGGCTGGCGTGCGAACCTTGGTTGCCATCGGTAATGGCGACGGCCCTCCGGTGCTCGACGCGGGCATTCAACTGGCGGACAAATATTCGTTCATGTACGCGACCATCGGAATTCATCCTCACGAGGCCCGGCTTGCTGATGACGCGGCTTACCAAACCATGGAGCAACTGGCGCGGCATCCTAAGGTAATCGCATGGGGAGAGATTGGCCTGGATTACTACTACGATCATTCTCCGCGGGAGATCCAGCAGCAGGTGTTTGCCAGGCAGATGGAATTGGCCGCCACTGCCAAGCTGCCTATCGTGATTCACTGCCGGCCCTCCGACGGCAGCGACAACGCCTGGGATGATTGCTTAACCATGATTAAGGATCAGTGGGCTCCGCACGGGCTGGGAGGAATTTTGCACTGCTTTACAGGAAATTGGGCGCAGGCCAAGCGGGCGCTCGACATGGGTTTCATGATTTCATTCGCCGGAAATCTAACTTTCCCGAAGGCGCAGCAGATTCGCGACGCGGCCCTCGAGGTTCCTCTCGACCGTATGTTGATCGAGACCGACTCGCCTTATCTGGCGCCGGTTCCGCACCGGGGAAAGCGCAACGAGCCAGCCTTCGTGAAAGAGACGGCGCGGCGGCTGGGCGAATTGCGCTCGCTCGCCATGGATGAAGTAGGCGAGCTGACTTCCGGCAATTTCTACAATTTTTTCAAATTGGCTGAAATCTCTGAAAGCAAAGTATCGACTCCGTAAACTGCGTGGTTCTGTTAACCTCAGGTTAAGATTCCCTCGTTTCAGAAAGATTAGAAATTTATGCCCGATAACAGTTTTGACGTGGTCAGCAAGATCGACCTAAACGAGGTCACGAACGCCATTCAGCAGGCGCTCAAGGAGATTCACACGCGCTTCGATCTGAAGGATTCGAAATCGAATATTGAGTTGGAAAAAGACGCCATCGTGCTGCACTCGGCCGACGAATACAAACTGAAGGCGGTCAACGACATTCTGCAGCAGAAGCTGGTGAAGCGCGGAGTATCGCTGAAAGGCCTGACTTATGGAGCGATCGAACCGGCGGCCGGAGGTACGACCAGGCGCAAAGTCACTATGCAGCAAGGCATCGCCATCGAGAAGGCGCGCGAGATCGTGAAGCTGGTGAAGGACTCGAAGAAAAAAGCGCAGGCCTCGATTCAAGGCGACCTGGTGCGGATCAGCGGCAAGGATCGCGACTCTCTGCAGGAAGTCATCGCACTGTTGAAGGGTCACGACTTCGGAATTGATTTGCAGTTTACGAATTACAGAACGAACTAAAACTAGACCTCGGACCTTTGGAGGCCTGATTCACATTGAGCGCGCCCACCGTCATTCACGGGAAAGAAGTATTCGATCTGCTGCGGGACGACCTCGCCGCGCTCGAAGGCGAGTTCGGCCGCGACACAGTTTCGGGCGTGCAGGCCATCACCGAGATTGGCGAATATCTGCGCAACGGCGGAGGCAAGAGAATCCGGCCGGCCTTGCTGTTGCTTTCCGCGAAGTTGCTCGGCTATCGGGGGCAGGGAGCGGTCCGATTGGGCGCGGTGGTCGAGATTATTCATACCGCGACGCTGGTGCACGACGACATTATTGACGAGGCCAAGACGCGGCGCGGCCGGCCCGCGGCTAACACGCAGTGGGGCAATTCGAAGTGCGTACTGGCCGGCGATTGGCTGTACATGCAGGCCTTCAAGATCGCGGTGCAGGAGCGCAACTTCCGCATTCTCGACACTCTGATCGAACTCACGCAGCAGATGGTCGAGGGCGAACTGCTGCAGATGGAAAAGCTGGGCCAGCTGATTTCGCTCGACGAACACTTCGATTTGATTTTTCGCAAGACCGCGTGCCTGTTTTCAGTCTGCATGCGGCTGGGAGCGATTCTCGGCGGCGCCACTCCCGCGCAGGAAGCCGCTGTCGGCCAGTACGGGCACGACCTCGGCATGGCGTTTCAGATTGTGGACGACGTACTCGACTTAACCGCCTCGGAAGATGTACTGGGCAAACCCGTCGCCAGCGACTTACGCGAGGGCAAGGCGACGATGGCCGTAATTCACGCGCTGGAGCGCTGCACTGCGGAAGAGCGATCGAAAATCGAGACGGTGCTCCGCCGCGGCGCCTTTAACGGCGTGACTCACGCGGAGGTTCTGGAAATTCTGCGGCGCTACGGCTCGCTCGAAGCTGCCTCCGCGCGCGCCGCGCATTATGCGGACTCCGCGCGGAAAGCGATTTGTACTTTCCCTGACTCCGAGATCAAGCGAGCCCTGCTATGGGCGCCGGAGTTTGTGGTCGCGAGAGAAAAGTAACATCATTCTTCGGAGCGCCGGGCTTTGTTTATACTGAACCCTTTCCCGGCCTGGGCGAATCAAAAGCGTACAAATCATAAGCTAAATCACAACTGTGCCAGTCAATATCCGCGGATGCGCGCTCCTTCTACCGAGGCATGCTGATGAATAATCTGCTCTCCATGATGGCCAGCCACGGCTACGTTCTGACGTTCATCTTGCTGTTTGCCGAGGCGGTTGGCCTTCCCTTCCCGGCATCGATCGCGCTGGTGGCGGCCGGCGCTGCCGTTGCATCGCACACACTGTCGGGTCCAGGAGTTCTTCTGGCCGCCATGCTCGCGCTGCTGATCGGCGACACGGCGCAGTTCTGGCTCGGACGCTACTCGGGCTGGGCCCTGCTCGGATTCCTCTGCCGCCTCTCCATGAACCCGGAGACCTGCATACTTCGTTCCGCGGAGTCGTTCTACAAGCGGGGCAAGATCACACTAGTGATCGCCAAATTTATTCCCGGTGTCAACACCATGGCAGCACCGCTCGCGGGCAGCATGAAAATGCGATACGGCCAATTCCTGCAACTGGACTTCGCCGGGTCGCTGCTCTATTCGACGACCTTCCTGTTGATCGGATACATCTCGCGCGATTTTCTGGCCGCTACTTTGAAGGGATTTCACCGGGCCGGACTCGCCATGGAAGTGGTGGTTATCACCGCTCTGGTCGTCTACGCCGTTTACCGAGCAGTGCAATTCGCCAGATACAAGAAATACCGCGTCATGCCGCGGGTGCAGGTCGAGGAATTGATCGCGCGTTTGGCATCGGACGAAGCCAACCGGGTGCAGATCGTCGATGTGCGCAGCCATGGCTACTACGACGTGGGAACCGAACGCATCAAAGGCTCGATCCGCATTGAGCCCAACAATCTCGACGACGAGATCAAGAATCTCACCAAAGACAAGGACATTTACCTCTACTGTACTTGAGCGCGCGAAGCAACCAGCGCCCGGGTGGCGCATCTACTGCAGGAGAAAGGCTTCAACACGTTCGTGATCGTCGGCGGCCTGGCGGCGTGGCGCAAGGCCGGACAACCGCTGGAGTCGATTCCCAAGGACGACCTGGTCAAGTTGCCGACGTTTTCTTAAGATGAAACTCGGCTGGCAACACGCAACTTTTGTTTTTTAGCGGGTTGAAGTCGGTAAGGGTACCCTCTGTCTTGCGTCTTTTTGCGAGACAGGGCGTAGCCTGCCCCAGACCTAGCCTGTCCGAAACCGTGGAGACGCCCATGCGCCTCGTTGCCCCTTCGGCCCTGTTCGTCGTCATGCTATTCGCGTTCTGGCAGCCCGCGGCCGCTCCCGGTCATCCCGAACCATCCACAACCATCTTCGATTCGAATCCCTCGCACATGTGGAATCGGCTTTACTCGGCTCTGATGATCCGCGAAGATCGCCACGGAACGGAGTTCGGTGCGGATGCGCTCGATCCGCTGCTTTGGCCGGAGTCAGAGCACTTGCTGACCGGACCATCGCACGAGCATGCCCTGCGTGTGCTCGACGAATTTCTGCAGACGCACGCGGAGAATTTGATTCATGATCCCGTGAAACACGCGCTCCTGCAGCGCGATCTGTGGTCCGTGTTCGACTGGTCGATTCAACAATCCCCAACCAGGGATCGGCCCGAGTACCGCAAAGAGAAGGCGGAATTGCAGGCTCGGCTGGCGGAAGTACTCCGGCGATTGGCGCTGACGCCGGAAGAAGTAACATCTCTGCCGGACAACTATGCCCAAGCTGTAGCGTCAGGAGCGTTCGCTAAAGAGTATGATCCGGCGAACCCGGGGCGGCCGTTTCTGCCGCCAGACTTGTTCGACCCGCGCGGGCCCTGGGTCTGCATCGAGCCCAGTCCGGAATCGGATTCCGGTGTGGCGAAGATGCACATTTTTAATTTCTCCGGGCGCTCCGGCTTCCTGGTTTTCGTCAGGTTGCCGGCGGGCCGCAAAGCGACTATGGATTATTTCCAGTCGTTGTGGAACTTTCCAGAACCCTGGGTGCATGGACCAAGCATCGCCGCCGATCAGTCGCTGGAAAATCCTAATCTGCCATCGTTTCCCGCAGGGACCGAAGTGGCGCTGGTTCGACGCATGACTTTGTTCGACAATCAGGGCAGCCTGGCAACATCCTCGTTGATCGAGAGCGTGCAGATGCGCGTCTATCACGCTGTCACCACCTCCCAGGAACGCGACTTCACCGGCGGCATGGCTTCCGTCAGCAAGAACAGTGGTCAGGATTTCTTCGAATTCAAACTCAGCCGCCCTCTTCTTTTCACCGGGAAGAATGGCGGGCTGCGTGCCGTCAGCCCTGACGACCGGGAGTACTCGACCTTTCAGAGCAAAGGAGGCGACCCCTTCGAGGCGACCTCCGGGTCAGCAGGCTTGGTCGACAAACCGTTTCCCGAGTTGCAATCCTGTGTCTGGTGTCACTCGGGAGGAGGCGTGCACTCGCTCAACAGCCGGAGCAGTCTACTGAAACCCAACCGCCTTCAGCAGGAGCCCCAGAACGTCGACTATGGACCAATCTTTTGGAGCGACAGTGCCGCTATCAGTTGGAAGGGAAATCGCTACGACTGGGGGTTGTTAAATGGCTTCTGGAAGGCTGCTGCAGCCAGGTAAGCGCCGTCTGATGCTAGTCGCCATCACGCCCCCGAACTGCCGCAGGTGGATGGATCCACAATGTTTGTACATTCATAAACTACCGCCGAAAGAACGAAGATGGTGTAGCATTGTCGGGCTTTGCCACGGTGACTGCCACGTCAACGATTTCCACGACAACTGCCACCACCCACGAAGCACCCAGCAGCGCCCGGATGAACGCTGTGCTTTTCCTGCTGGCCCTGTCTGTCCTCATCAACTACATCGACCGCAGCAATCTGTCGATCGCCGCCGAGTTGATCAAGCACGAGATCCATATTTCGGATTTTCAGCTGGGCACGTTGTTGTCGGCATTCTTCTGGATCTACGCCTTGATGCAGATTCCGGCTGGCTGGCTGGTGGATCGCTTTGACGTGAAGTGGGTCTTCGCCGCGGGATTCCTTCTGTGGTCGGCTTCCACGGCGGTTACCGGCCTTCTACACGGGTTTGCTGCGCTTTTAATCATCCGCATAATTTTGGGCCTTGGGGAATCGGTTGCGTTCCCCTCGTACGGTAAAGTTCTGGGCACCCATTTCAAAGAGAGTCGCCGTGGATTTGCCAACGCCATGATCATGGTTGGCTTGGCGCTGGGCCCTGCACTCGGAATGTGGGTGGGAGGACGCGCCGTCGGGCGTTTTGGCTGGCGGCCGTTTTTTCTCATCCTCGGCCTGGCAGGTTTGCTCTGGCTCCCGCTGTGGTCAGTGTGCATGCCGCGCCGAACCGACGCTCCCTCTCGGGCGCAGATGAGCATGGCGGGCTACTTCGACATTCTGGCGCGAAGGTCCGCTTGGGGCACGTGCGTCGGGCAGGCCTCGATCAATTACTTCCTGTATTTTCTGGTGACGTGGCTGCCCTCTTATCTGCAACGAGGACGTCACCTCTCACTGCACGACGTGGCCAACGCCGGCGGTATGCTTTTCCTTGCTTCCGCGATTTCTTCCGCGGTGACCGGAAAACTCTCCGACCGCTGGATCCGCGCCGGCGCTTCTCCGACGTTGGTGCGCAAAGGCCTGATGCTGTTCGGACACGTCGGCATTGGCATTTGTCTGGCGATCACTGTGCTGGCTTCCGGCCCCCTCTTCACCGCGATGCTCGTTTTGACCGGGGCGTTTCTGGGAATCAGCGTCTGCAACAGCTGGGCAATCTCGCAGATGCTGGCCGGACCGCGGATGGTCGGCCGGTGGATTGGAGTGCAGAATTTCGTCGGCAATCTCGGCGGCGCCATCGCTCCCGCACTCACCGGATTCATTTTGGGCAAGACTGGTTCCTTCTATTGGCCATTCCTGATCACTGCGGTGGTGGCGTGGATTGGCGGAGTCAGTTGGTGGTTCGTGGTTGGTCCCCTGGACGAAGTGGACTGGGAAAAAGCACGAGGCACGATCTCCATTCCTGCCGGCATCGCGGCGCAATCGTCGCGGCCGTAATACACTCGTGGCATGCAGCGGGAAATCGAAATTAAGTTTCGGGTGGCCGATCTGCGCGCCTTGAATCGCAAGCTGCGCGCGGCAGGATTTCGCCTGGTCACGCCGCGAACCCATGAACTGAACACGCTCTACGATTTGCCGGGAGGAATTCTGCGGCAGCGCAAGCAGTTGTTGCGGCTCCGCAAATACGGCCGCATCTGGACCTTAACCCATAAGAGCGGGACCACTCGAGGCCGGCACAGCAACCGCGTCGAACTGGAAACGATTGTGGCCGACGGAGAAAAGCTGGACTTGATTCTTCGCGCCCTGGGTTACTCGCCCACGTTCCGCTACGAAAAATTCCGCGCGGAATGGTCCGATGGCAGAGGAGAGGTGGTCGTCGACGAAACTCCCATCGGCAACTTCTGCGAAGTCGAAGGCGCCTCGCGCTGGATTGATGCAACTGCGAAAAAGCTGCGCGTCACTCCAGCGGACTACATCACCAAGAATTATGCGACGCTGTTCTCGGATTGGAAGCAGGAGAGAAAAAGTTCAGCAACCGAGATGACGTTCAAAGCCGTCCAATGATCGGGTGCCCATCCTATCCTTGTCCTGGATCTCAGATGCGGTTCACACGCCGTGGCACTTCTTAAACTTCTTGCCCGACCCGCAGGGGCAAGGATCGTTCCGTCCGACTTTTTCTTGACCGCGGACGACCTGCTGCACTTGCTGCGTGTCGCCTGCTCCGGCCATGCGCGCCTGTTCGAGTTCGCGACGCTTGCGGCGCATGAAGGCTTCTTCCAGTTCGTCGGCCGAAGTGGACACCATACGGGGCGGACGCCGGCCGTTGCCATCCCCGCCATGCTGCGCGGGAACTGCCGGCCCCGGTCCCTGCTCGACGGGCCGGGCCGGCGGCGAACCCTCCGGAGGACGCCCGCCCGCGTCCGGCGGCCGCTCCAGAATCTGCATCAAGTACAGATAGCGAACCGTGTCTTCCTGGAAGCGCTGCATCATCGCTTCAAACATGTCGAACGATTCTTTTTTGTACTCGACCAGCGGATCGTGCTGCCCGTAGCCGCGCAGGCCGATGCCTTCCTTCAGGTGGTCCATGCTGAGCAGGTGATCTTTCCATTGCTGGTCGATCACGCTCAACATGATCATGCGCTCGTGATGGCGCATCGCATCCGGGCCAATCAATTTCTCTTTCGCGTCGTAGCGCTCTTTCAGCTTCTCGAAAATGGCGTCGCCGAGTTCCTGCCGGTTCAGTTCGTCGGCCTTTACGCCTTCGGCGATAAAATCGACGCCAAAGCGTGTAAACACCGCGTCTTTCAGGGCCTTGATATTCCAGTCTGCGGCGTGCGCCTTGGCCGGGCAGAACTGCTCTAAGAGCTCGCCTAGAATCGCCGAAACGTAATCCTCGAGAATCAGATCCTTCTGGTCGGTGCCTTCGAGCAGCCGTCGACGCAGGCCATAAACGGCTTCGCGCTGCTTGTTCATCACGTCGTCATACTCGAGCAGGTGCTTGCGCGATTCGAAGTGCTGACCTTCCACGGCCTTCTGCGCGGTCTCGATACGGCGTGAAATCATTTTCGATTCGATCGGCACGCCCTCTTCCATCCCCAGCTTTTGCAGAAGAGTCGAGATCCACTCCTTGGCGAAGATGCGCATCAGGTCGTCTTCGAGCGCAAGGTAGAAGCGCGAAGAGCCGGGATCGCCCTGGCGGCCAGCGCGACCGCGCAGCTGATTGTCGATGCGGCGCGACTCATGCCGCTCCGTGCCAAGAATGTGCAGGCCGCCGACGGCGGTCACTTCATCGTGCTCCACGTCGGTCTGCGCTTTGTAGCGAGTCAGCGTTTCAGCCCACTTGTCGGTCGGAACCGTGTATTCGTTTCCGTTGTAGTAAAAAATAGAAATCGTTCCATCTTCCTGCGGCCCTTCGATCTTGCCCTGCGCCACGCGCAACTGCTGCGCGATTCCCTTCTTCACCAGTTCTTGCTTGGCCATGAAT
>Ga0210391_10004058_pt1 | contig 12314 bp, 16 predicted proteins | sample IncBWC12OmetaG_FD_160573 | JGI IMG/M metagenome (GOLD analysis project Ga0210391, IMG submission 160573) | Forest soil microbial communities from Barre Woods Harvard Forest LTER site, Petersham, Massachusetts, United States - Inc-BW-C-12-O ... | reverse complement strand
TGCTGTCCGTAACGGTCGATAATTCGCATCATGCCTTCCCTGTGCGCTCTGCCTTGTACGAGGTCAGAACGGCGAGTCGTGCGAAAGCTTTAGCGCTTCGCCGCTCGGGTGGCGGGTTGTAGGGGAGCGGTAGGAACGTGGGGTGAAACCTGGTTCGTCGTGGCGCCGCTCGTGGCCGGCGCCTGGTGGTGCGCGGCGAGAGCCGCTTCAATCTGTTTAGCAAGGCCCAGGCCACCACCCTTTTGGACGCCGCTCGCGAGCGCGTCGACGGCCATGTCGCCGTAGCCGCCTTCTTTCCCGGCGCCTCCCACCTTTGCCTCTTTGAGAAGCTGTTTGACGAAGATCTGCTCGAACTCGCCGGCTGCTTTCTCGAGCTTCGCCGTGCGCGCGTCCTTCGGCGCGTGGGCGCCGGCGGCGGTTCCCGTCGCGGCCGCGCCGTTCCCCGTCGCCGTGGTTCCGTTCCCCGTCGCCGTGGCCGCGCTCCCGGCCGTCGCGGCGCTGACCGGCGCGGTCGTTCCAGCGCCGTTCATCGCCGCGCTGTTGGTAGCGCTCGTCGCGAACGCCTGCGGCAGCTGCCCCACCCGTGCAATCGGAATGCTCATTCGACGTCCACCTCCGCCTCGAGGGCGCCTGCTCCTCGCAGTGCTTGCAGGACGCTGGCCAGCTCACGCGCGGAGAGGCCCATCGTGCCGAGCGCGGAGGCCACGTCGGCCAACGTCGGAGCCGCGGGCACATAGACCATGTTGCTATTGCCTTCGCTCGTCTGAATCTCCGTGCGAGGCACCACCGCGGTCGTGCCCTTGCTGAAAGGGCCCGGCTGCGACACGGTCGGCGTCTCTTTCACGACGATAGTGAGTGCACCGTGCACGACGGCGACCGGCGCGAGACGCACGTCGCCGCCGGCGACGATGGTGCCCGTGCGTTCGTCGATGACGACGCGCGCGCGGCGGAGCGGCGTCACCTCAAGGTCTTCGAGCGCCGCCACGAAGTCGACCGTGCGGTTGTTGTATTCGAGGGGAATGCGTACCGTCACGGCGCCGCCGTCAGGCGCGCTCGCCGCGCCTTCGAACTTCTTGTTCACGGCGTCCGCGATGCGCGAGGCCACCGTGAACCCCGGATTGCGGAGCTCGAGGCTCAACGTGCCCGCGTTGACGAGGCTCGTCTGCACTTCGCGCTCGACGATGGCACCTTCCGGAACGCGACCGGCCGTCGTGCTGCCGCTCTGGACGCTGCTGCCGCTTCCGCCCTTGGCGCTGAAACCGCCGAGCAGGAGGCTGCCCTGCGCCACCGCGTACGCACGTTGGTCCGCGCCTTTGAGAATCGTTTGCACGAGGACGCCGCCCGCCAAGCTCCGCGCGTTTCCGATCGAGGAGGCAGTGACGTCGATGCGCGTACCGGGCCGCGCGAACGGAGGCAGCGTGGCCGTCACCGTGACCGCGGCGACGTTGCGCATACGCACCTGGCTCGGGTCGACCTGGATTCCCAATCGGCGGAGCATCGAGAGCATCGCCTGCTGCGCGAAGGGGACGGTCGTGTCGTCGCCCGTGCCGTTCAAGCCCGTGACGATCCCGAAGCCGACGAGCTGGTTGTCGCGGGCGCCGGCGACGTCGGCGAGGTCGCGCAGGCGTTCGGCGTGTGCGCGCGCGGGGCACACCACGAAGGCGAGGGCGAGAGAGACGCTGAGCAGGATCTTGCGGAGCACGGGATGTCCTCAGAACGGGTTGAACGTGTCGAGCAGCCGCGCGAACCAGCCTTTGCGCTGTTGATCGGCGAGGTCGCCGCGGCCGGTAAATTCGACCTGGGCGTCGGCGAGGCGATTCGAAGTGACGGAGTTGTCCTCGGCGATGTCGGCCGGGCGCACGAGGCCCGAGATGTAGAGGTGGTATTCCTCTTCGTTGAGCAGGACGACCTTCGTGCCTTCGACGAAGAGGTCTCCGTTCGGCATTTCTTTGACCACGCGGACGGCGATGTCGCCGGTCAGCGCGTTCGACCGTTCGGTCGTGCCGGCCCCGGTGAACGCGGATTGGCTTGCGAAGTTGATGAGCTGCGTGGGGTCGATGCTCGGATACGCGCGCTTCAGGGCGGGAATGATTCCGAGCAAGCCGTTGACGGCCGTCGTGCCCGTGCTGTTCTTGCTCAGGCTCGTGTTCGCGTCGCCGGTGGAGTTGGCGCTCTCGTTGATGTGGATGAGCACGAAGTCGCCCACGCGGACCGCGCGCGTGTCTTCGAGGAATCCGGGATTCGCGTCGCTGAAGAGCGAGCCTTCGGTCGGCTTCGCGGTGACCTCTTTCTGCGCATAGTTGCCGGCGCTGTAGATGCGCTGGCGCGGCGTGAAGGGCGCGACGTGGCGCGGGCCGCAACCGCCGGCGAGGTTCGCGAGGGCCACGAGGGCGGCCGCGCGGAGAAGCGTCGTGTGGCTCATTGCCCGTCCTCGATCGCGACGGCTTCGTCCTTGGCCGTGAGGCGCGCGCGCAGGACGCGGCCAGAGGTGCGGAGCTGCACCGGCACCGCGTCGCCGAGATCGGCGTCCGCCGTCGTCATTCCCGTCGTGCGCACTTCGATGTAGTTCCGGCGAATCACGAGCGTGACGGACGCGCCGCGCGGCGTGTCGTAGAGGGCGCCTTCCGCCGAGACCGCGAGCTCCATCGGAACCGGGACGCGCGCGATGGCTTCGCCTTCGGCGGTGTAGAACGAAGCGATCGCCGTCGTCGTGAACGCGCCCTGGCGCTTGGGCGCATGGGGCACGTCGACGTCGATGTGCGCCCAGCCATCCGCCACATCGACGGGATGACTCGCGCGAACCGCGGAGAGCGTGACGCCGTGCCCGAGCGGCTTGTCGTCCAGCGCGCCACGGACCAATCCGTCGAGCTCCGCCGGCGACAGGTGCTGGGCCTTGCGCACGACGCGGACCGCGTCTGGCAACGCCGCCGGGACGGGGATCACCTTCGCGGTCAGCGCCGCGGCGATGTCGCTCTTCGTCACGAGCCGCGACGCGCCGGGCGAGGGGCTCGGGCCGATATCGACGGCGGCAACGGCCGCGTCGACGCTCGGGGCGACGTCGCCGACGCGGATGCGGCTTCCGGTCACGACGACTTCTTGCGGAGGCGCTGCCGCGGCGGAGCCCGCGAACGCGAGCGTGGCGAGGACCGAAGCGGCGAAGAGCGAGCGGATCATCATTGGCTCTGCGTTGCGTTACGGAGCATCTCGTCCGCCGCGGAGATGACCTTCGAGTTCATTTCGTACGACCGCTGCGTCCGGATCATGTTGACCATCTCGTCGACGACATCGACGTTGGACTGCTCGATCGAGCCCTGCATGATGCTCCCGCGTCCGTCGGCCGCCGGTGCGCCGGTGACGGGTTGGCCGCTCGCCGACGTCGGCGTGAAGAGATTGTGCCCGTCCGAGGCGAGGCCGTTCGGGTTCGGGAACGTGGTGAGCTGCAGCTGGCCGATCGAGTTGGCCGTCGTCGACCCGGGCTGCGTCACGCTGATCGTGCCGTCGCCGGCGATCGTGATGGCCGTCGCGTTCGACGGGATCGAGACCGGAGGGTCGATCGGGAGGCCGTCGCTCGTCGTGAGCCGGCCCTGCGCGTCCATCTGAAGCGATCCGGCGCGCGTGTACCCGAGGTCGCCGCTCGCCTGCCGCACCGCGAAGAAGCCGTTGCCCTCGATGGCGAGGTCGAGCGGGTTGTTCGTCTGCTGCAGCGTGCCCTGCGAGAACGTACGCGTCGTCGCGATGATGCGCACGCCGGTACCGAGCTGGGTGTTCGTCGGCGCGACCTGGCCGCTGGAGTTCGGGGCTGCCGAGCGGTCGTTCTGGTAGAGGAGATCCTCGAACTGCGCACTCTGCGCCTTGTACCCGGTGGTGTTCGAGTTCGCGAGATTGTTCGCGATGGTGTCGAGCTGGGTCTCCTGCGCGGCCATACCCGTCGCGGCGACGTTGAGCGATCGGAACATGCTCCGTTGCGTTGCCAGTTCGGTGCCATCGCCGAAGGACCGCTCTTCGCCGGGATCGAGAGAGGGAGAAACCGGGAGTGGAAGAGGAAAGGAGGATTGAGATTGTTCTTCGCCAAGCCCTCCGGCGGCCTGCGGCCCTCTCGACCTCCTCGGCTCCTTTCCTCCCTGTTCTCTCTCTCTCGCCAGGGGGTCGTCGGAGAATCGCGATCGCGGAGTTCGCCGGCGCAGGCGCACGCGTCGTCACGCCGTTGGCGGCGCCGTCATTCGGTCGACGTCGTGCCCGAATCGTCGCTTTCGTCGGTCTCGTCGTCGCCGGTGCCCGTCGTGTCGCCGGACGTGGACTGGGCTCCGCTCGTGCCGGTGGTCGACCCCGAGCTTGAACCGGAGGCCGCGCTCCCGTCCATGTCGCCCGACGGGGGCGTCACGCATTCGCCGTTCGCGCATGTCAGTCCGCTGGCGCAATCACTGAAACGGAGGCACGCGCCGTCCGAAGTGGCATCGCACGCGAGCAGCACCCGCGCCGCGATCCAGATCATCGCGAACGCCGTCGCGAGCCTCACGACCGCCGCGCCGCTGGAGGACGGGACCGACGGGTCTCTAGAGGTCGACACGGAAGCCTCCCTGAAATCGAAGTTCCCAGACGACGGTACCGTCGGGTAGGTCCGAGCCGAGGAAATAGAAGTCCGCCTCGGGACCGAGCGTGATCTGCGCCTTCTTCCCCAGGGGGAGGCGGTAGGTGACACCCCCGACCACTCCGTAGAGCGACGAAGGCGCGAGAATGCCGATGATGCCCGCATCGAAGAAGATGCGGTCGCTCGCCGCGCGTGCATACCGCAAGTCGGCGCCGACGCTGCTCCGTGGCTCGAGCTCGGCGTCGAGCGCGACTTCGAAGATGTCGTCGGGAAATTCGTCGATGCGGACGTCGCCGCCCAGGCGCAGACGCGTCCGGGTCCTGTAGGGCCCGACGCTGCCCCCCTCGATTCCCGATGACACGGCGCCGGTTGCCCCGATGAGGTACTGCTGTGCGTGCGCCGGGATCGGCTCCGTGAGGCTGCACGCGAGGGTGACGGCGGCGAGCGCGATCCGGAAGAACGCACGCGTCATCGTTCCGTTTCCCCGGGCTTGCGCGGGGCTCTCTTCTCGGCGGCGGCTTCGCCTTCTTCGGGCGCGGGCTTCGCTGCTTCCGCGGGCTTCGCTGCTTCCGCGCTCTGCCCTTCGGCGGCGGCGGGGGCCTCGTTGCCGTCCTTGTTGTCCTCCGCAGCCTCGGCGCTGCCCGCCGCGGCCGGGTCGGTCCCCTGGATCGGCATTGCCGTCACGACGAGGTCCACGCGGCGGTTCTGCTTCCGGCCTTCGTCCGTGTTGTTTTCGGCGACCGGTCGGTATTCCGCGTACCCGGCGATCGAAACGCGCGTCTTCGGCAACCCCGAATCGACGAGCACTTGCATGACCGTCTCAGCGCGCGCGGTCGAGAGCTCCCAGTTCGAACGGTACCGGCCCGAGGTGACCGGCCGGTCGTCCGTGTGGCCCTCTACCCGCACTTCGAGGTTCGTGCGCGCGTTGATCTCGGGGGAAATTAGCTTGAGAATCTGCGTTGCCGTCTCTTTCACGCGCGCGTCGCCCGTGTCGAAGAAGAGGTTCTCCGGGAGGCGCAGGACGAGCTGATTGCCCACCCTCAGGATCTGCAGGCCCTTGAGTGCGTCCTTCTGCGAGAGGGCTCGCAGCGTCGACCGCAGGCCGTTCATCTCGATGAGGCCCTGCTCTTCGGTCGTCGTGTCCTTCTGCTCGTCGTCGGTGCTCGTCCCGCCGGCGAGGACGCTCTCGCCGCTCATCGGGAAGACGTCGAGCCCGACGGCCTTGGAGAAGGCTTCCGTGAAGTGGCCGAGCTTCTTCGTGTCGACCTGGGAGACGGCGAACATGACGACGAAGAACGCGAAGAGAAGCGTGATGAAGTCCGCGTAGCTGATCAGCCACCGCTCGTGGTTGACGTGCTCCGGGTGCTTTTTCTTGCGGGCCATGGCTTACGTCGCGCTGGCTTCGTTCAACTGGCCAGCACCTTTCTTCTTGTCGCCGTGAGCGTTGTGGACGAACTCGGAGAGACGCTCGCGAACGAGCTTGGGGTTCGTGCCTTCCTGAATCGCGAGGACGCCGGTGAGCATCATTTCCATGATCTGCACTTCGTCGCGCACCTGCATCTTGATGCGGCCGGCCATCGGCAAAAAGATGAGGTTCGCGATGGCGACGCCGTAGATCGTCGCGACGAACGCCGCGGCGATGCCTTCGCCGACCGCCGCGATGTCGCTCAAGTTGCTCATGACGTGAATCAGACCGAGAACGGCGCCGATGATGCCCACCGTCGGCGCGTAGCCGCCGCCAGCTTCCAGCACTTTCGCGGCGTCCTCGCCGTGTTCTTCCTTCTGCCCGATCGTGATTTCCATCGTCGATCGCAGGGACGTGGAGTCCGACCCGTCGATGGCCATCATGAGCGCCTTGCTCAAGAAGGGGTGCGACGCCTTGGCCGCCACGCTCTCGAGAGCGAGGATGCCGTCGCGCCGTGCGCGGTTCGCGTAGTCGACGATCTCGTCGACGAGCTTCGCGCCATCGACCGCGGGCTTCTTGAAGAGCCGCCCGACCGCGCCGACCGCGCCGCCGACCGTCGCGAAGGGGAACTGCACGACGATCGCGCCGATGGTGCCCCCGATGACGATGATGGCGGCCGACAGGCCGAGCATCGAGGCGAAGTGGCCGCCTTCCATGGCGTTGCCGCCGATGATGCATCCGAGGGCGATGGCGATTCCGATGAGCGCTCCGAAGTCCATCAGAAGCCTCCGCGCGAACGATTCAGACCGGGCACTTCACTCAGACGGCGCTGCGCAGGGATGCTGCCGACGCGCGGCGGGTCGCCGTCCAGCGGGAGCGGGATGGGATTGCCCTCGCCGCTCCGCACGCGTCGCCGGTACTCGACGACGAGCTCGATAAGCACTTCGAGCGGTTCGCGAACGATGATCTTCTCGCCGCCGATCAGAAAGAGCGTCGTATCCGGCGTCATGTCCACCCAGCCGATGTGGTCCGGGTTGATGGCGACGACGTTGTTGTTCAGACGGGTCAACTTGATCACGGGAGCTCCTGCATCTCGTCTCGTTCGCACTCGCGAGGAGGGAACCGCACGGTTCGCGGTTTCGCCGTGAGGGGAGCAACGGTCACGCCAACTCCGTTCGTAAGCTGGCACGACTCGTGATGGGGAGTCCTCGCGTCATGCGGATTCTCGGCAGCGTCGAACAACTGCAAGCGGGGCTCGACTACCACCTCGCGCGACACAATCTGTTGACCGCGAACCTCGCGCACGTCGACACCCCCGGCTACAAGCCGCTCGACCTCGAACGCACGAACGCCGCGGGCAGCTCGTTCGAGGGCGAGCTCCACGCAGCGCTCGCGACGACGAATCCGGGCCACATCGGGCCGCATGCCTCGGCGAACGGCGAGTCCTTCAAGGTCGTGACCGACGCCTCCGCGCAAGCGACGGGCACCGACGGAAACGCAGTGAGCCTCGACCGCGAGGCCGTGAAAATCGCGACCAACCAGCTCCGGTACGACACGCTCGCATCGCTCGTGCAGAACTAGCTCTCCGGCCTCTCGTGGGCCGCCAACGACGGGAAGAGCGGATGAGCAAGCCGTATTCGGTCAGCGGCGTTTACAGCGCCATGGAGCTCGCCGCGTCCGGCCTGACGGCCGAGCGCGGGCGTATGAACGTCATCGCGAGCAACCTCGCGAACGCTCGCACCACCCGCACCGCGAACGGGACGCCCTACCAGCGCCTCGACCCGGTTTTCACGGCCACCGAGGTCGCGCCGACGAGCAGTGATCCCGTACTTCGCGCAATGCGCGAGGTGCAGCTCACGGGCGTCCAGCCGGACACGACGCCGGGCGAGATGGTGTACGACCCCGGTCACCCCGACGCGAATACGCAGGGTTACGTCCAGTACCCCAACGTCAACGTCGTGACGGAGATGGTCAATCTGATGACTGCTTCGCGGGCTTACGAGGCCGGCGTGACCTCGATTGAGTCGCTCAAAGCGATGGCACGATCCGCGCTCAAGATCGGGACGTAGGGATGATCATCGCCCCGATCGAATCCGCGCCTCTCACCTTCTCGTCGGAGGGCGTAGACTCCATCGCCCCGACGATGGGGGGGACCGAGGCAACGGGCGCGTCGGGAACGTCCGCGGTCGACTCGTTCGGCGCGGTCCTGGGCGGCGCGCTCCAGGAGGCGAACCAGGCGGACTTCAACGCGAGCCAGAAAGTGCAAGCGCTCGCTTCGGGCGCGATGGACGATCTCCACGGTACGATGATCTCGGTCAAGGAAGCCGACATCGCGCTGAAGCTCGTCGGCTCGGTGCGCACCAAGATTCTCGACGCCTTCCAGGAGCTGTGGCGAACAAGTGTCTGACCCCAAGCCCGCCGGTACCCCGGCCACCCTGACGAGCATGCTCCCGGCGCCGGTGCGCGATGCCCTCGCGCGCGCCAGGCAGATCTTCTACGCCTTCTCGCGGCCCGCGCGGGTGATGTTCATCGCGACGACGGCGCTGGCGCTCGCCGGTGCGGCCCTCATCGCGTTCAACAAGGCCAACGAACCGTACACGACGCTCTTCTCGCAGCTCGATCGCGACGACGCCGCCGCGATCGCGGCCAAGCTCAAGGAGCTGAAGGTCGAATACCGCATCGAGGGCGACGGCGCCGCGATCGACGTACCGGAATCGAAGGTGCACGAGCTTCGCCTCGAGCTTGCGGGCGCGGGCTTGCCGCACGGCGGCGGCGTCGGGTTCGAGAGCTTCGACAAGATGCGCCTCGGCGCCACCGACTTCGAGCAGCGCGTCCTTTACCGCCGCGCGCTCGAGGGCGAGCTCACACGCACGATCGCGACGATCGGCGCCGTCGAGTCGTCCCGCGTTCACCTCGTCCTCCCCGAGAAATCGGTCTTCGTCACCCGCAGCGAGCCGGCGTCCGCGTCGATCGTGCTTCGCCTCCGTTCGGGACGCGCGCTCGGTTCGTCCGAAGTCGCCGCCATCGTGCACCTCGTGGCTGCGGCGGTGCCGGGCCTCGAGCCGGATCACATTGCCGTCGTCACGACCGACGGCATCGTGCTCCACAAGCCGCGCAAAGGGTCCGGCGGCGACGACGACCTCGGCGGCGACGACGACGCGCGCTCGGCGGCGCGCTCCTACGAAGGCTCCGTCGAAGACCGCGTGCGGGCAATGCTCGAGAAGGTGGTCGGCACCGGCCACGCCGACGTGCGCGTGACCGCGGAGATCGACTCGGCCCGCGTGGAGCACCTCGAAGAGCACTTCGATCCCAGCAAGTCGGCCCTGCGCAGCGAGGAGCAGTCGACGGAACACGCGGGCGGCGACGTCGGGGGCGAATCGGTCGCGGGCGTCCCGGGCGCCGAGAGCAATCTCCCGGGCGGCGCGGGCCGCGGAAGTGCGGCCAAGCCGGCTCCGTCGGCTTCGGCTTCGGCCGCGGCTTCCGCTTCCGCCGCACCTTCCGCCGCACCGGCCCCTCCGAGCGCGGTCGCCGCCGGCAACGTGCGCGAATCGCATACGCGCAACTTCGAGATCGACCACGTGTCCGAGAAGCGCGTGAGCGTCGGCGGCGCACTCAAACGGCTCACGGTCGCGGTCGTCCTCGACGGCGTGCGCGCCGGCAAGGGAACCACGCCCCTTTCGACCGAAGAGATGAGCAAGCTCGCGCTCCTCGTGAGGAGCGCCGCCGGCGCGAGCGACGCGCGCGGCGATGTCGTCACGGTCGAATCCATTCCGTTCGTCGACTCGCTCGACAGCACGGCCGATGCTGCGCCCGTCGCGGTCGCGCCCCTCACGCGCATCCAGATGGCCAAACGCTACGGGCCGTACGCCGCGGGCGTCCTCGTGCTCGTCGTCGTCGTCGTCGTCGGCGCGCGGCGCGGCCGTTCGAAGCGCCCCGTGCCGGCCACCCCGGTTCTGGAGCTCGCGGCCGCGCAATCCGGACAGTCTGCGCCGGCTCTCGAAGCTGCCCCCTTCCCGGCGCTCGATTCGGGGGATCTCCGCACGCGCGCGCACTCGCGTGCCGCGCAGGATCCCGCGACCGCCGCGCTCGTTCTCCGCGCCTGGCTCGGGACGTCCGCGCCCGAGCCGCGCGAGTCCGCCAAGGCGTGACACCTGCTCGTTCGGTCAACGGGCATCACCCTTGCTCTAGGTAGGCTCGTGAGCACGACCAATGCCGAGAAGGCGGTTCTCTTTCTCCTCTCGCTCGACGAGCAAGTCGCGGCGAACGTCGTCCGGGAGCTCGGCGAAGTGGAGCTTCGCAAGCTCCGCGCGGTGGCCTCGACGATGCGGGAAGTGCCCGCGGGCGCGCTCGACGAAACGTTTCGCGATTTCCTCCAGCGCTCCGAGAGCGCCGTTGCCGTCCCTCGTGGGGGCCTGCCTTACCTGCGCCGTCTGTCGGCGGGCGCCGTGGGCGAGCAGCGTGCACGCGAGATCTTCGAGGACGGCGTAACGAGCCCCCTCGCGCGCCTCGAAGGCGCGCCAGCGGAGGACGTCGCCCTCCTTCTCGAGCGCGAGCCTCCGCAACTTGCCGCTGCCGTGCTCGCTCGTATCGACCCGACCAAGGCCGCCGAGATCCTGGGTGCGATGCCGCCCGACCGTCAAGCCACCGTCGTTCGCCATGTCGGAACGATGACGGAGCTTCCCGCCAAGGTGCTCGAGGACGTTGCGCAGGCTCTCGTGAACGAGCTGCCGGAGTCGGATGCTTCCACCCTCGTCAGCGTGGATGGCGTCGCCAAGGCCGCCGAGCTGTTGAACGCCGCGGGCCGTGCGACCGCCGACGGCGTGCTCCAGGCGCTCGAAGGCGATGACGCCAAGCTCGCCATGGATGTGCGCCAGGCCATGTTCACCTTCGAGGATCTGCGCCGTATCGATCCGAAGTCGATGCGCGAGCTCCTGCGTGAAGTCCCGAGCGAACGCCTTACGACCGCGTTGAAGGGCGCGTCGCAAGAGCTGATGAACGCGGTCTTCGGCGGCCTCTCGTCGCGCGCCGCGGAGCTCTTGAAGGACGACCTGTCGCTCCTCGGCAAGGTGAAAAAAACCGATCTCGAAGGCGCCCAGCGCGAGATCGTCGAAGCGGCGCTCCGGCTCGAAGCCGAAGGCCGCGTCGATCTCGGACGGGGCGGCGAATGAGCAAATCGAATCATGACGCGCTCGCCGTGAGCGTGTGGACTCCGGAGGTAACTGTGATCACGCGAAGGCCATCGTGGATGGCTCGAAAGATGTCGACGCGCCCGCCTGCGCCGGCGGCGCCCACGCCGATCCCGTCCGCCCCATCGGCCCATCCCCCGCCCGAGGCTACGGCGTCCGCGCCGTCGGCCGCCCCCGCGGCGCTGCCGGCGTCGGAGATCATCTCGATTGCGCCCGTCGTCGACATCATGGCGTCCACGGTGATCGCGCAGCTGTCGGACGACAACGCGGCGCTGCGGGCGCAAGTCGCCGAGATGGCGGCCGCGATGGCGCGCCTGCGCCGCCAGATCCTCGAAGCGAGCGAGGGCGAGCTCGTGCAGCTGGCGGTCGTCATCGCCGAACGCGTCGTCGCCCGCGAACTCGCGACGGAGCCCGACCTCGTCGTCCACTGGGCGCGGCAAGCGATCGACGCGCTCGCGGCGAAGGACGAAGTCGTGATCGCCGTCGCGAAGGACGTCGCGAGCGACGTCTCCCCGGAAGCGTGGGCCAAGCTTGGCGTCCCGCACGAGGTCCTCCAGGATGCGCAGCTCGCGCCCGGCGTGATCGAAGTGCGGACGCCGCAAGGCATCGTGCCGGTGAACGCCGAAGCCCGCCTGCAAGCCGTGGCGACCGCCCTCGGAGCCACCTCGTCATGAGCGACGTCCCGCCGCTGCGCGTGGACCTGGGCGCGCACATCCTGCGCGCGCGGGCGGCGGCGGGTCCCTGTCCCGAAGGGCGCGTGCGCGACGTCGTCGGCGTCCTCGTGGAGGTCGAAGGCCTCGTCGCGCCGATCGGCGGCCAGCTCGAGATTCGCACGCGCGACGCCAAGCTCGGTCTGGAAGTCATCGGTTTTCGCCAGGGCCGGCTCCTCGCGGCGCCGCTCGGGCCGACGACGGGCATCGTGCCGGGTGCCCGCGTGCGAACGACCCCCGAAGCCGACAAGGTCGCGGTCGGCGATGCCTTGCTCGGCCGGGTGCTCGACGCGTTCGGGCGCCCGCTCGACGGCCGCCCGATGCCGGAGACCGACGCGCGCGTCTCGCTCTACGAAGTGCCGCCGTCCCCATACACGCGCCGACCGATCCACACGCCGCTCGAGACGCGCGTGCGTTGCATCGAC
>Ga0210391_10004057_pt1 | contig 12315 bp, 8 predicted proteins | sample IncBWC12OmetaG_FD_160573 | JGI IMG/M metagenome (GOLD analysis project Ga0210391, IMG submission 160573) | Forest soil microbial communities from Barre Woods Harvard Forest LTER site, Petersham, Massachusetts, United States - Inc-BW-C-12-O ... | reverse complement strand
CTCGCAAAGCGCTTGCAGCGGGTTGTGAATCGCCCCGCCGAAATTGCCCGAGTGCAAATCCTGCCGAGGCCCGTGGACCTCCAGCTCCACGCGCAGCGTCCCTCTTTCGGCGTAGCTGATAGCCGGGCGGTCCGGCGCCAGCATGCGAGTATCCGACATAACCACGGCGTTCGCGCTGAGTGCGCGCCTGTTCTTCTGGACGAAAGGAGCGAAGTGGGGGCTGTCGAGCTCTTCCTCGCCTTCGAAGAGACACTTTACGTTGACCGGCAACGTGCGCTCGGTCATCAGATACGATTCCAGGGCCTTGATATGGGCGAACAGTTGTCCTTTGTCGTCGCAGGCCCCTCTGCCATGCAGATTATCGCCGATCACTACTGGTTCAAACGGTTGCGTTTTCCACTCCTCCAGCGGATCGGCCGGCAGTACATCGTAGTGTCCGTATACCAAAACAGTGGGACTGTCGGAATTCCGTTGCCAAGCGCCGTAAACAATCGGGTGGCCGCGCGTTGGAATTACCTTGACGTTCTCCAGTCCTACGCGACGCAACTGGCCGGCCAGCCAGGCGGCGCACCTCTTCAAATCGCGGGCGTGCGCGGGTTGCGAACTGATGGTCGGAAAACGTATGAACGCCTTCAACTCCTCGAGAAACCGAGGCCGATGCTGGCGGGCGTAAGCTAGAGCGCGAAGAGGCGCCATGATGTCCGCGACCTCCCGGCCGCCTGGAACGAAAACGCGCCCCGTCAATATTCGAGCTCGAATTCCAATTCACGCTCGGCGGGATGCTTGCCGACAGTCTTGGGCCGCCCGTTAGTGCGCGCGGGCGTGGGCGACGCCTGATCCCACGGCAGCACGCGCTGCGCGGCACGGCGGCCGGCCAACCCCATGGCTTGCGCGCTGGTGAGCCACTCTTCCGATTGTTCGGCGATCTCGAGCAACAGCGTCTCGAACTGGGCCCTGGTGGTTTGCAGAATATGCGGCTGCGCCAGCCAGCGCAGAATCTCGCGTCCGGTCACTCCCATGCGCTGCCGGGGCGAAGTCACCAGGCGCTCATGGTGATAGCGGATCAGTACTTCTTCCACCACGTCCCAGGCGTTATCGGCGCCAAAGAGCCGCTTGACATCCGGCGAGTTCAGGATCTTGAAAGACTCTTCCAGTAACTGCATCACTTCCACGCGCAGAACATTTAGATGGCCGAACGACAACCACTTCAGGTTGTTGCGCAGGTCCAGACCGGCGCGCCGCACGATGGCGATGGATCCGAAGCTGGGATCATAAGCGCGTTCACGGATCACATCGGAAATTCGCTTGTCCCGCCAAAAGAGCGTCACTTGATGAACGAAATGGGCGTAAAGTTTGTGGAAGTCCGTGTTAGCCCGGGAGCCGGTGGGAACCGGGCCTTTGCCGTAATTGAAGATGCGCTTGTACGCGGACAAGCGTTCGCGCTGCGTATAGCGCAGCACCTCACGGCGATCGAACTGGTAGAGAGCGTAAGCGCCCGGCCCAGCCGAGAGCCGCACGGTGCCGGCGCGGAAAAGCTCTTGCAGTTTCTGTACGGCGCGGAACACGCCGATCTTTTCATGCTGCCAGAGGTAATACATATCTCCCACGGCGACGATGCGCTCGGAGGTGATGGTTTCATCGTAAGGCTCGACGCCGGGGGGAATGCGAGTCTGGCCGAGTTGCCCGGCCGCTTCAGGCCCAACGCCGATCAATTGGGCCAGGCCTTTGTCAGGTGGGGGCGGCGTTTTGCTATCGGTGTCTACCACCGATTGCAGCATGTCGTCAATCTGCTTGTTGAGCGCGTCGGCGAGCTGGGGGTTCGTTATCAGGTCGGCCGAGAGCCGGTTCGTCACCGTCTCGCGCAGAGCTGCTATGCGGTCATAAAGGGACTGATAATCCTTCTCCGTCGCCATATTTGCGTCTCCTCATTACCAATTATTCAAACTGCCGCGTCGCACGGAACGGAGCGCCCTGGGGCCCGGCACCCGTCGTGGATGGCCCAGGATTCCCGCCCGTGGTGGATGTCCCGGACCCGGATTGGTCCAGAGCTTGCCGGATGCGCCTCAATTCGTCGGGCGTGAGTTCCGCCGGGAACTCGGGCGGCCGGATCTGGAAGGCCAGTCTGTAGGCTTCGTCCAAGCCATCCGCCAACAGTTGCAGGGCGCGCTTCACGCGCGGAGTATAGTATCCGGGCGGCAGACCCCTGGCGTTCTGCGGTGGGACGATGGAGGCGTGCACGAATTTGCGTAGCCGGTCCGTGCTGGCTGTAAACGATTCGAGTCCATCCTTGCCGGCGTCCTGAAGGAGGCTCGGCAACTCCTCGGATGCGGCCCGGTACACCCAGTCCAGCAACTCGGCGACAAACAGGCCCGAGGTATCGGACGGGAATGTGTAACTGACTTCGCTGCCGCTCTTCCTGTCGGGAATCGAAATCTGCAGGTTGGCAAAGTCGAGTTGTGCGGTTTGCCGCTCCGGGTCACCCATAAACACCGAGTCCATGGTGTAGTAGGCGTCCTGAACACCCTGCGCCACCACCTCGAGCGCCCGCGACATGAGTACCAGTTGCGTGCCGAAGAATGGCGTCCGCTCAGTGTCGCCCATGAAGGTGCGGATGAAGAAGGTTTTATCGTAGTCCCAACTCTTCTTCAGGCCGATCACATAGTCCACCAGGATCAGGTAGTTCGTCAAATTTTGTTCGTCGTCTACCGTGGTGACATACCTCCGTTCCAAACCAAATCGTTGTCTTACGAGTCCCAGGCTTCCCGATTTCTTTATGTCTTCCGGGTTCGAGGGCGTGCCAGGGCCGAGCAGCAAGTGAAACAACTCGTCGACGCGGGGAACTCGCGGTCCTCCTACCACCCCAAACTCGTTGACCAAGGTGGTGAACTGAGAGCGAACCACGGCCTGAACCGTCGCCAGGTCCTCGGCCTCAACGTAAGGAATCAGGGCATAGAGCCCCTCCAACAAGGGCATCGACTGATCGAGTGCCACCTTGGCGCGAGTATAGATGCTGGCTTGCGCGCCGGTGACGGCGCCCAGATCGGTTTGAACGGTGTAGCTGCGCGGCGTCCAGCTGAATTCAGTGTGCCCCTCGACTTCCTTTAAATCGAACGCCTGGCTGAGGGCGCCCAGAAATCCTTTAGGGTCGTCACTCTTGGCACGCCAACTTAGGACTTCACGGATGGCCTTGTCGGCGGCCATCCCCAGGGCGGACGTCCCGCCGATAGTACCCACCTGTGCCGGACCTGCGGCGGACGGAAGACTTCCGGGAGAAAAATCCTGTGTCAGCACCGGATAGGCTTGCAGATCACTCGTGGCCCTGCCTCCATTTTGCGCCGAGCCTCCGCCACCTCCGCCGCCACTGCCGCCAGGCCTTGGCAGGTTTACCGTTGGGCTCACCGCGTTCGAGTTGACCTCTACCAGGTTTACTTGCGGTCCGCCGGAAGCGGAAGGATCCGGATACACGCGGACTTCATAGAAACCGGATCCGGGCAAAATAAATGTTACTTTCCCGTCATTTCCCGTACGCTGGGACTGAATAGCGAACTGAGCGCCTCTCGGCCGCACGTCGACCAATACGTCCGCCGTTGGCTCGCCGTCCATGAGAACCATTTGTTCGATGGTGTGTTGTTCCGTTTGATATGTGACCGTAGTAGCCTGAATGACCTGACCAGCGAGGATGGACATCTTTTGCGTGCCTGTCTGGCTTGGCTGCAGCTCCCATTCCGCGCCGCTCTGATCCGTCGCCGTCGCCGGAAATAACAACTGCGCCGGACCGGGCGGAAGGCTTGAAAAAGTATAGAAGCCCGACTGATCTGTCTTCTGTCTTTGGATCTTCTGCGCCTGGAGGGATAGCTCCACCGCGATGCCGCAGAGACCCTTTTCGCCATCTGTCACCTGGCCGATTATCGTGGACAATTGAGGCGTGTAGATAAAAGGCGCCGTTTGTGCCAGGTTTATCGGAACGCCAGGCATTAGGGTAACAAGCGTCTGTTGCGTGGAACAGTTTTTCTGCGATAACACCAGCGTGTTCTTGCCCACGGTCACGGTAGCCGGAACCTGGAGGATGAAGCTCGCCCCACCCGCGGGAACCTCCGGACTGAAACAAAAGTTTCCCTGGGCATCTGTCGTAGTTGTTTCCAGAGCAGTGGTCCCCTTGGAATCCAATAGACTCACTGAAACGCCGCTGAGGGGTTGAGGCTGGGCGCTTCCGCCCGCCGTTTGTTGCACAGTACCACTGAGCTGGCAACCGCTGAGCCCGTAGTACGCGTCCGGCACCGTGATTACATCAATAACCGGCCCCAAATATGCGCGGCGCGGGGATTTGAGGGCCATTTTCTGGCCGCTGGCGGCGTCGACGTATGATTCCGGGAACATGACCTGAATGACATCCCCGTAGGTCACTTGAATCGAATAGCTTCCAGCGCTATTTGTCGTGTCCGGGGCGGGATTCGTACTACCAGCAGTCAGGTCCTGCGCCGTGACTTTCACCCCGACAGCTGGGCCGCCGCCGACTGTAAAGACGCTTCCAGTGACCAACGGCGCTGTTATCGTAATCTGGTTGTCGGCGTTGGGGGTAGAGTAGGTTCTTGCAAACGTGGTATCGCCGCTGTACGTAGCGCTAATCTGGTTGGTGCCGGTGGCCAGACTTCCGAGTGGTAGCTGGTATGTGGCGATAGCGGAATCCGAGTTTGGTGAAATTGGTGAGAGAGGCACCGCTTCTGCGGCCTTAACCGGTTCACCATTCACGGTAACCGCTTCACCATTCACGGAAAACGACACGGTGCCGGTAGGAGTGCCGCTGCCGGACACCGCTGAGGTAACTATAGCCGTGAGCGTGTACGGCTGGCCCGGCTGGCTGGGGGGCGCGTAAGTGAGGTTTGTCGCGTTACCGGTGGTACCGATAGCCGGCGGAGGTGTCAAGCCGACGGCGACTGTAAAGGGCTGCGGGATCCCTTCTGCCGGGTTATCGTCCGCGTCAACTACCTCTACCTGGATGATGAAACTAGATCCTGGTTTCGGCGCATTGGTCCCCGTGCCCGGAGTGAACACCCAAGAAACTGAGTCCGGTTCGCCCGGCTGCAAGGTAAGGGGCGAGGTCGGCTCTGTCGGCGAAACGGACCACCCGGACCCGGACGGCAAGTTGGGTGCAAACGGGCCAGCAGCGGTCGTAGCATATCCAACACTGACAGTTGCCGTGCTTTGGTGCTTGTGGGTCAGACTCTGGACATTGACGGTAAGCTGAAACGCGTCGCTCCCGCCGACCGTATACGAGAATCCTGAGCCCGAAACGTCGGTTGGCGCGGTTCCCGGGGGCGACTCAAGCACTACAGACAGCACTTTAAACTTGTAGGTCATTCTAATCTCCTCTTTATCTTCCGTTCCCAAACCGCCACGCCGGGCCCTGCTCCCGCGTGCCAACCTGACGCCTACCGTCGCAACCAGTCAGGTGATTCCCTCGCGGGCCATTTCCGCGCCATCATCCAGCTTCGACACAATCTTCTGCCCAATATTTGTCGCCTGCACGGAAACCGACGTCATTCCGACGCGTTCCGCGATCTCCTGCCAGCACGCGGCCATCGCCTTGCTTATTCCATCCATTGGCGGCCGGCACAGCTCAATCCCTTGCTTCACCGTGTTCGACCACGGCAACCACTCCGCGCGACGCTCGATTCCCAAACTGGTTAAATCCTTCATCGTCTCGTAGGAAACCAATTCAGCCGCGAACTGCTGCTCCATCCGGTGAAAGCGCTGCTGGCAGACTGTCAGCGCTCGCCGTGCGCCATTTAAATCCGTTACATTCGCAACCGCTTTTTGAGCGGCACGCGCCGCCTTGAGCGACTCGTCCAGCAATCCCATGATCTCTAGAATGGTATCCTCCAGATGATCCACCAGCGCCGCCTCGCCTTTTACCGGCTTATCTTCCACGACCGTCAAGCGCACCGCGACCAAGGTGTCCTGCAGCTTTCGCAGCTCGGCGAACAGATCGTGAAAGGTGGCTTCTAAGGGCACGCCGTCATCTCCTGACCAATTCTTTGTAAAAATTCTGCATGATCACTCCGGGACGGGCCAGCCGGCGGTTGAGCGCGACACGGCTGGCGCCTATCAGATAACGCTCCGGGATGATGCCTGGATCCACGCCGGCGGCCATCCGCCGCGCCGCTTCCTCCACCATCTGCTGATCCTTTTTCTGAAAATGAATCACCTGCGCCAGGCTCTTGTTGCCGAGCGATTTGTAAGGCTGGTAGCACATGGCGTCCACCGCGCGCGCGCAGGCCTCCGGAAAAGTTTGGAGCATCGCATCGGGAATGTTCCCGGCCCGCGGATTCGGATAGATGCGCGTCCAGGCCCGGCGGTACTGCTCCGCTTCATCCTCAAAACCCATGCGGCGCAGCAGCTCCACGCTGATCAGCGTGCGCAAATAAGGCGTAGGATGCACGCCGCGCGGATTGAATCCGAAGACCGCGGCCGGCGCGCGCCCCACCACGTCCATCAGCGATCCCACTACTTCGGGTCCACCCAATAGAAGAGCGCTCATGTCCGCGAACATCTCACGGTTCCACCGCGCCCACACCGAAGCGACGAAGCGCCCTAGTTTAGCGTTCAGAATCTGCAGCGCTACTTTACGTGGAACAGCCTTACTCAACCCCAGTTCAGTCTGCAGATTGTGGCTGACTTCGTGCATCACCGCGCCCAGCGTCCAGGGATTAACCAGGCGATGGTAGGGCAACTGCACCAGCGGAAATGGATTGAGCTGCTTGCCCAGCTTTCGCACGGGAATCCCACGCCGGATGGTTGCGGGAGCAAAACCTGTACGCATAAAACAGAACGGCGGGGGAGCAGGGATGGATTTCGCCACACCGATGCCGGTGTAGGCCGCCTGATAGCAATCCATGGCGATGCGATCGCAACTCAGCAACCACTCCCCATAGGGCATGGACTGCCGCTGGCCGAATAGCTCGAAATAGAAATCCCAAATCTTCTCGATGCCCTGTACCCATCTGTGGGCCCGGTCTTTGTGCACTACCACGCGACGCAAGCGCGCCGAGCTGTGCTGCTGGGTGGTTCTGTCGATGGCGTTGGTGACTCGCTTGGACATCTTCAACAGCCCGCGACGGAGCTTGGAAATCAGATTGTTGACCACCTGGATGTGGCCTTCAGAGGGTGCGGCTGGGCCCGTGCCGAACTCTTCGCGGCGGAACGGACGCAGGGCCGCCGCGTGGCGATTCACATTGACTGACTGCGCCCGCAGCCAAGCCGCCAGCACGGGCGGGGCCGCGCCGACCGCTTTCAACTCCTGACGCGCGGATAGCTCCGCGCGCGCGCCTGTGAGTGGCACTGTGTCCGGCAGCGTTGCCATGGTGACCCTACCTTATTAATTGCCCGCAGCAGCGGCAATAGTTCGGAGCCGCGGCGTGGTGGACTGCAACTCCTGGAGCTACAGCTGCGCCGCAGGCGGGGCATGCCGGACAGATACATTGGCCACCCACAATCCGTCCTCGTCCGGCAGCCCGTCCTGGAACCGCCACGGCCCCGGCATGCGTCGGGTGCGTTGCGACACCTGGATGTACCACGCCTGGATGTACCACGCCCGGATGCACTACACCGCGACGCGCGACGCCCGGGTGTACCACGCCACGACGAACTACGCCGGGATGACCATGTAGTCCACGAACGCGGCGACGAGCATGATGAGGCACAAGAACCCTGCGGCCACCCACCATGCGATACCGCGCGTGCGGACGGACAATGCCGCGCCCCACTCCGCGATGGAGATGCTTTTCCATCTTGCGATGGTGGCGCAACGCGTGCGCTCTGTGCCGCGGGGTACCCAGCACTCGTCGCGTTTGATGCGCCAAGGTGCGCACCGCCACTCGCGGCGTCACCTTTCGGCCATGGGCCGCCTGCTTGGCGATGCTGTGTACAGTGCGGCGAGCAATGGCCGGAACCGCCTTCAAGAGAGGACGGGCAACCGGCCGGCGATGGAGGCCTCGTGCGATTTTCCCGACCCCTCGTGTCAGATGGGGCGTTACCCGCGTCACTGCTTTGGCGATATGGGGCAGCGCCTTCCTGGCCATCGGGGCTAGCGCCTTGGCGGCAACCGGCAGTAATTTGGACGCGGCCATGCCAATCAGCGGAAGGAAATGCTCGGCAGCTTCCTGCTCCGTTTCAGCCTCTGCCGCTAGCTCTCCCAGGTGCTCCATCATGGCGTCGGGATAGATCTTCCGAATGGGGCTTAGCTCGTCTTCCAACTCATCCTCAGTTTCGTCTTCGAATTCCCCCGCGCCTTCGAGCTCGTCCTCCAGTTCCTGCTCGCCCAGCAGGCTGCCGACGACGTTCCCGATGGCGCCCAGCCAGCCCTCCCCTTCTAACCCGGCCTCGTCCTCGAGCTCGTCTTCGTCCTCAAGCTCCAGTTCGTCTTCGAGCTCGCCCGCCTCCAGTTCGAGTTCGTCCTCGAACTCTGGCAATGCTTCCAGCTCGTAGTGCGACCCGCAGGATTCACACAATTGTGCCATTGTCGTTGCTCCTTATTTAATTGACACGGTCGGCCCACTCACTAGCCCCGCACGGCCCGGCGGCGGTGCTGCCGGAATCTGCGGCGGGGGCGCTTGTACGCGCGGCTTACTTTAACGTTACGCGCGACGGCCGCCCTGCAAGCCTTGGGACTGCTCAGTACTTTCTTGACCTGCTTTGCAGCGGAGCGCGCGGCCGCCCGCCGCGTTATAGGTACACCCTTGGCGGCCTTTTTCTTCAAGTCTTTTACAGTGCGGCGTACTATGGTGGGGACGGACCGAACCATGTGACGCGTGCCGCGGTGGCGCCGCAGAATGCGAGTCAGGATGGCCGTGCCGCGGACCAGGTGGGGGAGGATTCTTCGGAGAGCGCGCCGGTCCCGTGGCGAGATCACCGTCATGGCCGCTGCTCCCGCCATAGCCTCGGCCGCGCCTTCCTGTTGTTCCTGAGAAGCCGATTCCGCCAGCATCTCCGCCACGGCCTCATTATGCGTAAGCTCGTGAGTGGCGATTTCCTGTTCCATTTCCTGCTCGGATTCAGTCTCGAGTTCATCTTCCATTTCGTCTTCGAGCTCGTCTTCCAGCTCTTGTTCACCCAAGGCGGCGCCGGCTGCCTTGCCGAGTGTCGCACCGGCTGGCCCTAAGATAGCTCCACCTACCAGAGGTGCCGCAACCTTGGCAACTTTCTTGAGAATAGGGGCAGCTTTTTTTAGAAACTTTCCGAGCCCGCCGAAGAACTGCTCGGTTTCAAGCTCGTCCTCGAGTTCGTCCTCAAGTTCCTGTTCACCCAGCAGGCTGCCGGCGATATTGCCGATAGTTCCCAGCCACCCTTCGCCTTCGCCTGCTTCATCTTCGAGTTCGTCCTCCAACTCGTCTTCGAGTTCATCCTCACCCTCCTGTTCGCCGAGGAGGCTGCCGGCGATATTGCCAAGCGCGCCCAGCCAGCCTTCGCCTTCGGTGCTTTCGTCTTCAAGCTCGTCCTCGCGAAATTCCTGTTCGAGTTCCAACTCGAGTTCGCTTTCGTAGTCCGCCATTGGGTTTTGCCTCCTTCAAAATGGTGCAACCAGAAAAACAATAAACTTCTTGCGCCTGGATCGTCCAGTCGCATGTTATGGTTAGCAATATTCGGCTCGATAGCGTAGGTTTCGCAATAACTATCTACTGATATTCATGGACTTGTTGCAGAAAACTGGCGGTTGAATTGCCCTCTGGAGCCTCGCGAAAGTGTGCGTGGCCGCAGTTCAATCGAACTGTGCATGAGATTGAGATACTTACAAAAACTTGATGTGCTCCGTTAGTGGCGGTCTATAACCTTTTGGATAGCGGGTCACGCTTTTTGGATAGGAAAATAACGCGCATGCGTCCCCGAAAAATGCGACTTGCTCTGCTCTACCATAAACTGGTAACGTGCGTGAGTAGCTCACGCGGTCGTAGACGGGGACCGCTGGATTTTCCAGTTCGATCGATTCCTGACTCCTGAGATAGTGTCAGCACTCCGCGAGGTCTGTTAAATGCCCGGCGTAGAAACCGCAAGCATCGAAAGTTTAGTTCGGATGCTCCTTCAGCAGCGGCCAGAGGACACGCATGATGAGCTGCGACAGGATTCGGATGCCGAGGAGATCATTCTCGACATCGAGGTTGACGGAGCGCGCTACGTGTTGATCCGGTTTCCGAAGTCTGCTCAACTCCGCGTGCAGCTTAGCCCTCGCGAGACGGAAATCGTGCGGCTGGTAGCCATGGGGCACTCCAACAAGATCATTGCCGATGTGCTGAGCATAAGTTCGTGGACGGTCTGCACGCACCTGCGCCGGATTTTCGCCAAACTCGGCGTAGGTTCTCGCGCAGCCATGGTGGCCCAGATGGTGGAGACTCGCAGAACGTGTACGCCGGCTCGGACTGATCTGATGTCATCTCCTGGCCCGGAAGGCAGCGGGCGAACCCAATCCTCAATGGACCAGCATCCGGTAACGCGCGGCAACCGCTGACTTCGATTCTCAGCCGTGATGATAGCCTCCCGCGAGTCTGCGTGTGAGCGATTTTGAGGAGGGATGTTCCTCGAAGTGTTCCATCGCGCGTTGCAGATCTTCGATTAACAGCCCCGCCAAATCGCGGCTCACGCCCAGGCGCGCCAGAACCCGCTGCACCACCAGGTCACTCCGGTTAGCCGGCATTGGATAGGCCGGAACTTGCCATCCTCTGGTGCGCATCCGGTCCGCCAAGTCATACAGAGTGAAGTTCGTCGCCTCGCGGTCTTTGATTTTCCAGCAACTGCCAGGGATACCACCGCGCCCGTCGTACACCAGTTCGAATGGCCCAAGTTTCGCCACCTGGTCGCTGATCCATGCCCCTACATCCACGCATCCTTGTGCAATCTTTTTGTAACCCTCCCGGCCCAGGCGAATGAAATTGTAATACTGCGACACGATCTGTCCGCCAGGCCGCGAGAAGTTGAGGGCGAATGTCGGCATGCTGCCGCCCAGATAGGCGACGCGGAAGATCAATTCCTCCGGCAGGTCCTCTGCTTCTCGCCAAATAGCCCAACCGCAGCCCAGCGGAGCCAAGCCGAACTTGTGCCCGGAAGCGTTGATCGATTTGACCCGCGGAATTCGAAAATCCCAGACCAGGTCGGGGTGGGTGAAAGGAGCCAGAAAACCGCCACTGGCGGCATCGACGTGCATGGGAATATCGAGTCCGGTTTCCTCCTCCAAGTCGTCCAGCGCAACCGCGATCGCTTGAACCGGCTCGAACTGAAGTGTGTAAGTAACACCCAGCGTGGGCACCACTCCGATGGTGTTTTCGTCGCAGCGCTTGATGGCTTCCTCGGGCGACATGAGCAGCCGTTTTCGCTCGCACGGAACCTGTCGAAGTTCGACGTCGAAATAGCGCGCAAACTGGTGCCAGCAGACGTGCACGGGTCCACAAATCAAATTCGGCTGCCCCATCGATTTCCTCTGGCGAAGCCTCTTCTTGCGCCAGTTCCATTTCAAGGCCAAGCCTCCCAGCATGGCCGCTTCACTCGACCCGGTGGTGGAACAACCCAAGGTGTTAGCGGCATCCGGTGAATTCCAGAGGTCCGCCAACATGTGAATGCAACGCGACTCCAGCTCCGCCATTTGCGGATACTCGTCTCTATCCACGACGTTCTTGTCCGCGCACTCTTGCATGAGTTGGCTAACTTCGGGCTCTACCCATGTTTGACAGAAAGTGGCCAGGTTCTGGCGCGAGTTTCCGTCCAGCAAAAGCTCGTCGTGTACCAACTGGTAAGCGGCGGCGCGCTCCACTCCGTTCTGCGGGAATTTATATTTTGGGATGGACTTAGAAAGAAAGCTGGAGCCAGGCGCTTGGCCAGCAATTTTGCGGCGAATTTCGGTCTTGCTGTGAAGCGGCATCACCCCTCCGCGAAGGACTGACTCTGAACATTATAGTCAAACGCACCAGGAGTTCGGGAACTTCCTGCGCGCATGCAATTCAGTGGTAAATAGCCAGTAATAACTGAGCCTTTATTAACGATCCCGCAATATTTACTTCGCGACCCCAGCCACTTCGGAGAGCCTCTTGAATCTAAGATCACGAACATCCGACGGGCTGATCTAGGAATCATTCCAGGGCGATCAGAGCTCGCTGTCCACTGCCTTTGAGGAACCGGAGACGGTGATGAAACCCCTAAACCCCCAAATGATTGCAGCAATGGCTGAAGGAGCTGAAAGAAGCTTCTCCGCCGATTGGTTGATTTTTCAAAACGGCGGCTTCCTCAAGGCGCGACCGGGGAAGCTTGTCGGCGGGATCAACCTGGCGCGAAGGG
>Ga0210391_10004056_pt1 | contig 12316 bp, 9 predicted proteins | sample IncBWC12OmetaG_FD_160573 | JGI IMG/M metagenome (GOLD analysis project Ga0210391, IMG submission 160573) | Forest soil microbial communities from Barre Woods Harvard Forest LTER site, Petersham, Massachusetts, United States - Inc-BW-C-12-O ... | reverse complement strand
CGATCATGCGCCCCTTGGGTCCGATGTAGCGCTCCCACCCTAGCGTCGAGCCCTGCTCGATCGCGAGTCGTGCGGTCACGGCTGCCGGCAGCACCGACTCGCGGTAAACGGCGGATTGCTGCTCGAACAGATCCCAGCACGGCATGGACACGAGCCGAACGCGCACCCCTTCGCTGCGCAGCGTCTCGTACGCCAGTGCCGCGATGGACAGCTCGCTACCGGTCGCGATGAGAATGAGCTCCGGTGTCCCCTCGGAATCGGCGAACACGTACGCGCCGTTCGCCACGCCGCTCGCGGCCCGATAGCGGCTTCGATCCAGGATCGGCAGCGGTTGGCGCGAGAGCGCCAGGACCGCGGGTCGGTGACACACCTTGAGGATGGCGCGATAGGCCTCGACGACTTCGTTGGCATCGCCCGGTCTGAATACGCTGATACCGGGCATGGCCCGCAGCGAGGCCAGATGCTCCACCGGTTGATGGGTCGGCCCATCCTCGCCATCGCTCATCGCCTCATGGGTGAAGACGAAAATCGCCGGCAGCTCCATCAGCGCGGCCAGCCGTATCGCCGGGCGCGCATAGTCGCTGAAGATGAAGAACGTCGCCGCATAGGGACGCAGCTTCGAGAGCGCGAGGCCGTTGGTGATCGCCGCCATGGCGTGCTCGCGAACGCCGAAGTGCAGATTGCGCCCGCTGGGGGTCGCTGCCTGGAAATCGCCTGCGCCCGAAAATTTCAGCAACGTCCGATTCGAGGGGCCGAGGTCAGCCGAGCCGCCCAGAAACCAGGGCATGTTCCGCGCGATCGCATTGAGCGTCGCACCGGAGGCGTCGCGGCCGGAGACGCCCTTCGGATCCGGCGTGAAAACGGGCAACTCCCGATCCCAGCCCTGCGGAAGCTCGCGGCGCTGCATCTGCTCGATCTCCACCGCCAGCGCCGGATAGACCGACTTGTATCGGGCAAAGGCATCCCGCCACTCACGGTGGGCTTCGGCGCCGCGGGCACCCACGCCGCGCGCGAAATCCTCATAAACTCCCGGTGGAATGAGGAATTGGGCATCCTCGGGCCAGCCGTAGTTGCGCTTGGCCGCCTTGGCCTCCTCCGCGCCGAGCGGTTCACCATGCGCCTCCCCGGTATCCTGTTTGTGAGGCGCACCGTAGCCGATGTGGGTGTCGAGCACGATCAGGGTCGGGCGATTCTGGCTCTTGGGGAACGCGCGCAGCACCTGCTCGATGCGGGTGATGTCATTGGCATCGGCAAGGTGCACCACATTCCAGTTGTAGGCGGCAAAGCGCGCCACCACATCCTCGGTGAAGGCGATCACCGTATCGCCCTCGATGGTGATGTGGTTGTTGTCGTAGATCCAGCACAGATTCCCGAGGCCCAGATGGCCGGCGAGGGATGCCGCTTCGGAACTTATGCCTTCCATCAGACAGCCATCGCCGCAGATGGCATACACGTTGTAATCGAAGAGTTCGAATCCCGCCTTGTTGTACCGCGCCGCCAGGAATTTCTGCGCGATCGCCATGCCGACACTGGTGGCGACGCCCTGCCCGAGCGGCCCGGTCGTGGCCTCGACGCCGGACACCCAATGATATTCCGGATGGCCGGGTGTCTTGCTGTCGAGCTGCCGGAAGCGCTTGATCTCCTCCATCGTCACCGCGGGGGCCCCGACCGTCTCGTAGCTCGCGTTCACGGCCGTGGTGCGTGTCAGATGCAGGATCGACCACAGCAGCATCGAAGCGTGGCCGTTGGACAGCACGAAGCGGTCGCGGTTCGGCCAGATCGGATCGGCCGGATCAAACTGCATGATGCGGTTCCAGAGCGTATAGGCGAGTGGCGCCAGCGCCATGGGTGCGCCCGGATGGCCCGAATTGGCCTTTTCCACCGCATCGATCGACAACGTTCTGATCGTGTTGATCGACAGGAGCGCGCGATCCGCAGTCTCCTCAGTCAAGCTTCCGCGTGAGGCATTCATCGAGCTTCTCCATTGACAAACGGATTGACCCAGCCACCGGGCGGCGTGATCGCCGCGGCCTCTTTGGGGCCCCAGGTGCCGGGCTCATAGGCAAAAACCGGCGTCACCGTACCGAGCACGGGCTCGACGATGCGCCAGGCCTCCTCCACGTAGTCCTCCCGCGCAAAGAGCGTCCGGTCGCCCACCAGGGCATCGCCCAACACCCGCTCATAGGCGTCGCGCTCATTCGCGCCGGGGTGGCGGCTGGCGACCAGCTCCGTCGTCTGACCCACGCCGGTCTCATTGACATCCATGACGTTGAGCCCGACCGCAGTCTCGGTCACGGGGCCAATCCGGAAGCGCAGGTAGTTCTGGCGCGAGCTCGGGTAGAGCACCGAGGGTGGCGTGCGCAATCGGGCGACCACCTCGGTACAGGTGACCGGCAGCGATTTGCCGGCACGCAGGTAGATCGGCACACCCTGCCAGCGCCAGCTGTCGATCTGCAGGCGCAGCGCCGCGAAAGTCTCCACCTGCGAATCCCGCGCGACCCCGCTCTCCTCGCGGTAACCGCGGAACTGGCCGCGTACCAGATCATTCGGACCCAGCGCCCGCACCGACTTCAGCACCTTGACCTTCTCGTCCCGCACGGACTCGCTGTCGGTGCGCGCCGGGGGCTCCATCGCGAGATTCGACAATACCTGGAAGAGGTGATTCTGAATGACATCGCGGATCACGCCGGCCGAATCGTAGAAGGCACCGCGACCCTGGATGCCGAAGTCCTCGGCCAGGGTGAGCTGAATGCTCTCGATGTACTGCCGGTTCCAGACCGCCTCGTGCAGTGAATTGCTGAACCGGTAGAAGAGCATGTTGTGGACCGGACTCTTGCCCAGATAGTGGTCGATCCGGTAGATCCGCTCCTCGGTGAAGTTTCTGAGGAGAATGCGGTTCAGGGCACGGGCCGAGGCAAGGTCGCTGCCGAAGGGTTTCTCCACGATCACCCGTGCACCGCCCGGTGCACAGCCGGTCGCCGCCAGGTTCTCGACCACCTTGCCAAACAGCTTCGGCGGGATGGCCAGATAGTGGGCGGGCCGGCTGGCCTCACCCAACGCCGTCTTCAGCTGCTTGAAGGTCTCGAGCTCCTCGTAGCCGCCATCGATGTAGTGCAGCAACTCAATGAGTCTGCCGAAGGCGGGCGCATCGATGCCCCCGTGATGCTCGAGACTGGAGCGCGCCCGCTCCCGCAGCTGCTCGAGATTCCAGCCGCTCTTGGCCACGCCGATGATCGGCACCTTCAGGGTGCCGCGCTTGATCATCGCCTGCAGCGAGGGAAAGATCTTCTTGTAGGCCAGGTCGCCCGTGGCGCCGAAGAAGACCAGCGCGTCGCATTGGTTTTCACCCACTGGCGTGTCCTCCCTGCTGCGCGGGCTTCTCCAGATGACCGCCAAATCCCAGTCGCAGCGCCGACAGCAGCTTGCCCTGAAACTCCGCGTCACCCCGGGAAGTGAACCGTTCATAGAGGGATGCCGTCAGCACCGGTGTCGGCACACCCGTATCGACCGCGGCCTTGATGGTCCAGCGACCTTCTCCGGAGTCGGATACGCGACCCGCAAAATGCTTCAGGGTCGGATCGGACACCAATGCGGTGGCCGTGATGTCGAGGAGCCAGGAGGCGATCACACTGCCGCGGCGCCACACTTCGGCAACCTGGGGCAGCGGGATCTGGTACTGATAGTGCTCGGGATCGCGCAGCGGACTGGTCTCCGCATCGATGGTGCGCGTCTGGGTGCCGGAATTCGCCGCCCGCAGCACGTCGAGACCTTCGGCGTAGGCCGCCATGATCCCGTACTCGATGCCGTTGTGGACCATCTTGACGAAGTGGCCGGCGCCACTCTCGCCACAATGCAGATAGCCATCCTCGGCGGTGCTGCGGGCCAAGGTCTCGAAATTCGGAGTGCGCGGAATACTTCCGGGCCCGGGCGCCAGTGTCTTGAATATCGGATCGAGCTGCCGCACGGCATCCTGCCGGCCCCCGATCATCATGCAGTAGCCGCGCTCGAGTCCCCAGACACCGCCACTCGTGCCGACATCGACGTAACGGATTCCCTTGGCCGCCAGCGCCTTCGAGCGGCGAATGTCATCGACGTAGTACGAGTTGCCGCCGTCGATCAACGTGTCTCCGGGCTCGAGCAGGTCGCGGACCTTTTCGATGGTCTCATCGACCACCGCCGCGGGGACCATCAGCCACAGGAAGCGGGGCGCTCTGAGTTTGCCGATGAGCTCCTTGATCGATGCCGCTCCGACCGCCTTCTCCTTCACGAGTGCGGCGACCGCGTCGGGCACCGGATCGAACACCACACACTCGTGACCATTCCGCAGCAGCCGCCGCACCATGTTGGCGCCCATGCGCCCCAATCCAATCATTCCCAGTTGCATGGCAACCTCCAGATAAGGCGTTAAGGACTCTTGCCGGCACCGTCGGCCCGCGCGTGCCGCAGCCGTCGGATCAAGGTGTTGGTGGAACTGTCGTGAGCGAGTGCCGCGTCCGATCCGGCCCGCAGCTCCGGCACGATGCGCTTGGCGAGCACCTTGCCGAGCTCCACGCCCCATTGATCAAATGAATCGATCTGCCACAGCGCCCCTTGGGTGAACACGCTGTGCTCGTACAGGGCGACCAGCCGCCCGAGGGCTCCCGGCGTCAGACGCTTCAGGAGCAGCGTGTTCGAAGGCCGATTGCCCTCGAATACCCGGTGCGGGGCGATATCCGGGGATGTCCCTTCGGCCTTGACCTGCTCGAGCGTCTTGCCGAAGGCGAGCGCCTCTCCCTGTGCGATGACGTTGGCCAGCAGCAGCTCGTGCTGCTGGCCCAGCGGATTCAGCGGCTCGGCGAAGCCGATGAAATCGCAGGGGATGAGATGGGTGCCCTGATGCAGCAGCTGGTAGAAGGAGTGTTGGCCGTTGGTTCCCGGCTCACCCCAATAAATGGGACCGGTCTTGTAGCTGACGGGTTTGCCCTGCAGCGTCACATGCTTGCCATTGCTCTCCATGGTCAGCTGCTGCAGATAGGCGGGAAAGCGTTTGAGGTACTGCTCGTAGGGCAGCACCGCCACGGTTTCGGCGCCGAAGAAGTTGCTGTACCAGATACCCAAGAGCCCCATGACGACCGGCAGGTTGGTGGCAAACGGCTCGGTGCGGAAGTGCTCATCCATCGCCCGAAATCCCTCGAGCATCTCGCGGAAATGCTCGGGTCCGATGGCGAGCATGGTGGAGAGCCCGATCGCGGAATCCAGCGAGTAGCGCCCGCCGACCCAATCCCAGAACTCGAACATGTTGGCCGTGTCGATCCCGAACTTCTTGACCTCCGCGGCATTGGTGGAGACCGCGACGAAATGACGTGCCACCGCGCGGGTGTCGCCCCCGAGGCCCTTGAGCAGCCAGTCGCGGGCCGCCGTGGCGTTGGTCATCGTCTCCAGGGTGGTGAAGGTCTTGGAGGACACGACGAACAGCGTCTGTGCGGGATCAAGATCGCGCACCGCCTCGACCAGATCCGTGCCGTCGACATTCGAGACGAAGCGGAACGCGACCTCCCGCTTGCTGTAGGCCCGCAGCGCCTCATAGCACATGACCGGCCCCAAATCCGAGCCGCCGATGCCGATGTTCACGACCGCCGTGATGGCTTTACCCGTGTGGCCCCGCCAGGCACCGCTGCGAACCGCTTCCGCAAAGGCACCCATCCGGTCCAGGACCGCGTGAACGTCGGCGACGACATCACGACCGCCCACCCGGATCGAGGCCTTGCGCGGCGCCCGCAGCGCGATGTGCAGCACCGAGCGGTGCTCTGAGACGTTGATGGGTTCGCCGGCAAACATGGCCTCGATCCGCTCGCGCAGACCGCTCTCCTCGGCCAGTTCCACCAGCAACGCCAGCGTGTCACGCGTGATGCGGTTCTTCGAATAATCGAGATAGACTCCCACGCGCTCCAGGGTCAGATGCTCACCGCGATCCGGCTCCTCGCGAAACAGATCGCGCAGGTGACGGGGGCCGATGGCCTTGAAATGCGCCTGAAGTTGCTTCCAGGCGGCACGGCGGGTCAGGGGTAATGTTTTGTTGCTCATGACGTGTCCTATGCGGCGACCGCGGTCTTGGAGGCGATGACGCCCAGCAGATCCTTCCAGGCTTTGACGAAGGACTCGGCGCCCTCCTCCTGAAGGCGGGTCGCGAGCGCATCCAGGTTGATGCCGGCCCGGGTAAACTCGGGGAGCACCTTGGATGAATCACCGCCATCCGGTTGCAGCTCGGTGCCGACCTGTCCATGGTCGGCGAAGGCGTGCAGCGTCGCCTCCGGCATGGTATTGACGGTGAGCGGGCCGACCAGGCCGTCGACGTAGAGCACATCGGAGGCCTGCGGATCCTTCGTTCCCGTGCTGGCAAATAACAGACGCTGCGGGCGCGCGCCCGCATTGAACACCCGCCGCCAGCGCTGACTCGCCAGCAGTTCCGAGTAGACCCGGTAGCAGTCCTGGGCGACCGCAATGCCCAGGCGGTTCTGCAGGGACGCCGGCACCTTGCCGGACACCGCAACATCCCAGCGGCTGATGAAGAGCGAGGCGACCGAGGTGATGTTCGGGTTCAGCCCCGCCGCGACGCGCCGCTCCACACCGCGCAGCCAGGCATCCGCGGCGGCACGGTACTGCCTGGCGGAAAACAGCAAAGTCACATTGATCGGGATGCCGGCGAAGATCGCCTCCTCGATGGCGGCGAGCCCATCGGGCGTGCCCGGAATCTTGATGAAGAGGTTTGAGCGGTTCGCCCGCGCGTGCAGATCCTTTGCCTGCGCGAGCGTCGATTTCGCATCGGCGGCGAGCAGCGGCGATACCTCCAAGGACACCCAACCGTCGATGCCCGCGCTGCGCTCGTGGATCGGCCGAAACAGATCCGCCGCGCGGGTGATGTCCTCCAGCGCCAGCTGGAAGAATACGTCATCGTGCGAGACGCCCGGGCCGCCGGCGGCGCGCAGGCTCGCATCGTAGGCGGGGTCCTGCCGCAGCGCCTTGTCGAATATCGAGGGATTGGAGGTCAATCCCACCACGGACAGGTCGCGGATGTACTTCTCGAGCGTGCCGCTCGCGAGCAGATTGCGGGTGATGTTGTCGAGCCAGATGCTTTGGCCGGCGGCGCTGAGTTGTCGCGTCGAATTCATAGGGGTCTTCTCCATAAGGTCGCAAGTGTTCGGGCCGGCGGCGCATCAGGTGCGGCCGCCGATTTCATCGATGTGACGCAGCAGATCTGCGGGATCCTCGTACACGCGGATGGCTCCGGCGCGCTCCAGCTCGTCCTGGCCATAACCGCCGCTGAGCACGCCGACGCCCAGACCGCGCGCCCGGCGCGCGGCGAGCATGTCCCAGATGCTGTCGCCGACAATGACCGCCGAGCTGATGTCGATATGCAGCCGCCCGGCTGCCGCCAGAAACAGGTCCGGGTCGGGCTTGGCCCGCTTCACGTCGTTGCGGGTCACGACCGGGGTGTGCTGCGGATCAATGCCCAGCAGGTCCAGGTTGTAGCGGGCGACATCCATATTGCCGCTGGTGGCGATGGCCCACGGAATCTGCGTGCGGGTGAGGTGCTTGAGCAGCGCGAGCGCTCCGGGTAGGGGGCGAACCGAGGGCACCAGTCGCCCGTATGCTTCGCTGTGACGGGTCTGCAGCCGCTCGAGCAGGCTCGGACTGATCGCGACATCGACCTCACGCAGCAGCATGCCGGTGAAGAGCCCGCCGCTCATGCCGATGCGGCGATGAATGCGCCACATGGACAGTTCGATCTGCTCGGCCTGCAGCGCTTCCTGCCACGCCATCACGTGCTGATAGACGCTGTCCACGAGCGTCCCGTCCAGATCGAATATGAAACTCACATCCTCGTGCGCCATGACGGTCTGCGTCCCTTATTGAGTAATAAGGGCGAGTGGCACGGGGATATTCGGCTCGACCGACTTGCCTTCGATCAGCAGCTGCGCGGTATCAACGCCCATCTTGCCGATCAGTTCGGGTTTTTGCTGCACGGTCGCGGCAAGCTTGCCGGCCTTGACCGCCGCCACCGCATCGGGGGTCGCATCAAACCCCACGATGGCGACATGCTTGAGGCCGGCCTCCGCGATCGCGCGCTCCGCACCGAGGGCCATCTCATCGTTCTGGGCGAAGACACCTTGTATGTCCTTGGTGCCCTGCAGGATGTTCTCCATCACGCTCAAGCCCTGCGCCCGATCGAAATTCGCCGGCTGCTTGGCCACGAGCTTCACGCCCGGCTTATCGGCGATCGCGGCCTCAAAGCCCGCGCCGCGCTCGCGGGCCGCGCTCGAACCGGGTATGCCTACCAGCTCGACCAGATTGCCTCTGCCGCCGAGCTTTTGCAGCAGGTACTCGGCGGCGAGTTTGCCGCCGGCCGTGTTGTCCGAGGCAATGTGCGAGCTCACCGCGGCGCCGTTCACGGCCCGATCGAGCGAGATCACCTTGATGCCGGCTGCGGTTGCCTCCTTCACGACGTTCGCGACGGCGTCGGAATCGGTGGGGTTCAACAGGATGACCGGCACCCGCTTCTGGATCAGGTCCTCGACGCCGGCGATCTGCTTGGCCGCATCATTTTGTGCATCGACCGTGATCAGGTTGATGCCGAGGCGCTTCGCCTCCGCCCGCGCGCCATCGCGCAGGGCGACGAAGAACGGGTTGTTCATGGTCGAGATCGAAAGTCCGACGGTCGCGGCAGCGGGCGCCGGGGCCGGCCTGGCTGCGCCCACATCCGGTCCCTGATTCGAACAGGCCGCGAGCCCCATCAGGGTCACGATGAAAGTGGCAATGTATCGGGTCATATCCAAGCGCTCCATCAGCTCTTCCCGCCCCGGTCCAGCAGCACCGCCAGCAGAATCACCGAACCCTTGACGACCTGCTGGTAGAAGGCCGAGACGCCCATGAGGTTCAGGCCGTTGTTGAGCACGCCGATCAGCAAGGCGCCGACCAACGTGCCGAAGATCCAGCCGCGGCCGCCCGCGAGGCTGGTGCCGCCGAGCACCACGGCGGTGATCGCGTCGAGCTCGTAGCCGGCGCCGGCGGTGGGCTGGGCGGAATCCAGCCGCGAGGTCAGAATCACCCCGGCGAGCGCGGCCATCGCGCCGGAGACCGTGTAGACGAGAATCTGCACCCGATCGATGTTCACGCCGGACAGCTTCGCCGCCTCGGCATTACCGCCGGTGGCATACACGTGGCGCCCGAATACCGTCCGGCCGAGCACGAACCAGAACACCGCGAACATCACGAGCATCAATACGACCGGCACCGGAATCAGCCGCGCGACATAGCCATCGCCCAGCGTCGCGAAGAAGTTGCTGGAGAAGCCGCTGATCGGGCTGCCGTTGGCGAACACCAGGGCGAGGCCCCGCAGCAGCGTCATCATGCCCAAGGTGGCGATGAACGGCGCCACCTTGCCCTTGGCAATGACGACCCCGTTCAGCGATCCCATGGCGGCGCCCGCCAGGATCGCAACCGCAACCGCCAGCACCGCGCCGTGGCCTCCCGTCATCATCATGGCGGCCAGCACCGAGGAGACCGCCAGGATCGAGCCCACCGACAGGTCGATGCCGCCCAGCAGGATGGACAGGGTCATGCCGAACGCAATCACGGCATTGATGGACACCTGCCGCATCACGTCGAAGGAATTGCTGACGGTGAGGAAATCCGGGCTCATGAAGGCGAGTGCGATGCACACCGCGACCAGGGCCAGCAACGGTCCAAGCCTCTGCAGGGCCGCCTTGTGCTGCGCCGTCATGCTCATGCCGCTCTGACGCCCCGGGTGGCCGCGGTCATGAGCTGTTCCTGGTTCGCCGTTTTGGCATCGAAAATGGCCGCCTGCCGCCCTTCAGACATCACCAGGATGCGATCGCTCATCGCCAGCACTTCCGGCAGTTCCGAGGACACCATCACGATGGCCGTGCCGGCCGCGGCTAGGTGGTTGATGATCTGGTAGATCTCGGCCTTGCCACCGACATCGACACCGCGGGTCGGCTCATCGAGCAGCAACACCTTCGGCGGCCGCGCCAGCCATTTGGCAAAGACCACCTTTTGCTCATTGCCGCCGGACAGCGACTTCACTTCAAGCTCGGCATCCCGGGCCCGCACGTGCAGTTCCTCCATCAGTTCCTTAACCGCGGCGTCCTCGGCCCTGCGGTTGACGATGCCGAATCGGGAGTACTTGGCGAGATGCACCAGCGTCGTGTTCTCGCGCACCGACCAGTCGAGCACCAGCCCCTGGCCCTTTCGATCCTCGGTGACATAGCCGATTCCGGCGGCAATGGCGTCGATCGGCCGCTTCACGGACAGACGTTTGCCCTCGAGCAGCACCCTGCCCGAGACCTGGCGGTCGAGGCCGAACAGGGTGTTGAGAATCCTGCTGCGTCCGGCACCGATCAGCCCGGCGATACCCAGTACCTCCCCGGCGCGGACCTCGAAATCAATGTGGCTGATGTGTCCCTCATCGGACAGATCCTCGACCTTCAGGCGCACCGGACCTAACGACACGGTGCGCTTCGGAAAGCGCTCCTTGAGCTCGCGGCCGACCATCATCTGCACGATTTCGTTGAAGTTCGTCTGTGCGACGTCGCGCTCGCCGACGAAGTGGCCGTCGCGCAGCACCGAGACCTTGTCACAGATGCTGAAGAGCTCCTCCATGCGGTGGGAGACGTAGACAATCCCGACGCCGCGCGATTTCAGATCCCGCATGATGGTGAAGAGCGTCGCGATCTCGCGCTCGGTGAGCGAGGCGGTGGGTTCGTCCATGATCAGCACCCGGGCGTTGAACGAGAGGGCCTTGGCGATCTCCACCAGTTGCTGCAGTCCGATCGAGAGCGAGTGCGCCTGTCGATCCGGATCGACCTGCGAGGCACCGACCTTGCTCAGCAACCCCTTGGCCTCGTCGTGCATGCGGCCGCGCTTGATCACGCCGAACACGTTGGGCTCGCGTCCGAGGAACAGGTTGTCCATCACCGAGAGCTGCGCAATCATGTTGAGCTCCTGGTGGATGATGGCGATGCCCAGCGCCTCCGCTTCGCGCGTCGAATGGATGGCCGCGGGCTGCCCGTCGATGAGGATGCCGCCACCATCGGCCGCATAGGCTCCGGAGAGGATCTTCATCAGGGTGGACTTGCCGGCCCCGTTTTCGCCGACCAGCGCATGGATCTCGCCACCGGCGATATTGAAATCGACGTTATCCAGCACCCGGACCGCGCCGAAGGACTTGCAGATGCCCTTCATCGTCAGGTTCACGGTGTCGCCTGCGCCGCATCACCGAAGATGACGCCGGAATACAAAAGGACATTCGCGTAGGGCGTCGCCTCACCGGTGCGAATCACGGCGCGAGCCTCGCGCGCCAGGTTTCTTAAGGCCTCGTGGGTCACGAATTGCACCGCGACCTGATCCTCCGCGAGGCAGGCGGCGCGCGCGACAACGGCGGGATTGTGTTGCTTGGCCTCCTCCGCGAACACCGCCCGCTCGACCTTGAGGTCGGCCAGTACGCTGTCGAGCACCCGCAGGAATCCGGGCGCCCCGAGGGCGATCGAGACGTCGATGCACTCGACTCCGCTCGGCACCGACAGCCCGCAGTCCGCGATGACGAGGCTGTCGGTGTGCCCCATGCAGGCCAGCACCCGGCTGACCTCACGATTGAGATGCCCGGCTCGCTTCATGGCGCACGCTCGAGCAGCACGTTGAGCTCGGCGAGCGTCGGCATGCTGTCCTGCGCACCGCGCTTCGTGACCGCGAGCGCGCCAGCCGCGGCGCCGCGCCGTACGGCCTCGGCCAATCCGAGATTCCAGAACGCACCCAGCGCGCCATTGAAGGTGTCGCCCGCCCCGGTGGTATCGACGGGTTTGACCGCGAAGGCGCACTGATGCCGCAGCGCCCCGCTCGGATCGATGAAGTAGGCGCCCGCGGCCCCTTTCGTCAGCACCACTCCCTTTGGCAATCGGGTCAGATCCTGCAACCAGTCCGGCTCGAAGTGCCCGAGCGCCGTGCCCAGCTCGTACTCGTTGGGTGCGATCAACGTGCAGCGCTCGAGCAGGCTCTGCGGGAGTCGCGCGGCGGGGGCCGGATTCAGGATGAAGGGCTTGCGATGGCGCGCGGCCAGTTCGGCGCCATGCTCGACCGTGGCGAGCGGCACTTCCAGCTGCGCGAGCACCACATCGGCCTCGGCGAAGGTCGACTCCGCCGCGTCCAGATCGGCCGCGCTCAGTTGGGCGTTGGCGCCGGCCACCACGACGATGGCGTTGTCGGCGTTACAGACGGTAATCGCGGCGATCCCGGTGGCAGCACCGACAGTCTCATGAACCCA
>Ga0210391_10004055_pt1 | contig 12316 bp, 10 predicted proteins | sample IncBWC12OmetaG_FD_160573 | JGI IMG/M metagenome (GOLD analysis project Ga0210391, IMG submission 160573) | Forest soil microbial communities from Barre Woods Harvard Forest LTER site, Petersham, Massachusetts, United States - Inc-BW-C-12-O ... | reverse complement strand
CGACCTTCTGCCGCAGGCGAACAATGTGCGCATCCACGGTGCGCGTGGTTGGAAAACGATCGTATCCCCAGACATCCTCAAGCAGCCGATCGCGGCTTAGGGTCTCGCCCGGATGAATCAGGAAATACTTCAATAGCTCGAACTCCTTCGATGAAAAATCCAGTGCGTGCCCCTTGCGGGAAACCTGGCAACTGCGCAAATTCACCTCGACCTCGCCGAAGGAATACTTCTCCTCCGTCTTAGGAGCGGTTTTGGCACGCCGCAGGACCGCCTTTACCCGCGCCAGCAGCTCACGAATGGAAAATGGCTTGGTGACGTAGTCGTCCGCGCCCAGTTCGAGTCCGACCACTTTGTCGACTTCCTGTCCTCGGGCAGTCAGCATGATGATTGGAATCGAAGGCCGTTTCGACTTAAGCTGCTTGCAAACGTCCAACCCGCTCATCCTTGGCATCATGACATCGAGGATGACAAGGTCGGGCGATTCTGCAATCGCGCGCTCTAAGCCTGCTACGCCATCGCCCGCGGTGATGACCTGATGTCCTTCGAATTCGAAGTTGTCGCGCAAGCCCGCCACCATGTTGGGCTCGTCCTCGACAATGAGAATTTTCGCCATGCTCTTGGACTCCGAACTTTATGCCGTTGCTGTTTTCGTTGCGTTCGACCGCAAGGTTACCGGCAGATTGATGGTAAACTTGCTGCCCCGACCCGGCACGCTATCCACCGAAACCTCTCCGCCGTGCGCCTGCACAATGTGACGAACTAATGCCAATCCCAAACCGCTGCCCTTAGTGTTGTGGACCAGCGGATCTCCCACCCGATAAAACTTGTCGAAGATCTTTTGTTGCTCGATCTGAGGAATGCCAATGCCATGGTCCACCACTTCGAGCTTGACGGAGCCGTTGTCACGGAAAAGATTCACTCCGATGTATTTCTGGTCCTGAGAGTATTTGAGCGCATTGTTGACCAGGTTTAACAGCGAACGCGCCATAGCTTCGCGATCCACGCTGAGGGGCGGCACGTCTTCGGCGATCTTTTCCTCAAAAGCGAATCCGCTTTGCTCGATCTGGTAGCGATAAGATTCGAGCGTGTTGCGCACCAGTTCGCGCATATCGGTTTGTCGGAAGTCGTATTCCTTGCGGCCAGCTTCGATGCGCGAAAAATCCAGGATGTTATTGATCAACGCGCTGAGCCGTTCGCTCTCCTTGCGGATGATGCTGTAATACTCCTGATATTTTTCAGGCGATTTGAGCCTGCCCATTTCCAGAGTTTCCGCGTAGAGCCGGATCAGCGAGAGCGGGGTCCGCAACTCATGGGAGACGTTCGATACGAAATCAGACTTCAGCCGGGCCAACGCCATTTCCCGCGAAATGTTGCGATGAGTCATGACGATCCCACCCGTCAGCAGCAGCGAGATGGCCCCAAGAATGAAAAAGCTAGTATGAACAAAGTGCTGGCCCAGCGCGGCCAGCGTGGTGCCGGGCAGTTTGATTGCGAGCGTCAGGTTGGGGAAGGCACCTTCCAGATTGCGTTCTACTTCCGGTTCGCCACCATCCCACCCCGCCGAAGCCGCCATCGGCGTCGCTTCGTGCTTAGGGTGGACCATCATTACGACGTGGTTCTTTTCGCCTCGTTCTTCCTGATGGCTCAAAAGCGAGTCCAACATTTCGGGAAAGAACTGGTCACGTAGATATTCGGCGTCAAATGCCATCCCCCCAATTGCCTTGCGCTCTCCCGTGACGTCAGGCACCAGAAACATAGCGACGGATTGATACAATTTCTTGTCGCCGCGCGGTGCCCAATTGTCGAAGAAGTAATAGGGTTTCCCCTTCTTCGACATTTCTCCCAGTTCTTTTACTTGATCTTTGTATTCAACCTGCATCCATCCGGTGGTCATGCTGGCGAGAGAGTCGCCTTCGGCTTGAAACGAAGCACCCTTGACTCGCGAAGGTTGCGAGCGGAATGTCAATCTACCGTTCGGTTCGTAGACGAAGACGTGAGCAACATACGGATGCGTGGCCAGAATCCTATCCATCGTTTCGCTGCATGCGTCGCCTGCGCTCGGGAATTCGCTTCGGACGTCATCGGTCAAGTCGTATGCCTTTTGGTTGATGTGCTTCTCGGAAATCGCGAGGACCTGGTTGAAGTCGCGCTGAAAGGCCGCTTCCACGCCGCGATCGCGTTGAATCTCAGTTAGGTGTAATGCACTCAGGATGACCAGGGCGGCGGCGGGCAAGACCACGGCGAGCTCCAGGGTCAGCATCAACCGGGTTCGCTCGTTCCAACGCCGCTTCGATTTCATCATGCTCTCTTAATCTGAGGATTCTGAATCAGCCCCGAAACAAACATAGTTGAACACGCAAGGGCATGTGTCAATCTGCAGTAAAAACAAGTAAAAAGTTGTGAATTCATCGGTTCTCAGGGCGCGAGGCCCGAGGATGCGTAGCAGCGGGGAAAGGCGAGAAATTCTACGGTAGCCGGAAATTGACCGTCACGTAGGTCTGGGCTTCGACGGCTACGCCGTTCCGCAGGTAGGGCTTGTAGCGCCATTGCTTCACCGCCTTGACCGCAGCCTGACCGAGAAGCAAGGAGCCGTCCATCAGTTTCAAATCTCGAATGCTGCCGTCTTTGCCAATCCATGCCTGCAAAACCACGGCACCCTGCAGTCCTGCTTTCAAAGCCTGCTCGGGATAGCTTGGCGCTACTTTCTGCAGAAGCAAGGCTCGCGACAAATCCTCCGGCAGACTGACTGGTTCTAGCTGGCTCAGCAGCGATGGGGAGCGCCTGAGACTTGCGGTTTGAAGATTTGCAGGTTCCGGCATAGGCGTCTTCAAACTCTCTGGAATTCGAATCTGCAATGCGGTTGTTGCCAGACGGCGCCGATCCAGATCGGCCTGGAGCGTTTCCGCCGGAGGGTCCGGAACTTCGTCGGGCAGCAACATCGGCAGAGCAGGAATGCCGCGCAGCCGAGGTCTACCAGAAGCTAAGAGTTGCGAACCTGCCGGTTGGGCTTGAGGAGCAGAGTCCGAACTGGTATCGCTTTCGGATGACGGAAACTTGCTCGATTTCATTTCCAGAGCTTGCTTATAGGCAGTCGCCACGCTGGCGAACACACTTTGAATCCGCAAAGGCTGGCCAAAAATTAAGCCGACGGAAACAAAGGATACCGTCAGGATAGATCCCCACAGCAACCGATTGCGAATGTACCTCTTGATTTTGCCCGATGTATTCCCTCCATGACTCTGCCGGTTCATGGCCCGGAACAGCTGCCGGTCCAGACTGGCAAACGTGAGATGCAGCGGCGCCCCCACTTCGCTGCAGGCGTAGCCGGACGCTGGGGAACGCTGAGCCGGGCGGACGGCCGGTGGCGTGGGGGAGGGCTCCAACTGCTGCCGCTGTTCAATAACATTCTCGCCGCTTCTTGCTGCCGGCGTTGGTCGCTCAGGTTGAGCAAAGTCACCCCGTGCGATCCAGGCTTTCATGCAACCCAGAAAACGATCGTTGCTCAGCACCGCGTATTTGACCTGATCGGGAAGCAGAGGTTTGGTCAAGATCAGATCAGGACTGTTTTCTTTATCCGCGAGATTCGATACTCCACTGGTAAAAGCAAGCGTGAAAGCTGCCTTATTCAGCTTCAGCTCACGAGCGTTCTTCAGCAGGAATGCTGCTTCCGGTCCACTGTCCCAATCGGCCACGATAGCGTCAAAGCTTCGGCTGGTAAGCCATTCGATCGCAGTAAAGATATCTGGACAGCGTTCGATTTCAAGCTCAAGTTCGCTCAGAGCCTGAACCACCTGGAGCGACGTTTCCTCGTCAGAAGAGAACAATAAAGCGACTGGTGACATCAGCTATCAGGCTAGTTTTGAGGCGGCCTGGTGACAAGTTACGAACTACCACCATTGTGCTATATCAGAAGACGGGTAACTGCCAGAGCGATTACCTGTACTATTGGAAGGGTGAGCCTTTACGACGTCTTGCGGCGTTCAGCGAAGCGAGGCAATCCCGGGAAACGGGCATTGCCATTGGCTTCGCAGGACGCATAGAATCCTCTCTTACCGAAACTGAAAGAGGCTTCTTGAAAAAAGTCATTGCGATGTATCCGGGCTCGTTCGACCCGCCGACCAACGGGCATCTCGATTTGATTGCCCGAGGAAGCAAGATCTTTGATGAGCTGGTGGTAGCCATTCTGCGCAACGCCGAGAAGGCTCCGCTCTTCAACTTGTCGGAGAGGCTCCTGATGCTGGAAGCCATGACCGTGGACTTCAAGAATGTCCGCGTGGAAAGCTTCGATGGACTGATGGTCGAGTACGCGGCCAAAGTCAAGGCCAGCGCCGTGCTGCGCGGGATTCGCGCCATCAGCGATTATGAGTACGAATTGCAGATGGCTTTGATGAATCGCAAATTGCAGCCCGACCTGGAAACCGTTTTCATGATGCCGGCCGAGCAGTATTCTTACCTCAGTTCCCGGCTGGTGCGGGAGATCGCTCAATTGGGCGGCTCGGTCAAAGGGCTGGTTCCGGAATTGGTTGAACAACGGCTGAAGGAAAAGCTCGATCCAGCCGTTAAACTTGCAGATGCCAGAAAACTGAAGCCCAGGAAACGAAGATGACTCCAGTGACAGAAACAACTTTCGCCTTGAAACTCACCGAGCGTATCAACCGCATCGAACCCTCTGCCACGATGGCGGTTGTGGCTGAGGCTGACAAGCTGCGGCAGCAGGGAATTGATGTGGTCGATTTTGGAGCTGGCGAACCGCACTTTGCGACGCCGCAGCACATCAAGGACGCCGCCGTTGCCGCCATTCAAAGCAACTTCACAAAATACACAGCGGTAGCCGGCACGGCGGAATTGCGCGACGCCATTGTGCAGCGCCACTCCGCGGATTTCGATTCGGATTACCGGCGGGAAGAGGTAATCGCGTCGACGGGCGGCAAGCAGGCTTTGTTTAATGCGGTGCAGGTTCTGGTCGACCATGGAGACGAAGTCATTCTCCCGGTTCCGTACTGGGTTTCGTTCAAAGATATCGTCCGCTACGCCGGAGGAAATTGCGTGCTGCTGGAAACTGACGAAACGCAAGGTTTCCGGCTCACTGCAAAAATGATCGAGGAACTGATTACTCCGCGGACCAAGCTCATTATCTTGAACTCTCCGTCGAACCCTTCGGGCGCAGTTATGGCGCCGGAAGACCTGGCGGAAGTGGTTCGTCTGGCGTACGAGCGGGGCATCTGGGTGCTCTCCGATGAGTGTTATGTGTATTTGAACTACACCTCAAAGCGATTCTCCGTGGGAGCGTTGCGCGAGTTCCGCGAACGCATGGTGATCATCGGGTCGCTTTCCAAGACTTACGCGATGACGGGCTGGCGGTTGGGTTACGCGTTGGCGCCCGGCGCGGTCACGAGCGCCATGCAAAAGTTGCAGAGTCAATCCACGTCGAACCCAACATCGATTGTGCAGAAGGCGGCAGTGGCGGCGTTGAAAGGTCCGCAGCAATGCATTACCGATATGCGGGCAGAGTACATCAAACTGCGCGATCATGTCGTCAACGGCCTGCGCGCGATTCCCGGCGTAAAGTGCAGGTTACCGGAGGGAGCGTTCTATGCCTACCCCAACGTGTCCGCGTTCTTCGGGCGCGGTGGAGTAAAGTCGGCTTCAGACCTTGCTGGTAAATTGCTGCGCGAAGCCCATGTTGCCACGGTTCCCGGTGAGGGCTTCGGAACCCGCGACCACATTCGCGTTTCTTACGCCACCTCGATCACGGAACTGGATCGTGGGTTGGAGCGCATGCGGAAGTTTCTCGCGGCACTATGAACAAATATTACGCCGCGACTCTGAGAACCGGGAACTGAAAACCGACTACTGATTTTCCTGGTCGCTGATCTTGCCGGTTGTACCTTGTAAATCCGTTCAGTGCCGCATCATCAATGCATGCCCGATCTCTACCCACTCTTGATGTCACCAATCTTCGATCCCCGCCCGTGGGGCACAGACGACTTATCTCCCATATATCCCAGCCATCGCTTTGAGGAAAAGATCGGAGAAGCGTGGCTCACCGGGGATAATAGCAAGGTGGCAAACGGACCTTTGAGAGGGAAATCACTGGCTGAATTGAGCGCGCAATACGAGAAGAAACTGGTAGGGGAAGCGGCTACAGATTCCATTCGCTTCCCATTGCTAACAAAGTTTCTATTCCCGCATGAGAAACTTTCGGTACAGGTTCATCCCGATGACGAGGCTGCCCGCCGTGCGGGTCAACCCTGCGGCAAGACGGAGTGCTGGTATGTCGCGCACGCCAAGCCCGGAGCGCAGATCGCTCTAGGCCTAAAGCCGGGAGTCACGCGGGCGCAATTTGAGGAATCGATCTATCAGCAGCGTGCGGAAGAGTTGCTGAATTGGATCAATATCTTCCCGGGCGAAATGATCTATGTAGCCGGGGGAACGGTGCACACGCTGGGCCCGGGCTCGATCATCGTAGAAACCCAGCAGCAGTCGGACACAACGTATCGTTTATACGACTATGGCCGTCCACGCGAGTTGCATTTGAAAGAAGGTCTGGCGGCAGTGAAAGAGGATGTGCCTTCTGGCAAAGTGATCCGTCCCGCGCCGATAACGATAAATGGTACAAACAATCGCCGGTCGCCACTGGTAGCTTCGCCGTTTTTCGTGGTGGAAATGTTCGAGTTGAAAGAGCCTCAGGAGTTCAAGATGAAAAACGGCGCGGAAAAGAGCTCAGTCCAGATCCTCGTCGCGGTCGAGGGTTGTGCCGTGATCGAAACGAACGGTTCCGAACCGGTCACTCTAGCTAAGGGAGATGCGGTGGTCGTGCCTGCATCGATGGATGGCTTCTGGGTGCGCCCGCAGTGGGCAGTAGAATTCTTGAAGGCAGCTCTGCCGGGCAGTGCAGTGCCGGAGCCCGCAACCCGCATATGACGGAAAATAGAAAAGGCCTGGTGAAATCCGCATTGAGGAAGAACGCGAATTTCTATCCCGTAATTCTCGCCGGTGGACGCGGGACGCGGTTTTGGCCTTTGAGCCGAAAGCGCCGCGCCAAGCAACTGCTGGCGCTTGATGGCAAGCAGACCATGATCCAGCAGACGGTGTCGCGCTTGCTGCCGCTCGCGCCGGCCAAACATTTCTGGATTATTACGAATGAAGATTCGCAGCGCGAGATCGCTCGGCAGATTCCGCGGCTTAGCAAACAACAAATCATCGCTGAACCTGTAGGACGAAATACTGCGCCGGCCATTGGCTTGGCCGCCTTTATTCTGCTCGGCGCCGATCCCGAAGCCGTGATCGGACTGTTCCCTTCAGATCATGTCATTGTGAACGAAAGCCGCTATCGCCATATCCTACAAAAAGGGATCAAGATTGCCGCTGCTGGCGAAAATATCGTAGTTCTGGGCATTCGTCCAACCCGCGCCGAGACGGGATACGGTTATATCGAAGCGAAAGAAACGGCGGAGCGAGGAGCGTTTCGGGTGCGCCGATTTACCGAGAAACCCGACGCTGAATGCGCCACCCAGTTTGTCTCTGCGAGAAACTATTTCTGGAATAGCGGAATGTTTCTCTGGAGTGCGCGAACCTTGGCCGAGGCTTTACGCGAACATCTGCCGGAAACCGCGGCACTCCTTGAAAAGATTGCGCGCACCTTTGGCACCCGAAAGTTTGCTGCAACGTTTCGACGCTTGTACCCCATGTGCGAAAACATCAGCATTGATTACGCTGTGCTGGAGCCGCGGTCTTCCAAAGGCGAGCAGAATTCAAACATTTTCTGCCTGCCGGCAGATTTCGGATGGAACGATCTAGGGTCATGGGCCGCGCTGCACGAGCACCACGTCACGAAGAGCCGGCCCTCCGATGGAAACCTGATTTCGGGTGAAGGTTCTTTCACATTAAACGCGACAGGAAATTACGTTCACGCACCAGGCAAATTCGTCGCCGCTGTCGGAGTGAATAACCTAGTAGTCGTAGAAACGGGCGACGCGCTGCTCATCACAACGCGCGAGCAAACGCAGGATGTGGGAAAGATCGTGAAGTATCTGGATGAAAAGAAGCTGCATAAGTTGGTATAGAACAGAAGTCGTCAAGCAGGTGGCGAACGACCGGTCCTAATGACCACTTCCATCAAATTCGGCACCGACGGGTGGCGAGGCATCATCGCGGATGATTTCACCTTTGACAATGTGCGCCGTGTCGCGGGTGCGATTGCTGCCTACGTTCTCAAACACGAAGACGCGCGCCGCGGCGTAATTGTCGGTTACGACACTCGTTTTGTCTCTCCGCAGGCTGCGCGAATCGTGGCCGAAGTTTTGGCCGGAGCAGGCATTCCAGTCAAGCTGGCCAATGATTACACGCCGACGCCCGCGATTTCCTTTGCGGTAAAGCAACTCGGCGCCGCTGGCGGCGTGGTCGTGACATCAAGCCACAATCCGTTTAACTGGAATGGAGTGAAATTCAAAGGCAAGTTTGGCGGCTCGGGCACGCCTGCGATCATGAAAGTGATCGAAGACGAGTTGGGTATGGGTGCGATGCCGAGCGCCCCAAAGACCGCGATTGAAGAAGTTGATTTGAAGAAACCGTATATCGAGGCTATTTGCCGCTTCGCCGATCTTGAGGCAATTGCCAAGGCAAATTTCAAGTTCGCAATCGATTCGATGTACGGCTCCGGCCGCGGAATTCTAACGGGCATTTTCAAGGATCGTGGGATTCGACACGTCGCTATCCGCCAGGAATTGAATCCATTGTTTCCGGAGATTAATCCTGAACCGATCATTCCCCACATAGCAAAGTTGCAGCAAACCGTAGTACAAGAAGGTTGCGACGCGGGGCTTGCTACCGACGGCGATGCCGATCGCATCGGCGCCGTGGCCGAGGATGGCAGCTTTGTGGATTCCCACAGAATTTTCTCCGTCCTTTTGCAGTGGCTCCTTGTACGAAAGAAATGGCCTGGGGAAGTTGTGCGTGCCTTCAACACCACACGCATGGTCGATCGCATTGCGGCAAAGCACGGCCGCAAAATGAATGAGTGTTCCATCGGATTCAAGTACATTGCCGACCTGATGATGGAGCGCGAAATTGTCATTGGTGGCGAGGAGTCCGGCGGCATCGGCTATTCGCGATTTTTACCGGAGCGTGACGGCCTTCTGAATTCACTGCTGTTGGCCAATGTGATGGCCGAGGAACGCAAACCATTGGGCCAACTGGTCGCGGATTTACAGCGTGAATACGGCCAGCATCACTATGGCAGGCGCGATCTTCGCATTCCTGAAGATATGAAGCAGCAGGCTATTTTACGAGCCCGATCCAAAGCAACCAACCGTTTGGGAAGTTATGCCGTCTTACAGAAAGAGGACATGGATGGGATAAAGTTTTTCCTCGATGCGCCTACTGGCGGCGACGGAGCTGAGGCCTGGGTTTTGTTCCGCGCGTCGGGCACGGAGCCTTTGCTGCGGGTATATGCGGAGGCTGCATCGCCTGAATTGGTGAACGAAATCCTGGCCAACGCTGAGACATTCGTTAAAACTGGATAAGAAGCAGAGTCGTGCTGCTCACGGTTCACAGCACTTTTGAGTATCGCATTTGAAGCCCTCGAGTACGATAATCAACTTACGACAATCAGGCAAAAATGAGCACTGTAGTTGCCACAATTCCGACTCCGACCGATTCGCCCGAAACGCGGCGCTATAACCGCATTCGGAGATGGCTCGGTGTAGCTGATTTTGCTCTTGGTTTGTTATTCCTTGTCGCGTTGCTCGCAACCGGATGGAACGGCACCCTACGCGATTTTGCTATGCACGGCGCTTACGATCACTACTCCCTCGCCGTCTTTCTGTATGTCGTGATGCTCATGTTGATCGGCAAATTGCTCGGCCTCGGGCTGGACTACTACGGATTTCGCGTCGAACATCACTACAACCTCTCTAATCAAAGGCTACGCGCGTGGGCATGGGACGAAACCAAGGGATTTCTGGTTGGAGTTGCCCTAGCGTCGATCGTGGTCGAACTCCTCTATTTTATTATTCGGCAGTTCCCGCAAAACTGGTGGCTGATCGCATGGGCCGCATTTCTGGGATTATTTGTGCTGATGGCGCAACTCGCCCCCGTGGTTTTGTTCCCGATTTTTTATAAATTCGAGCCGCTTGACAATTCGGAGTTGAAATCCCGGCTGGTAGAACTGAGTGAGCGCGCCGGGACACAGGTGCGCGGCGTGTACAAGTGGAATCTCTCGGAGAAGAGCAAGAAAGCCAACGCTGCGTTAACTGGGCTGGGCAATACCCGGCGCATCATTCTGGCGGACACGCTGCTCGAAAATTACTCCGCTGACGAAATTGAAGCCGTTTTAGCGCACGAACTGGGACATCACGTATACCGGCATATTCTGAAAAGCATCGCGGTGCAGGCAGGCGTCACGCTGGTTGGGTTCTGGGCGGCAAATTGGGTGCTGCACTATGCCGTTGAAAGAACTCACATGTTTGTTACGGTATCGGATTTCGCCAATCTGCCGCTGCTGGTCCTGGTTTCGACTGTGCTGTCGTTCCTGTTGCTGCCCGCCCTCAACGCGTATTCCCGCTTTAATGAACGCCAGGCTGACCGTTACGCATTCCGCTCCATCGCTAACGTGGAGCCATTCATTTCATCGATGAATAAGCTTGCCGAGCAGAATCTGGCGGAGCGATCTCCCGCGCGATGGGTGGAATGGTTTTTCCAATCGCATCCGGCGATCTCCCGTCGAGTAGCCGCTGCGGAGGCATGGGCGAAACTGCAGACTGCAGCCCCTCGAAAATAACGGCGCCGCGTAACCGAACGCCGGACGTTGCCCTTCATCCATGCGATGGCAACACCAGCCACTTCAGGAGCATGTTCACCAGCGTGAGCACGATGCCGCCCACGAATGCCGCTCCGAAACCTCTTATGTGAAAGCCCGGAACGAAGGTCGAGGCGAGTTCGAGCATGATGGCGTTGATCACGAACCAGAACAATCCCAAGGTGAGGATCGTGAGTGGGAAGGTGATGATCTTTAAGAACAGCCCTAAGGTCGCATTGACGAGTCCAATAACAATGGCTGCAATGAGCGCGGCAGCCGCGCCATCCACATAAAAGCCAGTCACCACGCGCGAGGTAATCCACACCGCCAGCGCGCTGACGAACCAGTGCAATAGCATTCGGAGCATAGGTCGATCCCCCCGGACTGCAAACAGACTATAAAGCGGTTGAGCGTGAAGTATCAACCCAGCAACTGCTTGCGGCCAACCTCAATCTTTTGTGTCCCTAAGCCTTTAGAAACAAATCGAATAGGGATTTCTCTTGCAGCGGTTAGCTACGATCTAAAGTTATCTGCAGTACCGCCGATACTCATTAATAACGGTAGGTTGAAGGAGAAACAGTTTATGGCAAGTCCGATTTCGGGGGGAACCGCTTTCGACTTTGGCGCAGCAACGCAAGCTCCGGCTGTGCAACTGCAGACCACAACCACGCCGACACCTTTCAGGCAACTAACCAAGGCGCCCGGAGGCGACACAATAAAACTTTCGGAAGGCGCCCAAGTGCGGCTCTTGAGTTCACAGGGCGAGACGGTGCCGCAGATCATCATCGACACCGCCCTATCCACGCAAGCGGTGAATAGTTATTTGGGATTGACGCAAGCGCCACCACCAGTCGTCGCCAGCAAGTAGGTATTGCAAATCCGGCGAGGGTCTTGGCGGGTGTCTAGCGCATGAGTTCGGACTCGGGGGAGGACCGATCTCACGTGATGCCCGCCGAGGCCTTGTTCTCCAGTCCTTCAAAAACATCTTCCGCTCGCCGCAGTGCTTCCTGCACGTTCTCGCAGATGTTGTCCCGTCCGATTACCTCTTCAAATTCGGCCTGCCGGATGAGTTGAGCCGGTTGTTCGCGCGCGCCACAAAGAATCAGTGTCCGATTGGCCGCATGAAGTTCCCGCGCCACTTCCTCCAACGCGTATAACCCGGTCGCATCGATCGCAGTCATGTTGCGCAGGCGGAGAATGACCACCGGCGGCAATTCATGAATCTTCTCGAGGACCACTGCAACTTTGTCCGTCGCTCCGAACAGGAACGGCCCGTGAATACGGAAGATGGTCGCGTAGTACGGAATATCTTTATCTTGCAGAATGTGCACGCGGCCATCTTCGACGTAGTCGTCGGTGACCTGGGATACGGTAGTTGTGTTTGCGACGCGCCCGATAAACAACAGCGCCGCCAGAATCATTCCGGCCTCGACCGCGACCGTGAGATCGGCGAACACGGTGAGTGCGAACGTAACCAGCCAGATGCTAATGTCGGTCTTGGTCAGTTTCAACAGTTGC
>Ga0210391_10004054_pt1 | contig 12318 bp, 10 predicted proteins | sample IncBWC12OmetaG_FD_160573 | JGI IMG/M metagenome (GOLD analysis project Ga0210391, IMG submission 160573) | Forest soil microbial communities from Barre Woods Harvard Forest LTER site, Petersham, Massachusetts, United States - Inc-BW-C-12-O ... | reverse complement strand
TCTCACGCAGCAACTTCCGCGACTGCTATTGGAGCATTGCGCAGATGGTGGCCCATCACACCGTCAATGGCTGTAACCTGCGCCCCGGTGACCTGCTCGCAACCGGCACCCAGTCCGGCCCGGACCCTGCGCAGGCAGGCTCGCTCCTCGAGTTGTCCACCGGGGGCAAGCAACCGATCACCCTGCCCAATGGCGAGCAGCGGCGCTTCCTAAGCGACGGCGACACGATCATCCTGCGAGCCGGCTGCGAGCGCGCCGGACACGCGCGAATTGGTTTCGGCGAAGCCATCGGGCGCGTACAGCGCGCCCAAGGCTGAATGACAGATGCTCAGGCTGTACAGCTACTTTCGCAGCTCATCCTCCTATCGGGTGCGCATCGCATTGAATCTCAAGGGTGTACCCTACGAGGTCGTACCGGTGCACCTGCTGCGCGATGGCGGCGAGCAGCATCAACCGCGTTTTGCCGCCAGCAATCCTGCAGAATTGGTGCCGGTCCTGACCCATGGGCCGCTGACCCTGACGCAATCGCTCGCCATCATCGAGTATCTCGAGGAGACCTATCCCACTCCCCCGCTGCTGCCGGGCGACGCGGCCGCGAAAGCCCGAGTGCGCGCGCTCGCGCTCGATATCGTCTGCGAGATTCAGCCGCTCAATAATCTGCGGGTATTGCAGTATCTGAAGACGCAGCTCGCACTCGACGAAGCAGCCCGAACCCAGTGGTCGCACGAATGGATGAAACGTGGCTTTACCGCCATTGAGGCTCGGCTCTCGAGCAGCAACGCGGGGGATTATTGCGATGGGGATGGGCCCACCATGGCGGACTGTTGCCTGATACCTCAGGTGTTCAATGCCCTGCGCGTCAATTGTCCCCTGGAATCATTCCCGAACATCAGACGGATCTATGAAAAGTGCATGAGCTCCGAGGCGTTTCAAATCGCGGCTCCCGGACGGCAGATCGATGCCGAGTAACTGCGTAGAAACGCTGCACCTTCAGGACTACCTGCCGTACCGACTATCGGTGGCTGCGAATGCCGTCTCCCGACTGATTGCCCGGGCCTATGAGGATCAGTTCGGGTTGACGATCCCCCAATGGCGCCTGATGGCCGTTCTGGCGGATGAGGGCGCACAGACCCAACAGTCGTTGTGTGGGCGCACTCTCATGGATAAGGTCACCGTCATGCGCGCCGCACAGGGACTCACCCGACGGCGGTTGGTAAGGCGTCTGCCCAATGCGCACGATGGCCGATCGCATCGCCTTGATCTGAGCGAATCCGGTCACGCCCTGTATTCGAAGGTCGTACCGCTGGCGCGGGAATACGAATCACAGCTGTTCGCCGGCATGAAGGCACGCGACGTGGCGCTGCTGCACCAACTGCTGCGACAGGTCGAGGGTACGGCCCTCGATATCAGTGCATCGCTCACTGCCTACGAGGCCGGCTGCGGCAAGTAGCGCTTGAATGCCTGCTCGATGTCGGAAGCGTCGGCGACGCGCCAGCCACGTCGATAAAACTCATCCCACTCCCGGGCCGTCGGGTAGGAGTAGTAGGCGCCCTGCCCCGGGCTTTGCTGCTGCGACTGCAGCCGACCTCCTCCCTGCTCCAGTACTGCCAAGGCGCGCCGCATCAATCCGACACCATCGGGGTAGAGGGCGAGTATGTGCCATAGCAGGGAACGCTCGGGTCTTACGCTGAGCCTGGATGAAGAAACGACATCGCCGCAGTCGATCTTCGGATCCTGAATGTAGTGCAGTGTGCAGCCGATTTCCCGCTCGCCGTTCATCAGGGCGCGAAATGTCGCAAGGACCCCGCGGTAGTGCGGGAGCAGCCCGGAGTGCAGATTCAGGACTCCGTGTCTTGGGATGCTCAGCACGGGCTCCTTGAAAATGGCTCCGTAGCGAATGGATAAGATGAGATCGGGTGCGAAGTCCCGCACGCGCCTCAGTCCCGGATCCTGGTTCGGATTGGGAAGCGCCTCGACTCGAATGCTGCAGCGACTTTGGATCTGCGCAAAGGTCAGATGGCCACGCGGGTCGCCGTTCGCCGAGAGCCGCTCCAGCAATGGAAAAACAATCTGGTTGGGCAGCAGCTGTTCGGCCGTTCGCAGTTCCAGACGCTGCGGTTCCTCACCCGGCAATGCACTCCCTACTTGCTCCGTCAGGGCTATCCAGGCATCGTGTTTCAGCAAGTCCGGCAACAAGAGGTTCAACGCCAGGCTGCTGGCGAGGTCGCGGTTCAAACAACACAGAATACGCATTGAGCCGGGGGCTTACTCGCTAAGGCTCATCCGTCGTCCTGGTTGCGCCGTAGAACATCTCGCCCATCCGGATCCGGTCCCGTCCCATCGCTTCCCGATGGCGATTGGTGTCACGCAGCGAGAACACGCAGCCGCAGTATTCCTGCTGATAGAAGTTTTCACGCTTGCTGATCTCGATCATGCGCGAGGCTCCGCCTGCCTTGCGCCAGTTATATTCCCAATAGCTGAGTGCCGGATAGCGCGCGGCGGCGCGCTTGCCGCAGTCGTTGATCTGCTGCATGTTCTTCCAGCGCGAGATTCCCAGTGAGCTGGTGATGACCGGAAATCCATGCTCATGGGCATACAGGGCGGTGCGCTCGAAACGCATGTCGAAGCACATGGTGCACCGGACTCCGCGTTCCGGCTCATGCTCCATGCCCTTGGCGCGCGCAAACCAATTCTCGGTGTCGTAGTCTGCATCCACGAATGGGATGCCGCACCGCTGCGCGAACCGGATGTTCTCGTTCTTGCGCAGCTCGTATTCCTGCTGCGGATGGATGTTCGGGTTGTAGAAGAAAATCGTAAGGTCGATGCCGCTCGCGAGCATGGCTTCCATGACCGCGCCCGAACACGGGGCGCAGCAGGAATGCAGCAGCACCTTGCTTTGCCCCATCGGCAGGGGTAGCGATACTCGCTCTGCACTATTTGACATCTCGTCTTCCAACACCCGGGCAACGGCTCCGCCAGGCGTTATAGCGCAAACGAGCGCCAAAATCACACCTCCGGCGCCGGCCGCCAATGCCACCCCCTATAAAAAGGGCCGCCTCGCGGCGGCCCAGTAAAGGACGGGAAGGACTAACGGAGGCGCACGGCTAGAAGCCGTGCGGGGGCTGGAAGTCGAAGAAATCGAACAGATCATCCAGTGCCGGGCTGTTCTCGGGCGCATAGGAGCCCGGCCGCTGCACCGGGTTCGGGAAGTTGTCCCGGCTGCGGCGCGTTACGGTCGGCAGTCCCCAGTTACGCTCGATGAACTTCAGGATGGAGACGTGATCCGCATACTGGTGGGAGATGTACCCGGCAGCGCGCAGCGGCAGGTACTGCGGATTTGCGACGACGATCAACGGGATGCGCGTGCCGTCGCCAAAGAAGTCGACGGGCTGCACGTAGCCGCAGTCATAGTAGCCGCCGCCCTCATCTTCAGTGATCAGAATGACGGTGTTCCTGGCGTACGGTGAGGCCTCGACCTGGTCGACGATCTTCTTGACGAACCCCTCGAACAGATCCAGCTTGGAGGAGTTCGGATGGCCGTCCACGTAGCCACTGGGCTTGACGATGGAGACCGCCGGCAGTGTCCCGAGGCTGATATCCGTATACAGGTTCACGGAATCCTGAATGTGAGCCGCGACCTGCGCCTTGTTCGACATGATCGAGGTGTCGTACTGGAACGGGTTGCAGATGTTGCAGTACTCATCCGCATCCGGGCCATTGGTTCCATAGTTCAGCTGGTAGGGATCCAGAACGTAGTTGTTCCACTGATCCCCGTAGTATTTCCAGGAGACCCTGGCGTCATTCAGATCATCGCCGATGCTCGGGGTCGAGGAAGGCGGGACCGTGAACGGCGTGTTGGACGGGCTCGGGTCGGTATAGGCGTTCTTGCCATTGCCGAACCACCCCGGGTTGTAATTGTTCAGCAGGTAGTAGTGTCCGGGTTCGCAGCGCGGATCGATATGCAGCCTGGCGAGGTAGGAGACGATCGGTCCCACGCCCGGTTCGCCGGCGTCAGCACACTTGCTGTAGGAGCCGCCGCCGTAAATGATCGGCAACCCATTGCCCTGGGTCGTGTCCCAATCACTCATGCCATAACCGGCGTTGTAGTCTTCGCCGTAGCCGTCCTGCGAGTACCAGTTGTTGGTGCCCGCCGCGGGATTCGGATTCTCGATCTCATCGATCGTCCCCGGTCCGGCAAACTGGGCGGGACTGACGTTCGCGGCAACGTTATGCGGTGGTTTCTGGGGATTACCGTTTGCGTCACTGAACCAGATTGCGTCACCGTGACCGAACATGATGTGGTTCGCGCCGGTGCCGCCGTTGACTGACTGGTGGAAGTTGTCACTCATGGCGTAGGTGTCCGCCAGGCTCTTGAAGTAGGGTGCATCGCCCTGCTGCACATTGTAGAAGCCCAGTGCGGCGGAGCCTTCACCCGTGGTCGTCGGCACCGAGTCGTACAAGGCGTAGTTCTTGGCGGTCCACTGCGAGGCCGTCGGCGGGCTCGCCGCCGAATATCCGGTCGGGTACAGGAAGAACTCGTTGAACGACGGGCCGTAATAGCCCTGGGCGTACAGGGCCTGGCTCAGACCGTTGGTGCCGGCGCCGACGGTGGCCTCCACCCAGGAGAAGAGCTTGCCGTTGCAGCCGGACGGATTATCCAAGGTGGCGTGGTCGAGACCGCAATTGAGCTGCTGCCACATCTGGTAGAAGCGGTGGACCGGACTTGCGGCGTAGTCCGTATACGTGAGGCTGTAGCCCGAAGTGGCCGCATTCGTGCCATTGGTCAGCTGGAACGGTCCGGCCGGCAGCGCGTCAAAATTGACGATGCGCAGATCCGGCGTGTAGTGATACTGACCGGTGCCGCCCGACACCAGCGACTGGTAGTAGGTCAGGCCGTTGGCATCCGCGGCGTCCGGCAGACCCGTCTCGGTATTCTGTGCCAGAGTCAGCGCATTCGCGGCGCAGGTGGTCGCCGCGGCGCCGGTCGCGTATTTGCAATCCGAGGTCGTGAAATAACCCTGCGCGAACTGCGGGCCACCGACCTCTGGGGCCGGCAGCTGATTGTTCGGGAACTCCCGTTTTGGCGGACTCAGCAGGAAACTGTCCTGACTGCCCACATCGAGAGCCGAGAGCTGTTGGGCTTTGTCGAAGTGCGGTCCCGGAATCGCGTTGTTATTGGGATCGAGCTGGATGATGCCTTCGCTCAGCAGGTTGTGAACGGTCTGCCCGCCCTTGGGCTTATAGGTGGCGAACACGTGGTCGAAGCTGCGATTCTCACCGATGATGACAATGACATGCTTGATCGGCGTCGCGGTCAACCCGCTGCGGTCGGCACCCGCACTCCAGGTACCCCCGAATGCGGGTGACGTAGCTGCAGGCGCTGGGGCCGCTGCGGCCGCGGCCAGAACCGGACCTACCGACATCTGGAGAACGGCGAGCGATGCGGTCGCCACGCGCAACCCATTCAGGGCCTGCGACACATATTTATTGACGTTCATGCAGCCTCCCAAGGAAAAAGTGCACAAAGTGCGCTGGTGAGGCTAGAGGGGGCACATTTCAGTCAGTTGATCGTTATATGAAAACGATGCTGCCGTCAGCCGGGCCTGAACGGTGCCTAGCGCGTACGGGCGCCGCGCACGTCGTCTCGATGCCGCTCCGAGACTTCGCGTTCATCGGCTGGCGAAGCAGTGGAATCGTCTGTGACCAAGGCGCGGTCGTCGTTCGGGGCTGACACGGGCCTGGCAGTGGGACCTGAGCCCACGGTGTGCATCGGCATCGGATCGGCGACCGTTTGCGGCAGCGCGAGGTTGGGCCGCGGCGTCGGTTGCACCGCGACCCCCGCGGGTGCCCCTGACTGCTGCCAGAATCCGCCGTGCCACGCGCAAAGCATGAGCGTGACAAGGAAGCCAGCGGCACCAACGATGACGGGGACAGATCTCGAGGACATTGGACCAGAGAGTAGCGGCCGTTTATGACGGTTTTGTCGATGTCAGTTGGGGAAATTCATCGCCCGCGTCGATCTGACGTAGCCGGCACTCACACATACGGCGGCGGCGTTTTGTCGCCATATGGAAGAATGGTGAAACCCAACACGACGGACGTTGACTCCCCGGGTGTGATTTCATTTGAGCGCTCACAATTTGCTCATAATTGGCATTTCGGGCGACACTGTACGCCCTGGAGAAATCGCAAGTTTGTATGCCATCAACACTGCCTGCCGCTGTCGCTGACATCATTGCCGTCGGTCGGCGCCTGGACAGCCGTAGTTTGGCCCTCGCGACGACCGGTAACTACTCCGTCCGGCTCGAAGACGGCCGGATTGCCGTCACCGTATCGGGCCGGCACAAGGGACGCTTGACCGCGGAGGATGTGACGCAGATCGACCTGCAGGGGCGGGCGCTTGATGCGCGACGTCCGTCGGCGGAAGCCATCCTGCACGCGAGCGTGTACCGGCTGTACCCGACGATCCACGCCGTGCTGCACGTGCATTCGGTGGCGTCGATCACCCTGACGCGTGTGCTGCCACCCGACGCCGATGTGGTACTTGAGGGCTATGAGACACTCAAGATCTTCCCCGGAATTCATACCCATGAGAGCCGGGTGGTGATACCGGTCCTGAACAATTCCCAGGATATGCCCAAATTGGCACTCGAACTGGAGTCGCGGCTCGCGCGAGTGCAACCTGCGCCCAGCGCTTTGCTGCTGCGCGGACATGGGATCTACGCGTGGGGCCCAACCGTCGATGAGGCCGAGCACGTGGTCGAGGCACTCGAGCAGCTTCTGTCCTGCGAGCTCGAAGCGCTGCGAGTCGCGCGCGGGGCATAGGAAAATTACAGGAGCATCGCCATGAGCCGTTTGACGATCTACCGGGATGATTCCCCCCTGATGGCCGAACTCGATACCACCGAGGAATTGCGCATCCAGGAGGCTCTGTCCCGCATCAACGTCCGATTCGAGCGCTGGGCGGCGCAGCGCCCGCTGGCGTCCACCGATCAGGACCAGGATATCCTGGCGGCCTATCGAGCCGAGATCAAGCGCCTCGAGCAGGCTCAGGCGTTCCAGTCGGTCGATGTCCTGCGTTGTCTGCCGGATCATCCGCAGAAAGGGCAGTTGCGGGCCAAATTCCTCGCGGAGCATACGCATGACGACGACGAGGTCCGCTTCTTCGTCGAAGGGGCCGCGATGTTCTACCTGCACGCCGCGGAGCGCGTACACATGGTTTTGTGTGAGCGCAACGACCTGATCAGCGTTCCGGCCGGCATGCGGCATTGGTTCGACATGGGACCCGACCCGCACTTCACGGTAATCCGCCTCTTCACCACGCCTGACGGGTGGGTGGCACGCTTCACGGGAGATTCGATCGCCACGCGCTTTCCGGCCTTCGCACGCCAGGCCGCATGAGCCGTGAGGCGCGCACACGCGCCGTCATCCTCGACATCGAGGGCACGACGAGCAGCTTGAGTTTCGTCAAGAACGAGCTGTTTCCGTATGCGCGTGCCCGGCTACCGGCATTCATCAGGGAACACGCGCCCAGACTTGCAACGCTGTTCGATGACGTGGCGCGTATCGAGGGCAGGACAAAACTCGATACTGATGATCTCATCACCACGCTGCAGCGCTGGATCGACGAGGACCGCAAGCTCACGCCGCTCAAATCACTTCAGGGCCTCATCTGGCAGGACGGTTTTGAGCGTGGCGAACTTCAAGGCCACATTTACGCGGATGCCGTGACGGCGCTGCGCACCTGGCATGACCAGGGGCTGAAGCTCTATATCTACTCCTCCGGTTCGATACTCGCCCAGAAGCTCATTTTCTCGCATACCGAGTACGGAGACCTGACCTCATTCCTTTCCGGTTACTTCGATACCACGGTGGGCGGCAAGCTCGAACCCGAATCCTACACCGCCATCGCGGCACAGATCGGACTGCCCCCCGCCTCGTTGCTGTTCCTCTCCGACCATCCGGATGAAATCAGCGCCGCGGCGAGCGCCGGCCTGCAGGTCGTGCTGGTGTGTCGGGAGGCCGCGATCGAGGCTGGACGCGATCACACCCGAATCTCGAGTTTTGCGCAACTCGGCGCGCCGCTCGGCTATCGAACGCTCACTGCCGCCACGGTCCTGGAGTACGTTTCGGTGCACGCCCCGCTGGTGGCGCGCCTGGGCGGCCAGCGCGATGCCTGGCGCACTCGCGAAGTCGGCGACGGCAATCTCAATCTGATATTCATCGTCGAGGGCCCGGCGGGCTCACTCGTCATCAAACAGGCGCTACCTTACGTGCGATTGGTCGGCCGTGGCTGGCCGCTGCCACTGTCGCGCTCGCATTTTGAACACCTGGCACTGGCTGAACAGGCACGCTGGGCGCCCGAGTTCGTGCCGGCGCTCTACCACGTCGATTCCACGATGGCAGTCATCGTGATGGAGCATTTGAGCGAGCATGTGGTGCTGCGCAAGGGGCTGGTTCGCGGCGAGCGCTTTCCCCAGGTCGCGCGGCACCTGGGCACATTTCTGGCGAACACCTTGTTTCATACGTCGGATATCTATCTGAGCGCGGCCGCGAAGAAGGAACGCATTGGCGGCTTCCTCGGCAATACCGCCCTGTGCAAGATCAGCGAAGACCTCATCTTCGATGAGCCCTACTTCGATGCACCCCTGAACCGCCACACGCGACCCCAGCTGGATGAGCTGGCGGAGTCGGTGCGGCGCGATACGCTGCTGAAGCTCGCGGTGCAGGAGCTCAAGGGCAGCTTTCTGTGTGATGCGGAAGCGCTGCTGCATGGAGACCTCCATACCGGCTCGGTGATGGTGACCTCCCAGGACACGCGCGTGATCGACCCGGAGTTCGCATTCTACGGGCCGATGGGTTTCGACGTCGGCGCCATCATCGGCAACTTGCTGCTGGCCTATGTCGCGCAGCGCGGCCACGAACGCACTGTCGGCGAACGCGATACGCAACGCAGCTATCTGCTCGGCCAGGTTGTCGAGCTCTGGGCCACCTTTGCACGCGTCTTCAGTACCTTGTGGTGCGAGCGGGCCCAAGGGGATCTCTATTCGGCGCGGCTGCTCGCCGACGCGCCGGGCCTGCGCGATCGGGCGATCGCCCGCAGGCTGCAGAAGATCTGGGATCAATCGGTCGGGTTTGGGGCTTGCAAGATGATCCGCCGCATCCTCGGGTTAGCCCATGTGGAGGACTTCGAGTCCATCGCTGCGGCGGACTTGCGGGCCGATTGCGAGCGGCGGGCAGTAGCACTCGCGCGCACGATGCTCATCAGCCGCGATGCCTATCCGACGGTTGAGGCGCTGATTCAGACGGCGCGGGAGCATGCGTGATGGTGCGGTATTCGCCGGGCCGCTCGATCGTTCTCGAGGAGAACGGCTGGTCGGTGCGGGTTCTGGACCAGCGTGCCCTGCCCTGGCGCGTCACATGGGCTGAGCTTACGACCGTGACCCTAGCGGCTGAGGCGATTTCGGAAATGTGGGTGCGCGGAGCGCCGCTGATTGGCGCGACCGCCGCCTACGGTCTTTGCCTGGCACTACGTGAGGATCCTTCCGACGCCTCGCTCGAGCGCAGTGTCGCCCTGTTGCTCAGGACGCGTCCGACGGCGGTCAATCTGCGTTGGGCCCTCGAGCGCGTTCGAGCCGCCGTGCAGCCGAGCCGGGGAACCGAGCGGGTTGCCGCGGCATACCGGTGCGCAGCGGCGATCTGTGACGAGGATGTGACCAACAATCGTGCGATCGGTGAATACGGTCTCGAGCTGCTACGCGCCGCGGCCACTCCCGGCCGGACCATCAACGTCCTGACTCACTGCAATGCCGGTGCGCTCGCGACCGTCGACTACGGCACCGCGCTTGCGCCCATCTATCGGGCCAAGGAGCTCGGTCTGCCGGTACACGTGTGGGTGGATGAGACTCGCCCGCGCAACCAGGGCGCACTCCTGACGGCCTACGAGCTCGGGCGCGCGCAGGTCGCGCACACGGTAATTGCGGACAATGCCGGTGGCCTGCTCATGCAGCGTGGCGAAGTGGATCTGTGCATCGTGGGCGCCGATCGTGTCTCGAGGAACGGCGATGTCTGCAACAAGATCGGGACCTACCTGAAGGCGCTGGCGGCCTATGACAATAACGTCCCGTTTTACGTCGCGGTGCCGCTCTCGACATTCGACGGCTCGCTCGCCAGCGGCAGTGACATTCCGATCGAGCAGCGCGACCCCGACGAGGTGATCTCGATCAGCGGCCAGAATTCCGCCGGCAACATCGAGAAGGTCAAGCTCACGCACTCCCCCGCCGCAAACCCCGCCTTTGACATCACGCCGGCGCGTCTCGTCACCGCCTACATCACCGAGCGCGGCATTTTCCGTCACAGCGCGGAATGGGATCAGCACGCGCGTACTCAGGGCGGCGTCCTACATACGACGGGCGTCTGATCTTTCATTGTCCCCCTCGGAGGGACCCCACAAGTGAACGAGCTGACCCCATCGTCCCCTGCGAGCGACGATACTGTCGAATTTCAGCTGAGCAACGACGACATGCAGCGCCTTGCTCAGGCTGCAGAGGCGGCACAATCGCAGAGCGCCGTTCCCTTCTCGGCCCTCGTGCCGCCGAAACCGAAGGGGAGGATCTGGAGCGACGTTCCGCCATCGGGACAGCAGCGGCGGAAAACCATTGTCGGATGGGCGGGAGCCGTCGCCGTCTACGCCGCCTTCATGGTGTTCGCGTGGTGGGGAGTAGCTGCGATTCCGGATCAGCAGACTCCTGCAGTGACCGCTGCGAAGGCGCCGAAAGCGCCAGTTCATCAAATTGTAACGCCGCCACCCGCGCCCGCGATGGTGCAAGTCAGAAACCCATTCGACGCCACGGAAGTCTTCGAATTTCCGGCCGGCACCAGCGCAGATGAGAGCCGCGAAAAAGTTGCAGCGCTGCTTTTGAAGCGAGCGAGCGAGCGACGCGCTCAATGGACGCACCTTAAGCCCAAGTCGAACCTTCGCATGGCGAAGAATTAGAAACACTTCGAAGCAAAGACTCATGATCGCGATCGCTTGCTTCTTTCATGGAGCTTGCGCAGCGATATTTGACGCATCGTCACCACGCCTCACTCTTGAAAGTGAACATCGCGCCGATCTAGATTAGCGCCGTTCGCACGGAAGACTGCGACATCTGCTGGCGTAACAAGCAGACCACACAGCGGAGAGAAGCGAGATGCAGGCAGCTGCAATCGCTACGACGATCTTTGCAGTCAACGTGAACCTATCAATTTAAGCGAGGTACCCACCGCAAACCGGATGCAGCTTCCGCTCGCGTAACAATCGTCTTTCGAACCAATCCGTCAAGAGGGGTGTTTCAATGGTCTCGACGCGACATTCCACGACCTGCGAATTGCGAACCGTGCTGTTCATCGCCGCGGCAGCGATGAGCTGGTGCCTGCCGATACGCGCACAGCAGTCTCCACAGACGACTCCCGATCAGACCGCCTCGCAGCCACAATCGGTCGAAGAGGTGACAGTCACCGGTTCGCGCATCAAGCGCACCACCGATTTCAATACCCCGACTCCGACGACGGTAATCGATGAAGCCGCGATGCAGAGCATGGGCCTGGTCAATGTCGGTCAGGCGGCGACGTTGGCACCATCGAACGTATCGACGTTCACGCCCGCCAACACCGGCAATTCAAATTTTTTCACCGGCTCCTACATCGCGGATCTGCGCGGTCTGAATCCTTACTTCGGCAGCCGCACGCTGGTACTGCTCAACGGTGAACGGGTCGTCAACAGCAACCAGGGCGACAGCTTCGATCTGAATCTGGTGCCACAAATTCTGGTCTCGCGCATCGATACGGTGACCGGCGGTGCATCGGCGGCATATGGCTCCGGCGCCATTGCCGGTGTCGAGAACGTCATCCTCGATACCAAGCTCGAAGGTGGAAAAATCGAGGCCGACGGGTACGAAACCAGCCACAGCGATGCTCGCGACCGGCACGTCGGCGCCGCCTACGGGCACAGCCTGTTCGATAACCGATTTCACATCGAGATCGGCGGCGAATACGAAAACCAGGACGCGTTGGGGTGCGAGGATGTCCGCAGCTGGTGCGGTCAGAACCAGGGTGAGTATCAGCTCGGTACGACGCCTCCGGCCAGCGGCAGTGCGGGCATCCTGGGTTATGGCACCAACCTGCGGTCCAACTTCAGCAGCAGCAGCGGCGTGCTGTACGGGTTGGGCAACTTCGGCGGCTACCAGGGCGGCCCGCCGCCCGTAAACATCACGGCCGATGGACTCGGGGTTCAGCCCTACACGTTTGGCACGCCGCAGGTGTCGTTTGCGGACGTAG
>Ga0210391_10004053_pt1 | contig 12319 bp, 9 predicted proteins | sample IncBWC12OmetaG_FD_160573 | JGI IMG/M metagenome (GOLD analysis project Ga0210391, IMG submission 160573) | Forest soil microbial communities from Barre Woods Harvard Forest LTER site, Petersham, Massachusetts, United States - Inc-BW-C-12-O ... | reverse complement strand
AGGAGATGACGTTTCCTGGCCTGTCCTGCCTGGGCCCTTCGGGGGGAGGTTTCAGGCAGGGATACTCAGAGAAGGATGACCGGGCAGTTGTGAGCAGAACTGTCTAGTGGATGCGGCGGTGACGTTTCGCCCTTCTTGGGGGTATCGATTGTGGAGCCATCTCACCGCGGCATGAGGTTATTGGAAGCAGAGCCACCACTCGAGAGTGGCGTGAAAGAAACTCTTCGAGCTGGTCTGGGGGCATCGCCCTGCCTAAGAGGTAACCCTGCCCCGAACAGCAACCGGCAGAACGAGCATTGTCAAACTCTTCCTCGGTCTCAAGCCCTTCTGCCAGCACGGACATACCGAGGCCCTCTCCGAGCGCGACGATGGAACGGACAATGGCACGCTGTTGTGCGCTGGCGCCGACCAGGGCGCGATCGATCTTGATGGTGTCGAAGGGTAGCTCTGCTAACTGCCCGAGCGAGGAGTAGCCGGTGCCGAAATCGTCGATGGCCAGGCGCACTCCCCTGGCATGCAAATCGTGCAACGTGCTCAGGACGGTACTTGTATGTTCAAGAAGGATGCCTTCAGTGATCTCGATTTCAAGCCTGTTTGCGGGGAGCCCGGCGCTGGCTAACGCACGGTCGACAGTATCAACAAAGCAGCCGTCATTTAGCTGTATCGGTGAAGCGTTTACGGCGACAACCGCCCCATTTGAAAGCAGTGCTGCTTGCCGGCACGCGGTTCGCAACACCCACTCGCCAATTGTTTTAATAAGCCCTATCTCTTCGGCGATGGCAATGAATTCTACCGGCGGGATCATGCCGAGAGTAGGGTGACGCCATCGCAACAGCGCCTCCAAGCCGATGAGTTGACGGCTTTTCATACTTATCTGTGGTTGGTAGTGAACCTCAAACTGATCCAACAGGAGCGCCTTGCGGAGATCCGCGGTGAGCGCATGCCGGGCCTTGATTCGTTCCTCCATGCCAACTTCGAAGAGCTGAAATGTGCCGGACCCTGCTGCTTGTGCTGCGCGAAGCGCAATACCGGCCCGGTTTAGCAACAGTTCTGCCTGCAGGCCATACTGCTGGCCAAGCACGATACCGATGCACGCAGTGACGTTCACCACTTGACCACGGATAGCGTAGGGACGCTGGAGCAGGTCGATGAGGCGTTTTGCGATGATGCCGCTCTCCTCGGCAGAGGGACTAGACTTGATGAGAACGACAAACTCATCGTTGGATAAGCGGACCACGCTGTCCTGCTCGCGCAACGTGGACTCTATCCTTCCCCCTCCAAGGCTCACGACTTCCTCGCCGAACGAGTATCCCAGTACGTCACTCAGTGCCCTGGATCGCTCCATACCGATGAGAAAAATGGCAAAGCCCGGCTCAACGCCATCGGCAATGAACTGCATCAGGGCGTGCTCCAAGACCTCCAGTGCGCCGTGCTTCCGGTCATCCACGTATGGACTGCGCATCTATACTCCGTTATCACTGCAGAATCGCCTTAAGCGGCCGGCGCGCAAATGGTTGTATCTTGCTTATCGGCGACCGAAGAGCCACCTTCACCTCTCGTACTAAATTTTTCTGCGATTTAAGCCGCTGCCTTCATTTTCTTCCCGTCGAAAGGCAGGTTTCCGCCCTCGTTCGAAGTGATAAGCCACCTCTCTAAGAGAAGGGCCAACTCACCGGGGCATGGCGCAAAGGTCGCACAGCCGCATTCCCTCTTCAGCCTGCCGGGAACGACAACAGCATCCATCATTGCAACTTCCGTAATTCCGATTGCTCTGAAAAAGGCCCGAGGCTTCGTCCGGTTGGCCGATAGGTAGGAGACGCAATCCACTGCCGAGACGATCGGCGGTCTCATGCGCACTGCTCACCTTTCGAGGAATACGATGCCGAAGCAAGTTACAATTTGTTCTTTTGTTGTTTCATTTCTGCTGGTCTCCGGATTAAGTACGTCTGTGTTGGCGCAAACGCCCGCCAACCGGGTCACCGCCGCAATTGATGAAAACAAGGTAACCACGTTCCTGGGAAACGTCCATCCCATGGCGCGGGCAGAGTTTGACCGGGGCGCGGTGAGCGCGGAGATGCCGCTCGAGCACCTGGTATTCCAGCTGCAGCCTTCCCAAGTCCAGCAGACAGCGCTCAATGATCTGGTCGAAGCACAACACGATCCTCAGTCTCCCTTATTTCACCATTGGCTTACGCCGGCAGAGTATGGAGCCCGGTTTGGCGCCAGCCAGCAGGACCTGGCAAGGATCACCAGCTGGCTGACCGAACATGGGTTTGTGGTGGACGAAATCCCCGCGGGCAACCGGCAGGTGATTTTCTCCGGCAACGCTGGACAAGTGGAGGATACGTTTCACACGCAGATTCACCGCTACCTGGTCGACGGCGTGAGCCACATCGCGAACACGCAGGATCCACAGGTTCCCTCTGCGCTGGCGGCGGTGGTGGACGGAATAGTCTCGCTGCATGATTTTCGTCTTGAGTCGCAGATCCGGTCGCGCACAGCAGTGGGCGCCCTTCCGCGATACTCAAACGGGAGCACGCACTATCTGTTTCCGGCTGATTGGGCCACGATCTATGATGTGAATCCGCTGTACAAGGCAGGCACCACTGGCGCCGGGAGCACGATCGCGATCGTCGGCCGGAGCAACATAAATCTGGCCGATGTTTCGAAGTTTCGTGCCAACGCAGGACTGCAGGCGAACAACCCATCGGTGATCCTGGTGAATACCAACCCGGGGTTGGTGGCCGGCGATCAGGATGAATCCACGCTGGACGTGGAGTGGTCCGGGGCGGTGGCTCCTGCGGCAACCTTGAAATTTGTGGTTGCGGCCTCGACGACAACTACCGACGGCATCGATTTGTCGGCACAGTACATTGTGAACCATGCGACAGCAACAGTAATGAGCACCAGCTACGGAAGCTGCGAACAGGATATGGGCACGACCGAACTGGCTTTTTATAACAGCCTTTGGCAGCAGGCGGCGAGTGAAGGCATCAGCTCGTTTGTCTCTTCAGGGGATGCGGGTGCGGCCGGTTGCTATAGCGGCTCGTCCAGCTCGGCATCGGGTACGGGCGTGAATGGGCTCTGCAGTTCTCCTTACTCCACCTGCGTGGGTGGAACAGAGTTCCATGAAGGTTCCAATACGAGTTACTGGTCTTCGACCAACGGTGTTGGGGATGGTTCAGCGCTCAGCTACATACCGGAAGAAGTCTGGAACGAGAGCGGGGCGAATGGCGGATCGGGATTGTGGGCTTCAGGCGGAGGGGCAAGCCTTCACTACAGCCAGCCGACGTGGCAAAAGGGCCTAAGCGGCATTGGAGCGGCCAATGGCATGCGAGCGGTTCCGGATGTGGCAATGTCGGCGTCGGCTCACGACGGCTACGTCATCGCCGAAAACGGTTCTCTTTATGTGATCTCGGGTACTTCGGCTGCTTCGCCCTCTTTTGCGGGTTTGATGGCTTTGGTAGTCCAGGCCAAGGGTGGTATAGGACAGGGCAACGCGAATCCTTCACTGTATGCGCTATCGAATGCGAGCCGGAGTCCGTTTCACGTCACGCCTTCGGGCAATAACAGTGTTCCGGGCCAAACGGGGTTTACGGCTGGCGGAGCACAGTACAACCTGGCTACCGGCTTGGGCTCGGTAGACGCGGCCGCAATGGCAAGCGCGTGGGGCGGCGGTGGTAGCAAAACGACGATCGACTTTGGGTTGGCGGCTTCCGCCGGTGGTGCAACTGTGGTGGCCGGCAAGACCACGACTTTCACGCTACGGGTCACGGAGAGTAGCGCCGGCACCAATAAAGTTTCGCTGACAGCGACTGCCCCATCCGGTGTGTCGGGCAGCATCACTCCGAGCTCGATTCTGCCGGGCACAACCGCTACCGTAACGGTCACAGCGGCTTCTGCCATGGCAGCGGGAGTAAACAATATTGTCATTACCGGTAGTGACAGCACGGGAACACAATCCGTCACCTACGCGCTGACGGTTACACCATTGCCTACTCTGGCCCTGAATGCAGGGTCAGCCTCGATTTCGGTGGTGCAAGGGGTTTCAACCACAGCCAGCTTTAGCACAGTTACCGGCGGCTCGTTCACCGGCATCATCAGCTATTCCGTGAGCGGGCTGCCCGCAGGCGTGACTGCGAAATGGTCGGCTAATCCGCAGACTCCGCCGGCAAGTGTGAGCAGTAACAGCGAAACGTTGACGCTCACAGCGTCTGCAAGTGCGCCGGTGAGTTCGGTCGCGTTGGTGGTTACAGCTGCGGGCGATGGTATCAGCGCAAGGAAAGGTGTGACGTTGCAGGTGCTGCCTGCTGTGGGCGCGGTGCTGACGATTACGCCGCAGGCGATTTCCATGCCATCGAGTTATTTTGTACTAGTAACGATTACATTGACACCGGTTGGTGGAGTTGTAGCCACGGGTGGAACGGGGGCGTCCATCAGCATGTCAGGATTACCGAAGGGTATTACAGCGTCCTGGAGCGCGCCCGGCGTGAGTTCTGCAGGGGCGGTTGTCTGGAAGCTGACACTGACAGGCAGTGCAAGCGCTATGGCGTCTACGTCTCCCCTGAGCCTGAATGCAGCCTTGACGGCGAAGAACGGTAGCGTGTACCGGGCGACAGCAATCGTGCCTTTGACGGTGACGTTGAGCGCTGCCAAACGGCTCGCCCCTCGTCCGATAAAGATTCATGGACAGAGTTGAGGTCCTCTGATGTCCAATGCTGGGGGCATATAGTGCCCGCGAGGACGACACCCGAGTAAACTTGTTTGCATGGATGGAAGAGATAGCGGGCAATGCCATGCGGGTCTGCCTTCTGAGCGGACGGAGGAGGCCTCGTCTCCGCTCCTGGGCCGTACTGCTCTGGTGACGGGAGCTTCGCGAGGAATTGGAGCCAGAGTGGCCCGGCAGCTGGGCCAGCTCGGAGTCGATGTCGCGATCAACTATCGAAGCAAGCGGCCGAAAGCTCAAGCGGTGGCTGATGATTTAATTGCTATGGGGAGAAAACCACTTCTTATCGAAGCGGATATTACGAAGGCGGAAGACCTTACCACGACCTTCGATCAGATTGAGGCGGCATGGGGACGACTCGATTTTCTTGTCTTGAACGCCAGCGGCGGCCTGGAGCAGGACAAGGCTGCTGATTATGCTATGCAACTGAACCTCACGGCACAGGTGAACCTTGTGAGGGGTGCGTTACGACTGATGGAACGTGGAAGCCGTGTCGTCTTCGTGACCAGTCATCTGGCCCACTTCCACGGAACAGGGCCGGGATACGTCAGCTATGAACCAGTGGCAGCGAGCAAGAAAGCGGGCGAGAATGCCTTACGCGCAATGATTCCGGAGTTGTCCGGGCGGGGCATCCGGCTTCTCATCGTGAGCGGAGATTTGATCGAAGGGACCATCACTCCCAAGCTATTGGAACGACAGAGCCGCGGGCTGATCGAGAAACGAAGGCAGGCAGTTGGTTCGCTCCCAAGCGTGGAGGAGTTTGCAGCGGCTATTGTTCAGGCCGGAATGAGTGACTCCTATTCGAGCGGCGACACGATCTATGTTGGAAGTACCGATTGGAGCTGACAGCGCCTCCTGCCCTGCCCGGTCTTCCAACTTTCCGGGCAGCAATCATCCTTTCTCTCTCATCCGTATTGTCAAGCGGTCGATTTGCTCGCCACGCCGTATGCGGCGAAGCTGGCGCTCGAGATGTTTCCCTGGATCGGCGCAGTCCTCGCCGTCGTCCTCGGCTTGTTCGTTGAGCCTTTGCACGATGACGTAACGCACGCGAGGATTGACATATACGTGGAGGATTTGGAGAGCGTTTCCGACGGCTACGCCAGTGAATCGAAAGCGGCGACGCTTCGAGGTAGACGATACTTTGCGTCTCGCCCGAAAGCCGAGGGTGGTTAAGACGAACAATACGAAAAGACAGATGGCCCGCAGGACGCCTGCAGACAGATGTAGGTGCATGACACATCCTTGCTGAGGCCGGGATGGCCTCGCCCATACATTCCGGAGGGAGCAACCTCAATGAGGTTCGAGGAATAAAGCGGAGTCAGGCGAGTCGAAAAGGAGGAGGACGCTGGAAGGATGCGGGCAGGCAGGGTGCATCGGGGATATGGCCGGTGTGTAGCAGGTCCCGCCGCACGAGCAGGACGGGGATGGGAATCAGGCCGATGAATAAAAACGGGAGCAGGGCAAAGCAGGCGAGTCCAACGGGCGGCAGCATGACAAAAGACAGGATGAGCGCGAGGGCTGCAACCGCCGTCCAAATCCGCCAGTGTCGATGAGAGATCATGAACATCTGCGGAAAGTATAGACTACCCGATCCTTATCGGTTCAAAAGCAATTTCTAGCGCAGGGCCGCGAAGCAGGTACTTCGACTGCTCTCTGTCGAAAATAAAACTGCAACCGCAAGACGAGTGGGTGGCCCAGGTCTCGATTTTGAGACCTGGGTGTTCCGGCCCATTCAACATTCGTCCGCGACATTTTCTCCGCTTTCCGTTATGTCTACTTTTGTGGGAGGTGGAAGGGTGAGATTTGACTATCCACCCTTCGCAAAGAACGCGAAGGATGGGGCACCCGTCGATTAGTGATGGGGATAGAGCCCAAAAGCGCGCTGTTCGTGAGCTAATCGGTTCGCAATGCGCGTGCCGGATCGATGGTCGCGGCGCGGCGCGCTGGAATAACTCCCGCCAGCGCCGCCACTACGCAAATCATCAGGATCCCTACTCCATACACCACCGGATCGGCTAGCGACACACCGAAGAGCTGGCTCCGCACTGCCCGCGTCGCCAGCATCGCGAGCGGGATAGTCACTACCATTGCACCACCGGCCAGTTGCAGCACTTCGCGTAGAATCAGCCCCACCACTGCGCCTCTTCTCGCTCCCAACGCCATGCGAATCCCGATCTCCCGAGTCCGCTGCGCAGTGGAATAGGCCAGAATCCCGTAGAGGCCAATGCCCGCGAGCAGCGTGGCAAGCAGCCCAAAGGCCGCGGCCAGCATGGCAACGGCCCGCTCCGCCAGCAGATTCGCGTCAATCTGATCAGTCATTGTCTGCAGATTGCCGAAGATCAGCTTTGGGTCAAGATTGGCAATCGCCGCGCGCACGCTCGCCGCCGCAGCATCCGGCGGCTGCCAGGTACGCAAGTAGAATGTCAGGCGCGTCTGCCGCGACGCCTGAGTGAACAGCGTATAGCAGGTCGCCACCGCCGGGTCGCGCACGCTCGAGTGCTTCACATCACGCACTACGCCTACAATGGTTGCGTCCGTCTCGGGGCGGTTCGGCCGATACACCTGGTGCCGCAACGCCGCCTCAACGCTGCCAAAGTAGTGCCGCGCAAAGCTCTCATTCACGATCGCTACCCTGGGCGATGTTGCCGTGTCGTCCGGGTTGAAATACCGGCCCGCCACCAGGGGCACGCGAAGTGTCTGCAGATAGCCATCGCTGACCCATGGCAGTTCTACGTCGAACTCCTCGTCGGGTTTTGCCGTGTACCCCGCCGGAATCATGTCCCCCTGAATATCTTCGCCGGACAAATCGGTGTCATTCGTCGCGCCCGCTGCACGGACTCCCGGCAGGGAGTTCACCGCGTCAAGCGCCCGTTGCTCTACCGGCACAACCCCGGCTGCCGGATAGCCCGCAAGCGCTGGGTTCAAATTGAAGGCCAACAGATGATCGGTGGCAAATCCAGTATCCACACGGCGAAGATTATCGATGGTCCTCACAAACAGCCCCGCGGCCACCATCAGCAGCAAGCTGAATGCAACCTGCAGCACCACGCAGGTGCGGCGGAACTTCAGCGACCCGCCTGCGCCCGTCCCCACTTGCTGTTTTATTGATTCCGCCAGTCGCGGGTTTCGAAACTGCAGTGCCGGCGCCAGGCTGAACAACAAACTCGCCAGGACCGTCACCACCACAGTGAAGCCCAACACACGCCAGTCCACCGTTGCCGCAAAGGGCATCTCACCGGACGCGTTTTTTGACATCCAGTGGATCAGCAGATGCAGCGCTTCGGGCGCAATCGCGAGGCCCAGCGCGGCCCCCGCCAAACCCAGCAGCATTCCCTCGGCCAGCAGTTGGCGCAAGACCTGGCCGCCGGTCGCGCCCAGTGCATAACGCAAGGAAAATTCCCTGGTCCGGGTTGCCGCGCGTACCAGCAGCAGGCTCGCCAGGTTCACGACCGCCATCCCCATCACCAGCAGCACCATGCCCATGATGATGGTGAGCGGCATCTCCACGTCGCCGCGCAGCGGGCTGAATCCGTTTGCTCCTGCTTCGAGACCCAAATGCGACCCGGTGATGAAGTCCTGCTTCGCCTTGGCTGACTGATCGCGCAGTTGGGTGAATTCCGACGCGCGCAACGCGAAAAACAGCGTATTCAGTGAAGCCTCAGCGCGAGCAAGTGATATGCCGGGCTTCAGCCTGCCTACCACATCAATCCAATACGCCTGGCGGTCATTCAGATAGGGCCATTCGGGCCTAAGCACCTGCTCCATCGAGAGGGGCACAAAGACTGCCGGGGCATGTCCCCAAACCATACTGTGAAATCCCGGAGCCGCCACACCCGTAATCATGAATGGCGTTCCGTTGACCAAGAGGGTCTTCCCTACCACCGGTGCTTCCGCCAAATGTGTCTTCCAGTAGTCGAAGCTCAGCACCGCAACTGAATTCGCTCCCGGAGCGGTTTCGTCGCCGTCCACAAACAGGCGGCCCGCCGCAGGCCGCACACCGAGGGTGGTGAAATAATTTCCGCTCACCATCTCCGCCGGCACCGACTCGGCATGGTTGTTCCAGGTCACACCCAGTGTGAGCGGCGACTCGGCAATCAGCCCGTTGAGCACTGTGTTCCGCTGCAGTAAATCGCGGTACATGGGATAGGAAAATTCATGCAAATGCCCGGGGCTGCTTCCGCCTTCGGAATGTATGTGTCCGGGATTGGACCCTGCGAAGCTCAGCACCACCAGTTGCGCGGGATCGCGCACAGGCAGTGCCCGCATCAGCGCCTGGTCGATGAGGCTAAAGATCGTCGCGTTGGCGCCGATTGCGAGCGCCAGGGTTAGCACGGCTACGAGGGAAAATCCGGGATTCCGCCACAATCCGCGCAGCCCATACCTCAGATCGCGGCCCAATGATTCCAAAGCGAAGGATGGCCGCTGCGCGCGGCACTCTTCGCGTGTCCGCTCCCGGCTTCCGAATGCAATTGCGGCTTGCCGCTGCGCCTCCGCAGAGGACATCCGCGCGGCAAGATTGGCCTCCATCTGGCGCTCCAGGTGGAATTGGATTTCTTCATCCAGCTCCGCTCTCTTCCTACCCGCCACGAAAAAGCGGAGCCACGACCACCATTCGCGTAACATAACGCTCCTGCGGGAACTTCGACGGTTATGCCCTCTGCAGCACCAAATTCACCGCGCCCGTCAGCCGCTCCCAATTCTTGAGTTCCGCGTCCAATTGCTTTCGTCCCGCGGCCGTCAGCGAATAGAACCGCGCACGGCGATTGTTTTCGGATGCGCCCCACTCGGCGCGGATCCAGCCCCTGTATTCCAGGCGGTGCAGCGCGGGATAAAGCGATCCCTGCCCGACCTGCAGTACGTCGTTCGACATCTGCTGGATTCTTTGCGCGATCGCCCAGCCATGCTCCTGCCCGGGTGCGAGCGTCTGCAGGATCAGCATGTCCAGCGTGCCTTGCAACAAATCCGTGGATGGAGCCATCTTCTCTTCCCCTCGATGTTCGACAACAGAATCCTCCATCTCTTGTCGAATGTCAAGGGAGACGTGACTTCACGCGCAGCTTTGCCACGGCTGCCTGATTTCGCGATAATTCCATCGGTTCGGGAAGTAGTGTCGTGACCCTGCCAGAATAGGATCAGGGTGTCGAATGAAAAAAAGGGTGGGTGTGTTTGGATGGGGAATCGTCGCTCCCAAGTCACCAAACGTCGCGGTGTTCAGGAAAAATCTTGCGACAGCCGAAAGCTGGTTGACGCCCTTCGAGGGGTTTGGTCCAAATAATTTCCTGGTTGGCCAACCTGATTTTGAGTTCAATGATTACCGGAGTTGGATCGACTCCCGCTTCGCTCCCCGGCTCTTTCAGAATTTGAAAGAGAAGATGGATACGCCCTCACTCTACGCAATTGGCGCATTCATTCAGGCTCTGGGTCAGAATCCGGGCCTGGATACGCTTCTGCACGACCTGGGCAACGAAACACATGTCTATGTCGGCACGGGGTTGGGCGCAGTCGATACCTTTTATAAAAGCAGCATCGCTCTTTATGAGGCGCAGAACCGTTGGAACGCGTTCTGGGCGCTACCGGCGCATAACTCTGTACTTGCTGCATACCTGGCAAGTGGAAGTCGTGAAGCAAACCACACCGGTGACATTCCGGTCGAACCCGAACTGGCCCCTGCCAATCAGAGAGACGAGGCAATGGCAAAGTGGAATGCGTTCTGGATGACTTTTTCTCCTGAACTGCAAGCGTATCTGGCGGAGGCTGCGGAGATCGATGGCCTGGCGGTTGAGGGCAATGTGGAAAGCGGCAAGCTTAATGTTTTGCGGGAGCGGAGCAGACGCCATGCTCGCCTTCAGGAAAAATGGCAGTCGCCAGAGCCACCGTGGAAGGTATCAGCGAATTTCATTTGGAATATCCACAATACGCCTGCGTCCCAGGTGTCGATCCTGGGCAAGATCACTGGACTTGTATTCGCTCCGGTTGCCGCTTGTTCGACTTTTGGAGTTGCTCTTCGTTTAGGGATGAGAGCGATCGAGACAGGAGAAGCCAGGTTGGTAATCATCGGTGCGACGGATCCGCCTCCTCATGCGCTGACAGTAGGCTCGTTCTATGGAGCCCGTGTGCTTGCAGCCAATCGAAAGGTGTCGAATCCTCTTACTTTTCTACAAGGCACACATATTGCCGGAGGTGCAGCAGTTTGGATTATTGGAGATATGGAGTACCTGGTGGATCGCGGATTTCGTCCGCTGGGGATGGAGCCAGTTTCCGTGGGCGTAAGCGCGGATGCGCACCACATCATTACTCCGTCGATCGATGGCCCGCGAGCTTCCATTCAGCAAGCGCTTGCGGAAGCAAATGCTGAGGTCAGCGACGTGGGCACCTGGGACTTGCACGCCACTGCTACTCCCGGAGACTACACGGAGATGGCAACGCTTCGTTCCATGCTCCCGGACGATGTGCTGGTGACCGCTCGGAAGGGAACGTTCGGACACGGCATGAGCGCCGGGAGCGGCTGGGAGCTTACCGCACAGTATATGGGCTTTGAAAGTGGACACCTCTTCCCTACACCCTTGAGACCGGAAGATCTCAACGAGGCGATTCGAACGATTCACCGGAGTTTTGTTTTCTCTGACTCTTGTCCGTTCCCTCCAGGCCTGGCGGGGAAGCTTTCTATGGGGGTCGGCGGCATCAACGCTTGCGTGATCTCACGGCCTCTCAAGAGATGAGTTACTGGTTTCTCAGAGTTAGCATGGGATCGGCCGAGGATGCGCGGTATGCCGGCAAATAGCAGGCCAGGAGAGCCGCAACAAAAAGTAGGAACACCACTGCGCCGAGAGAAGCAAAATCGATAGCGCCAATGTCATACAGAGTGCTCTGCATGGCCCGCTGGACAAGCAACGCACCAATCAGGCCGAACGCAAATCCTAGTGATGCCAGCATGATGCCCTCCTTCATGACCAGCGCAACTACCCGGGAGGGTGTGGCTCCAAGCGCGATCCGCAGGGCCATCTCCTGCGTGCGCTGGGTCACGGAAAAGGCCATGACACCGTAGATGCCAATCGCGGCCAGCATCACAGCGACTAAGGCAAAGCAGGCGAAGAGGAACATGGTGAAGCGGTCACTGGCCAACACCTCGTCTCGCACCTGCTCCATCGTGCGTGGTTCTGCCAGGCCGATTTGGGGGTCGACGGCATGCACCGCTGCAGCAACACTTCGAAACATCGACTCTGGATCCTGCGCAGTACGCACACCAATGCTGGCGCTGTCCCAGGGACTCTGCCAAAAGGGAATGTCGATCTCCGCTACGCTGTCGCGCAGCCCTGCGCTCCGCACGGTGCGGTAAACGCCTACGATCTGCCACTCAACAGCAGGGCCCAGCCTGGTGATGCCGGGAATGAATTGTTGCATGATCAACCGTTGTCGCAGGGGGTCGACGCCCCGCAGGAAGTGGCGGACGAATTCTTCGTTTACGATAGCGACTTTCACGCTCGATGCATTGTCGTGTTCGGTAAAGCCGCGCCCTCTCGTCAAGTTGATTCCAAACGTCCGGTAATAGGAGGGCGTAACCTGCTGTACGCTTGCGGCCGGATGCAACCCAGG
>Ga0210391_10004050_pt1 | contig 12324 bp, 4 predicted proteins | sample IncBWC12OmetaG_FD_160573 | JGI IMG/M metagenome (GOLD analysis project Ga0210391, IMG submission 160573) | Forest soil microbial communities from Barre Woods Harvard Forest LTER site, Petersham, Massachusetts, United States - Inc-BW-C-12-O ... | reverse complement strand
TGCCGTCAGCAGCATGGCCAATGCGGCAAAAATCCCCAGCAGATACGTATTGAAGCGAGGCAGCGCGATCGTCCCGCTCAGATATTCATCGACGGTCTTTGGCGCGTAAGTGGGCAGGTCTGTGTCCAGCGAGCGGACTGTTTCGCCGATGGGCTTGGCCAGGCTGTGGGAGTCCTGCGCGGTACGCACTACAAGAGTCACAGAACCGAACGGTATCTGCGCGTAGGGGACGTAGGATTCGGGCGCCCACTCATCGCTCAAATCGTGAAATTTCACGTTCCCCACAACGCCGACGATTTCGCGCATCACCGGCTCGTTTGCGCCGGCCGCAACTTCGGGCTTGATGTGTTTTCCGATCGGATTTTCGCCAGGAAAGACCTGCCGCGCGAGCGCTTCATTGATGATGATGACCGGCGCGGAAGCCGGTTCATCCCGCGCGCCGAAATCGCGGCCTTGCAGAACGGGGATGCGCATGGTCGCAAAATATTCCGGCGTTACGTCTCGCAACGACGTGTGCGGCTCCTCGCTCGTCGCGACGGGATGCCCCTCAATCTGAAAAGTGGTGCGAATTTCGTCTCCGCCCATGGGCAGCGGATAGATGCCCGCGGCCGATTGCACTCCTGGCAGGGCCTTGAGCTGCGGTATCAAATCCTTGAAATATTGCGCCTTTTTGGCGTCCGTATATTTCGCGTCCGGCAAATCCACACTCGCGGTCAACACGTTGTGCGGATCAAATCCCGGATCAACGCTCCGCAAATGCACCAGACTGCGCATTAGAAGTCCGCTGCTGACCAGCAGCACGAGCGCCAATGCCATTTCCACGATCACCAGAGAGCTGCGCAACGCATGCCGCCCTCGACCCGCGGTGCTGCTGAGCGCGCCTTCTTTCAGAGCGTCCACGATATTGGCATGCGAAACTTGCAGGGCGGGCGCGAGGCCGAAAATCATCCCGGTGGCGAGCGCCAGTCCCATGGTAAACGCCAGCACCCAGCCGTCGATCCTGATTTCGGCGAGGCGGGGCAAGTTTGCGGGGCTAAAGCGCACCAGGGCGGCGCTGCCCCACAAAGCCAGCAACAAGCCGAGCGCGCCGGCCAGCAGCGCCAGCAGAAAACTTTCCGTGAGAAGCTGCCGAACCACGCGCTGGCGTCCTGCGCCCAGCGCCGAACGGATGGCGATTTCGCGCGTACGCGCGCTGGCTCGCGCCAGCAACAGGTTCGCCACATTGACGCAGGCAATCAAAAGCACAAACCCCACCGCCACCATCATCACGAAGAGAGCCGGACGAATGCCGCGGGTCAATTCTTCCTGTTCGGAAACCACACGCGCGCTGAAATATTTGTTGCTGTCCGGATACTGCGTGGCCAGCGATGCGGTGATCACGTCCAGGTTGGCCTGCGCCGCCGCGACCGTGACCTCGGGTTTCATGCGCGCGATCACGCGCAAGAAATGTGCGTCGCGCCGGTCGGCCATCGTGGGTGAATCCGTAGTGGATTCACGCAGCGGACTGAAGCTGGACCACAGCGCAGGGGTCTCGCGTTGCAGCAGATACTGAAAGTTGGCGGGCATCACACCCACCACGGTGTAGGCGCTGTTATCGAGAGTAATCACGCGGCCGATGATCTGGGGATCGCCGCCGAAGCGCTCTTTCCAAAGTCCATGACTGAGAATCACGACGTGATGGTGCGGTTCATCGTCTTCGGGCTGAAAAGCGCGGCCTAATTCCGGCGAGGCTCCCAATAGTTTGAACATGCCGGCGGTAACATTGGCGGCCTGCAGATGCGCGGGCTGTTCGATGCCGGTCAGAGCGAAGCTAGAATCCACATACCCCGCCATTTCCTGGAAGACATGATTCTCGGCGCGCCAGTCCGCGAAATCGGGATAGGAAACTGCGCCGCTGACGGTGTGGATTTTCGCGTTGGCGCTGGCAACCCGCACCAGCTGGCCTGGATCCGGGAAGGGTAGTGGACGCAGGAGCTCAGCGTTAACGACCGAGAAAATTGCGGTGTTCGCGCCGATGCCCAGCGCCAAAGTAAGAATGGCGATGGTCGTGAAACCGGGATTTTTCGCCAGCATACGAATGCCGTAGCGAATATCTTGCAGCAACGTTTCCATGCTTGTGCTCCTAGAAAACTTGCGGCGACCGAGAGATTGCTCGGCCGCTTTGCTGCCGCAGAGCTACGCTGCTCGCCGCGCCGTCATTCATAGCGCAACGCAACCATCGGATCAACGCGTGAAGCGCGGCGCGCCGGGATGTAACAGGCGACCATTGCGACCAGCGCGAGCAGGAGGGAAACTCCCGCGAAGGTAACTGGATCGCTCGCGGTGACTCCGAAAAGCAGCGTGCGCAGCAAGCGCGTGAGAGCGAAAGCGGCCGCCAATCCCAGTGCGACGCCGATAACAGTGAGCCGCGAGCCTTCGCCCAGCACCAGCCGCAAAACGTCATACTGCTGCGCGCCCAACGCCATGCGCACCCCGATTTCGTGCGTGCGTTGCGTGACGACATACGCCATAACGCCGTAGATTCCCACCGCGGCCAGCAAAAGAGCGAGCGAGGCAAAAATGCCGAGCAGCATCGTCTGCTCGCTGGTGTCTCGCATGGCGTCGGCGACGACTTCATCCATGGTGCGCGGGCGAAACACAGCCAGGCCGTCATCCTGCGCACGGACGTCGCCGCGAATCACGGCCAACAGCCCGCGCGGTGCCAGGCTCGTCTTCACCGTCAACTGCACGCCAAATCCTTCATTGTCGAGCGCCGCGGTAAGCGGGAAATATGCTTGCGGAGGCACGTCTTTGCGTATGTCCCACTCTTTTACGTCGCCCACCACGCCGATGACGGAGACCGGAACGCCGCCGGCGTGAAACACTTTGCCGACCGCGTCCTGCTTCGGCCAATACAATTGCGCCATCTTGCGGTTGATGACAGCCACGAATTGAATGTCCGGCGGCAGCGTTTTCAGGTTCGGATCCTTCTTATAAAGATCGTCCAGTTTCAAATTCACAACCGCCGTGCGTTCCAGGTCTGCGGCGCCGAAAACGCGCCCTTGCATAACGGGTACGCCAAACGCGCGAAAATAATCCGGCGTGATGTTGTTCCATTCGACGAGCTGCGTCGCCAGCGCCGGATCGTCTTGGCCATCCACCGCGACGTACCCGTTCGTGCCGCCTTCCAGAGGCAGCTCCGTCGAGACCGCTGCCGCCTGCACGCCTGGCTCGCGCTGCACGCGCTCGAGCAGTTGGTCAAAGAATTGGCGGCGCACCGGCAGCGTGTTGTATTTCGCGTTGGGCAGCTTGATTCCCATAGTGATTACGTTTTCCGTTTGCACGCCAATTCCGGAGTTGCGCAACAGTGAAAAGCTGCGCAGCAGCAGTCCTGCCCCGATCAGCAAGGCCAGCGAGGCGGCAATTTCGCCCACAACCAGCGCGTCGCGCAGCAGCCGGCGCGTACCGGACGGACTCACCACAGCTTGGGCGCTCGACTTGAGCTCCTCGCTCAGGTTCAGCCGGAAAGACTGCACGGCCGGAGCTAAACCGAACAAGGCGCCCACCAGAATGCTGACGCCGACCGTGAACAGCAGCACGGTGAAGTCGATTTGAATCGGATTGGCGCGGGGAATCGGCAGAGTTTCAGCGGATTGCAGATACGATACCGCCCAGAAAGCACCCAAAAGCCCCAGTGCTGCACCGGTCAGAGAAAGCAAAATGCTTTCGGTGAGCAGCTGGCGCGCCAACCGCCATCGTCCGGCGCCCATGGCGGCGCGCACGGCAATTTCGCGCTGGCGATTGGTGGCGCGCGCGAGCATCAGGTTCGCAACGTTGGCGCAGGCTACCAGCAGCACCAAGGCTACCGCGCCAAGAAGGATGAGAAGACCTTGCCGAGAGTCTCCGGTTAGCTGCTCGGTGAGCGAGACGACAACAGCTCCATTAAACTTGTCGTTATCCCCGTTTTGTTTTGCCACTTCCCTGGTAATGCCGTTGAGTTCCGCCTGCGCCTGGCTCACGCTGACATTCGGCTTCAGTCTGGCAATCGCGCGATAGGAATGCGAACCGCGCGGTCCAAGTGCTTGGCGCGCCATGTCCATGGGCGTCCATATTTCCGTCGCGTGGTGAAAGTTGAACCAGGCGGGCAGCACGCCAATAATGGAATACGGTTCCTCATTGAGCTTGATCGTCTTGCCCAAGACGTCAGAGCGGCCACCGAATTGGCGACGCCAAAAGGCATTGCTGAGGATGGCCACGTGATTTTTTCCCGCCTGATCCTCGCCCGCATCGAACGCGCGCCCGATCTTTGCTTGCACGCCGAGCACTTCGAAAAAATTGGCTTGGGTGCTGTTTACGGAAACGGCCTCGGTCTGGCCGGCATCACTGGCGTTCGCCGTCCGTTCCCAAGAGTACAGGCTGGTCGCTTCGAGCGTGCGGCTCTGCGCTTGCCAGTCCAGATAATCGGGGCCGGTCAACGGAAAATTCCCCGGCGCGCTTTCGGTTTGCCACAGCGCTACCAAGCGCCCTGGCTCGTGAAACGGCAGCGGGCGCAGCACGACGGAATTGATCACGGAGAAAATGGCGGTGTTCGCACCGATCCCGAGCGCCAGGGTAATGACGGCTAGCGCGGTGAAGCCCGGGCTTTTTGCCAACATGCGAATCCCGTAGCGCAGGTCCTGCAGCAAGTTTCCCATTTCGCCCCCTGGGGAAGCGACGAGCGAGGAGCCCGCCGTTCCGATTCTCATCCTTCATCGCTGGTTACTCGTAGCGAAGCGCGACCATCGGATCCACACGCATGGCGCGTCGGGCTGGAACAAAACACGCGCTGAGAGCCACAAGGAAGAGCGTGCCGGTCACAGTCGCGTACGTAACAGGATCTCGAGCGCTCACCGTCAAAAAGCTGCCCACGACCTGCCCGGCGGCCAGTGCGCCAGCGATGCCCGCGACCAATCCAATGCCAACGATCAGCAGTCCTTCGCGAAAAACCATTTTCAAAATATCCGCCGGCCGGGCTCCCAACGCCATGCGCACGCCGATCTCGTGCGTTTTCTGAGTCGCGGCGTACGAAACCACGCCGTACACTCCCACGATCGCCAAAACCAGTCCCAGCATTCCGAGCAACGCCGCAAGCGCCGCACCGACTTTGTAGAAGAGCAGTCCGTTCAGCGTATTGATCGCTTGAGACATCGACTGCACGTCAAAAATCGGCAGCTGTGGCGCGAGCGATTCGATGATGCGCTCGACCTCCGGAATCATCGTTTCCGGCGCGCCCGCCGTGCGGAGTTGCAAAGCCTGCAGCGAGTTTGCAATCTGATGCTGCAGGAAGGGCGCGTAGAACATCGGGCGGAACGGGCCGGTGAGACCGGTCATGCGAATGTCCTTGGCGACACCAACGACCACCAGCGAGTGCTTGGGATCTGTGGACAGCTGAAATTGCCGTCCCATGGGATCTTTGCCGGCCCAATACTGCTTGGCCATCTCTTCGCTGACGATCGCGACATAGCGAGCATTTTCGTCGTCCGCTTCGCTGAAGGATCGGCCGCGCAGCAGAGAAATCCCCATCGTCGGGAAATAATCCGTGGAAACCGTGTTGTAGAAAGCAGCCGGGGCGCTCTGGTCTGGTGGCGGCTGGTATCCCTCGATGGCAAGTGAACCGTCGTAGTTGTTGTAGTAACCCATGGGCGTGGAATTGGCGGTGGAGGCAGAAACAACTCCAGGAAGCGCACGCACGCGCTGCAAAAGATTTTTGTAGAAATCGCGCGTCTGCGCCTGGTTGTATCCGATTTCGTTCGGATCCATCAGCAGGTTCAAGACGTGATCGGGTTTGAAGCCGAGATCGCTGCGTTGCGCCTGCGCCAAGCTGCGCGTGAAAAGTCCGGCGATAATGAGTAACATGAGCGAACCCGCCACCTGCACCACCACCAGCGTGCTGCGCAGCCGGTTCTTGCCGCCCACCACGCCACGGCCGCCTGCATGCAGAATCGCACTCAAGTTTCCACGCGAGGCGCGCAGCGCCGGCACGATGCCCACGATGATTCCCGTCAGCAATGCCGCCGCGCTGGCGAAACCAAAAACACGCCAATCAAAACCAAAATCGAAATGCAGCGGAAGATCGGTCTGCATATTCACCGAGCCCAAGGCCGAGCTGCCCCAATAGCCGAGCAGAATTCCCGCCACGCCGCCCAACAGCGCGAGCAAAACGCTTTCGGTGAGCAGCTGACGGATTAGCCGGACTCGCACAGCGCCCAACGCAGCGCGAATGGCCATTTCCCGCTCGCGCACCGTGGCGCGCACCAGCAAAATATTGGCTACGTTCACGCAGGCAAGCAATAACACCATCACCGACAAACCCAGGAAAAGGCTGCCCACTACGAGCACCGTATTATTGGGATCGGGATTGGGCCGCGCGCGAAGTTCTGGGAATGCGACGACGGTGAGATCTTTATGCGTTTCGGGATATTCCTGCGCCAGCCTCTGCGATACCACGCCTAGCACAGCCTGCGCCTGTTGCAGGCTGACGCCCGGACGGAGCCGCGCCAGCAGCGGCACATTTCGCACTTCGCGGTTGGTCATGAAGTCGCTCGGATTGCCGGCGATGATTGCCATGCCCATCGGCAAGTACCCCTGGACGCTCAAGATTGGATAGACTCCGACAAAATCTTTTGGCGCGACGCCGATGATCGTGACCGGGCGGCCGTCCACGGAAACTTTTCGCCCCACGATTCCCGGATCGCCGCCGAAGCGGGCCTGCCAGTAGGCATAACCGAGAACCATCACGGGATCCGCACCCAGCACGTCGCCCTCCGAGGGCAGGATGAACCGCCCCAGCGCCGGCTTCAGCCCGAGCGAGGTGAAATAATTTCCGGACACGTAGTTGGTCATCGCGCGGTCGGCTTTGCCGTCCACGCTGAGCCCATCCAGACCGAATTGGTAAGCGAAAACATCGGAAAACACTTCCTTCGTCTGGTTTTGGATATCGCGATAATCCGCAATCGAGAATTGGGTCAGAAAATTTCCATGGTTCTGCTGAAAAGCCAGCACCGTGATTTGCGCCGGATTCTCTACCGGCAGCGGCCGCAGCAGAAAAGCGTCCACCATGCTGAAGATGGCCGTGTTCGCGCCGATGCCCAGCGCGAGGGTGATTACGGCGACGATCATGAAGCCGGGATTTTTCAGCAGCATGCGCGCGCCGTAGCGTATGTCCTGCAGCAGCGTTTCCATGGAAAGCTCCCTGATGCGTGAGTAGTGATTGGTGATGAGTGATGGGTGATGAGTGGTTCGTGAAGCGCAGCGCCCGACAGGGGAGCCGCCGGCTCGTCACTGATCACCGGTCACCGTTCACTCGTAGCGCAGCGCCACAATCGGATCCACTCGCATCGCGCGGCGCGCCGGCATGTAGCAGGCGGCCAGCGCGACAAAGGTCAACACAATTGCCACGCCCGCGAACGTGATCGGATCCACGGCGCGTACGCCGAAAATCATTTGCGTCAGCAAGTGGGTCAGTCCCAACGCGGCCACAATTCCCACGGCCACGCCCACCAGGGCCACGCGCAACCCTTCGCCCAGCACCATGCGCAGCACATCCCGACGCTGCGCGCCCAGCGCTATGCGAATGCCGATCTCGTGCGTGCGCTGCCCCACTACATAAGAAATCACGCCGTAGATCCCCACCGAGGAAAGCACCAACGCCAGTCCGGAAAATATTCCCAGCAGAATCATGGTGAATCTCTGCGTGGCGATGGAGTCGGAAACAATTTTGGTCATCGCCGTGAAGTCATACACCAACTGCCCGCTATCAAATTTCGTCGACGCCTGGCGGATGGCGTTGATGGATGCATCCGGATTTCCGGTGGTGCGCACGACCACCCCGATGCCGCCGGCGGCGAGCGGCAGCACCTGGTCCGGCAGCTGCACCAGCGAGGTATAAAACTCGGCTTGCAGATTTTGGTGCCCTTTATCACCGAGTCCCCAGTGCTTGACGTGCCCCACCACACCCACGATTTCCGCTATGCCATTGAGCAGGCCAATGTTGATTCGCTTCCCGACGGGATCTTCATTGGGAAAATATTCGCGCGCGAAACTCTGATCGATCACGATCACCAGAGGCGCATTTTCCGTGTCTTGCGCGGAGATGAAACGGCCGCGAACGAGCGGCGTGCCCATCACTTGCAAATACTGCGGCTGCACCGGATACCACAGCGCGAAATTCATTTCGCCGTCCGTGGCCGGGCGCACCTGGCCTTCGCGCCAGAAGGGCAGCTCGGAATCACCCTGCATGGGAATGCTGCCGCCAAGCGCAGAGGCTGCTTCCACACCGGGAATCGACGCAAAACTGGCGCTGGCATCGCGCAGGGCGCCGCGAATTTTGGCCGGAGTGGACATTCTGGCGGGCGACAATCCCAGCGAGAACGTCAGTACGTTGCGCGGGTTGAACCCGGGATCCACGTTGCCCAGCGCCGCCAGCGTGCGAATCATCAACCCCGCGCCGATCAGCAACACCAGCGACAGCGCCATTTCGATTACTACAAAAACGTTTTGCGTGCGATGGCGTGCCCCGCTCCCTCCTCTTCCGCCTTCTTGCAGCGTTCCGGCCACATTCGGCCGCGCCGTACGCAACGCCGGAGCGAGTCCGAAAATCGTGCCGGCAAGCACTGAAATTCCCAGCGTGAACAACAGCACGCCCGCGTCCAGATGAATATCGTCGGCGCGCGGCAGCGAAGCGGGCAACGCCGCGAGCACCGCGCCGGTTCCCCACTTCGCCAGCAGCAGGCCCAGCGCTCCGCCCGTGACGCCCAGCAGCACGCTTTCCGTGAGCAGCTGGCGTATCACGCGGATCTGGCTCGCGCCCATCGCCGCGCGGATCGCAAATTCACGCGCACGGCCTGCCGAGCGCGCCAGCAGCAAGTTGGCTACGTTGGCGCAGGCGATCAGCAGCACAAATCCCACCGCGCCGAGAAGGATAAACAGCGCCGGCTGCAGGTCGCCAACAATATCCTTCTTCAGCGGATTCAAAGTAATCGAGGTGCCTTTGTCGGCGTCGGGATATGTCACAGCGAGATTGCGTGCCACCGAATCCATATCGGCGCCAGCCTGCTGGAAAGTCACGCCGGGCTTCAGCCTTCCCAGGCCTTGGGTTCCCATGCCGAGCTTGCGATCGCGAAACGTGGGATCAGCCCATTGCCCGATGGGAACGTAAACATCCATCACCATGGGGTCGAACATCGGCGTGCGTCCGCTGACCACGCCGATGACGGTGTATGCGGTGTCATTCAGGGTCAGGCTTTTGCCGACGACGTCCGGGGAAGATGCGAACTTGCTTTTCCAAAGGCCGTCGCCGAGCAACGCCACCGGAGCTGCGCCCACCTGATCCTCTTCGCGGCGAAACATCCTTCCCAGAATCGGCTGGATGCCGAGCAGCGGAAAAAATTCCGCGGAAATCTGCTGCCCATGCAATCGCTGCGGATCGCCGTAACCGGTCAGGCTGAAATCCATTTCGCGATACGCGGCCATCGCTTCAAAAGTTCGATTGTCCCGTTGCCAGTCAAGGAAATTCGGGTATGCAATCGAAGCCTGCTCGAACTGCGGCGTCTTCCAGTGGATCGCGGCCAGCCGGCTGGGACTAGCAAACGGCAGAGGATTCAGCAGAACGCCGTTCACAACGGAAAAAAGCGCACTGTTGGCACCGATTCCCAGAGCCAGCGTTAAAATCGCGATCAGCGCGAAGCCGGGATTGCGAGCCAGCATCCGAAGCGCGTATTTCGTGTCCTGCATCAGTGTTCCCATGGCCCGCCTCTCTAGCAGATACGTCATTTCATCGGCGTAAGTTCCACGCCAAACTCTCACTGGTGCCGCAAAGCCACCATCGGATCCACCTGCATGGCGCGCCGCGCTGGAATGACGCATGCAACCACGGCCACGCTGGAAAGCAGAAGGGAAACGGCCCCCAACGTCAGAGGGTCGGTGGGACTTACGTCGAACATCAACGCTGCGATGAAGCGCGTCAGAACCAGCGAGAGCGCCAAACCGATAGCCAAGCCGGCGCCTATCAACCGCAAGCCGTGAATCAGCACTAAGCGCAGCACGTGATTGCGCTGCGCGCCCAGCGCCATGCGGATTCCGATTTCATGAGTGCGCTGCCGCGTGATGTATGCAACGACGCCATAAATCCCCACGGCACCCAGGATCAACGCCAGCACGCCAAATGCGCCCACGAATGTTCCGGCGATGCGTTCGCCGGTGGTGGCGATCTCGAGGCGTGCCGCTAAGGTTGTGATGTCGTATAGCGCCAGATCGGGCAACAGAGCGCGCGTAGTCTTCTCGACGGCGCTGGCTGCCAGCAGAGGATCGCCAGAAGTGCGAACGTGCAATGCAGCCAACGATGAATAATTCTGGAAGAGCGGCAAATACAGGAAAGCTTTGGGCGCCTCGTTCAAGTCGTCATAGCTGGAAGTCTGTGCGATTCCCACCACCGTCCGCCATACACCGCCCGCCTGCACGCGCTTGCCCACCGCGAACTGGCTGGGCCAGTAACGCTCCGCGAATGCCCGGTTGACGATCGCGACCTTTTGGCTTTCCGGCTGGTCCGTGAGCGCGAAATCGCGTCCAGAGAGCAACCGAATCTCCATCGTGCGGAAATATCCCGGACTTACTTCGGCATTCTCGACCGCCATGTCCTCCTGCGGTTGCGCCACGTAGCCTTCGGGCAGGACGGGCGTTTCGCTCAAACCGAAGCCCATAGGAATCCATCCAGCCAACGCGACGGATTTCACGCCCGGCAAATTTTCCAGCCGGGATTGCAGTTGACGCTGAAACTCCAGTCCTTGCTGTTCGTTGTAACCAGAAGAAAACAAATTGAAGGTCGCCAGCAGAACATGGTCTGACTTGAAACCAGGATCGAAGTGCTGTGCCTTGCGGAATCCGCGGAGGATCAGCCCTGCGCAAACCAGCAAAAGCAACGATAGAGAAAGTTGCGCCACGACCAGCACCGTGGACAGGCGCGCCTTGCGGGTCCCGCCGCTCGCGCTGCCGCTCTCTTCCTTCAATATCGTCAACGGCGCGATAGCGGAAGATCGCACCGCGGGCAGCACTCCAAAGACAATCGCAGTAATCAGCGACATCGCAAACGTCACCATCATTACGGTGCGGTCCGCGTGCACATCGAGTCCGATGGGAATTCCTGCGGGCGGAATGAAGCGGACGAAAAGCGACGCGGTCCACAACGTGATGACCATCGCCAGTCCGCCGCCGGCGACCGCGACCAGCAAGTTCTCCAAAAATAATTGCCTCACCAGGCGCCAGCGGCTGGCTCCCAGCGACAAACGTATCGCAATCTCCCTGCGCCGGCCTACGGAGCGGACCAGCAGCAGGTTGGCCACGTTGGCGCAGGCCAGCAGCAGCACCACACCCGCGATCGCCATCAGCATGGGCAGCAGCAGATAAAAATACGCGTTCGCGCCGGCGGGACTGCGCCACAACGGATAGATCCCGACGTGCACCCCTGCCTGATGCGCATCTGGAAATTGCCGTACCAGTTGCTGCATCAGCAGGTCGAGTTCTTGCCGCGCCTGCTCCGGCCGCACTCCGTCGCGGACTCGGCCCATCACCAGAAGCCAATTCCGGTCGCGCCTTTGCAGGAGATCGTTCTGTGTCAGCAGCTGCGCTTCCATGGTGATGGGAACCCACAGCTCGCTGCGCAGCCCCGTCTGGTTCCCCTGAAACAAGGCAGGCGCGACGCCGATGATCGTGTAGGGATGCCGGTCAATCTTCAGTTGCGTTCCAATCGCGCGAGGGTTTGCGCCGAAGCGCAATTGCCACAAGCGATAACTAATCACCGCGACCGCCGCGCCGCCCGGCTTCTCATCCTCCGCCGGAAGAAAACCGCGTCCCAGGATCGGCCGGACGCGCAGCACGTCGAAGTAGTTCGCCGAAACCAGCGTGCCCCAGGTGCGCTCGGGATTTCCGTCGCCCGCCAGATCCATGGGATAGATCGAGGACGCAAAAATCCCCGAGAAACTCTGGGTTCGGTTGCGCAGGTCGGTGAAATCCGGATACGAGAAAACGTGCGGGCTCTGCGCGGTGCCGCCGGCGGTCAATGCATACAGATCACGGGTTCTGCTCACGCCTGGGAGTGGATTCAAAAGCGTCGCATTGATCCAGCTGAAGATCGTGCTGTTGGCGCCGATGCCCAGGGCCAGCGTGAGGATAGCGACGGCCGTGAAGCCAGGATCCTTGCGCAACATCCGCAGGCCGAACGCCAGGTCCTGTATCAGGTTTCCCATCCCGTCTGCCTCCCGGCCAGTCGGGCCGGATCGCTCGCTTCTGTCTTTCCTCGACGCCCAGTTATTA
>Ga0210391_10004048_pt1 | contig 12326 bp, 7 predicted proteins | sample IncBWC12OmetaG_FD_160573 | JGI IMG/M metagenome (GOLD analysis project Ga0210391, IMG submission 160573) | Forest soil microbial communities from Barre Woods Harvard Forest LTER site, Petersham, Massachusetts, United States - Inc-BW-C-12-O ... | reverse complement strand
TCTTCAGGATTCTCTTCCGGGAAAAAGTGGCCACCTTGCATCGCCTGCCCGTGCGCGTCTGGAGCCCACTGCCGCCAGATGCCGAGCGGACCGCCGTCCTTTGCATAGAACGTGTCCAGCGGACCACCTTCAGCCCACAGATGCAGCATCGGACATTCGATTCGCTTGCCGGCTTGCTTATCCACGCGATCGTGTTCGACGTCGATCGTTGCCGCGGCTCGATATTCTTCACAAATACCATGAACGCGAGCTGGATCGCGATAGGTCGTAACGTATTCTTCGAGAACGTCCCGGCCGAACGAACCCTGCCCGAAGGGGTTGTGGAATACCGCTTCGGGGGCACCCTGCAGATAGCTCTCTGGCAGCGGGTGCTGCTGCGAGAGCAAGATCCAAGGCCAATAGGTCTTCGCGAAGCGCGCATCCGACCGGCTCCACGCTTCGAAAATCGGAATCACGTCGAAGACCGCGAGGCGCTCCACCGCCTTCGGATGGTCCAACGCCAGGCGATAGCTGACGCGCCCGCCACGATCATGGCCGATCAGCGTGAACGTCGGGAAGCCGAGTTTGTCCATCACGCCAACGAGTTCCGCCGCCATGGCGCGCTTTGAATAAGGGAAATGGTCGTCCGTTGAAGCGGGTATCCCGCTATTGCCGTAGGCCCGCAGATCGATGCAGATCACGGTGTGATTTTCGGCTAGCTTTGGCGCGAGGAATCGCCACATCAAGCTTGTGCGCGGGAAGCCGTGCACCATCAAAATGGCCGGGCCCGTTCCGTAGCGCCGCACAAAAATTGTGTTACCTGAAACCTGAACCTGAGAGGTCTCGAACGGGATTGGATGAGTTGGCTGTGCGCCGGCCTGTGCGTTGTTTTCGGCCCGCGCAGGCTGGGTTAAAACGCTCTCGGACAGGACGCCGATAGATGCGGCAGTGAAGGTTCCAAGAAAGTTTCGACGTTCCATTACCTCCTCCTCACTCCAGCGACCTTTCGCAGGGGAACGAGCAGACAACAAGGCGGCTTTCTGATCACCCTAAATGTCATTCGAAGTTGCGACTTCCGTTTCCGCCTCCAGGCGAGTGGACTTAGATCCAGCCATGACCAGCGCTAAATGTCCTTTATCTCGCCGCCATCCATGCGCACAGACGCGCCCGTCATCCACTTCGCCGCCGGCGAGACCAGATAACCCATCAGGTCAGCAATCTCCTCCGGCTTTCCGAAGCGAGTGATGGCCGCTTGCTCTGGAAATTTCTTGATGGCTTCTTCCATTGTGAGATTGTGGGCAGGTGCCCATTTTTCAAAGAAGGCCTGGCGGCGTCCAGTCATCACAGCGCCGGGGGAGATGCTATTGACCTGCACTCCGTCTTTGATTCCTTGTTCTGCGAATGACTTCGCGAGTGCGTTGATGGCTGCATTGATTGCCGCGACTGCCGCGTTTCCGGGCTTGGGAGCGAGCGCTGCGTTCCCGGACATAAAAACCACCGATCCCGTCGCGGCCTTCAATGCTTCCCACGCCCATATCGTCAATCTGCGCGCGCCGTGAAATTTAAGCGCCATGCCGTCTTCCCACTGCGCGTCGGTCATCTGCAACAAATCAATTTGCGGCACGGCGCCGGCAATATTTAGCAGCGCGTCGATTCTGCCAAAGCGTTCGAGAGTGCCCGTGATGATCGTCTCTGCGGATTGCGGCAGGCGCAAATCAATGGCGAAGACCATCGGCTCGGCACCCAGTGCTGTAATCTCGGACGCCGCCGAATCCAAGTTTGGTCTGTCTCGCGCCACGAGCACGACGGCTGAAAAATCCCGCGCGAGTCTCACGGCTGTAGCTCGTCCTATTCCCTGACTCGCGCCGGTGACAACAGCGACGGACCTGACTCCCATAGGTGCCATGAGATGACCTCTTCCAAATAATCAGCAGAGCCACACCCGCGAAGCGTGTTGCGCCTCGTCGGGCTCTCGCGCCGACCTTCGCTGTGAACGCCCTATTGCGAAAGAGTTTTTCGCGCAGCTTCCAGAATTACGTCCACCACCAGCGCCGGCGACGAATACATGGGAGTGTGATCCACGGGATGTGATCTCACGGTTGCAGCCATCCGATCGGCCATGAACCGCTGCGTCTTCGGATTGATCATGCGGTCTTCTTCAGCGACCAGGTACCACGACGGTTTTGATTTCCACAGCGGCGTTGGCGCCGGTTCTTGAATGCATTGAACCGAAATCGGCCGTTGCACGGAGGCCGCGATTTTTGCCTGATCGGACGACGCGTTCTGTGCGAGCGCGCGGCCAAACGCGTCGTCGGGCATCCACACAAAGCCGTAGGAATCGGGAACCATCTTCGGTTGTTCCGGACTGGGTGTGTCGCGATAGAAGACCTTTGCAACCGTCTCGCTCTCGTCCGGCGCCAGCGCCGTCACATACACTAGCGATTTGACTCGCTCTTCCTTCACCGCGGCGATCACGGCGCCTGAGTAGGCGTGTCCCACTAAGACTACTGGGCCACTGGTCCGTTCCAGCGCCCGACTCAAAGCGGCGGCGTCGTTGGTCAAGGATGTGAGCGGGATCGGCGCACAGATCACTTTCAGACCGCGCTGTTCGAGTGGGAGAACGATGTTGCTCCAACAAGAACCGTCAGCCCACGCCGCATGGACCAAAACTATGGTTGAGCTCTGGGGAAATTCGCCCGTATCGGAAGCCCGCCCAGGCAAACTTGCGACAACGTGTGCGGTGTTTTGCGCTTGTGCAAATTCAGTGAGAGAGCCGTCTAGCGCAACACCCAGGGATGCGGCCGTAAGCGCACCCAGAAAGTTTCGGCGTTTCATTGCTTGCTCCACTTTCGAATTCCCTCATGCTGAAAAACGAGCTGACCACAAGCACCCTCTCAGTGACCTCGCTCGAGAGCGACTGTCGAGCGGGCAGGGAAGGAGGTTATCGTTGAGCTGCGCCTTATGTGGCGGATCGGTTGTGGCCGCTTGCGGCGAGGAAATCTTTCATTGCGGAAGCAATTTCTGAGACGTGCGTCTCCGTCGCAAAATGTCCAGTATCAAGAAACTGAACCTTCGCGCCAGGTATGTCTTTCCGGAACGCTTCCGCTCCTGCGGGGATGAAGAATGGATCGTTCTTGCCCCAAATCGCTAGCAAAGGCGGCTTCGATTTGCGGAAATATTCCTGGAATTTCGGATACAACTTGACGTTCGACGCGTAATCCAGAAACAAATCGAGCTGAATCTCTTTGTTCCCCGGACGTTCGAGCAGAGCTGTATCCAGTGTGTACGACTCAGGCGGAATGCTTTCCGGATCCGCCACGCCGTGGGTGTACTGCCAGCGCGTTCCCCCCGCCGTCAGAATACTTTTGCGGAGTATGTCTCGATTATCTGCCGTGGGCGCAGCCCAGTACTTCTGGATCGGACCCCAAGCATCACCAAGGCCTTCTTCGTATGCGTTGCCATTCTGCGAAACAATCGCCGTAATCTGGTCGGGGTGGGCCATCGCCAAGCGGAAGCCGGTCGGCGCGCCATAGTCGAACACATAGATCGCATAGCGATCGAGTTCGAGGGCGCGCGTGAAAGCGTCTAGTGTGAGAGCCAATTGATCGAAGGAGTACGAATATTTTCGTTCAGCCGGGACCTCGGTGAATCCGAAACCGGGAAGGTCCGGGGCGATCACCCGGTAATCACTGGCCAGGAGCGGAATGAGTTCGCGGAACATGAACGACGAGGTTGGGAATCCATGCAGCAACAGAACTACGGGAGCGTTTGCTTCGCCTGCCGCACGATAAAACATCTGCACGCCATCGGCCTGTACCTTATGCATGGACGTACGAGCCGGGCTGAGTCGGGCATCGTCCTGGCTTGCCGCTACGCGTCTTGTAACTGCTCGTGAAGTCGCATCACTCATAAGGTCCTCTCCTAACTTCTTTACTGTTTAGTGCAGGTGGGATGCCAATGAGGCAAAGCTCACGCGAAGGCAGGACATTCAGTGCAAATCATTCTGGCCTCAGAACTTTACGACGAGGAAAGCCCTGAAAATCCCGAGCGTACCTGACAAATGCCTGACGGTTGTCAGTCACTGACGGATTCCCGTCGGATCCACTGACACGAGTAGCCTGTTCGCTTCGACGGCGGGGGCGCTCAGTGGTGGCCCGCTGCAGCGCCCACGCTGCGCTGCTGTCGGACTGCGCTGGGTCGGCTTATGCCAAGCTTCTTCATTCGGTAGACCAACGACGTTCGCTTCATCCCCAAGCGCTCGGCCGCGCCATTCTGTCCGCCGATCACCCAGTTGCTCGCTTCCAGCGCACGAAGAATGTGATCCCGCTCAACCTCCGCGAGGCCATTGATGGGAACATTCGATCCCTTCTGAGGCTGGAACGGCTCCAGTTCAGAAACTGGCGCGCGCAGTATTGACTGCGGCGAAAGAATCACCGCGCGTTCAATGAAGTTCTGCAATTCACGAACGTTTCCGGGCCATTGGTATCGCAGCAACGCATCCATCGTCTCTGGACAGATTACGTCGATTCGCTTGTTCATACGTTTAGCGTACAGCGCTGTGAAATGCCGGACCAATCTCGGAATATCCTCGCTGCGTTGTCGCAGGGCCGGAACCTGGATCGGAAATACCTTCAGACGATAATAAAGGTCCTCGCGAAAGGCCCCTTGTTTCACCATCGCGGGCAAATCCCGATGCGTTGCCGCGATCAGGCGCACATCAACCTTATGAGTACGGTTGCCACCGAGCCTCTCGAATTCCTGCTCCTGCAACACGCGCAGCAGTTTCGCCTGGAGTTCCAGAGGGATGTCGCCAACCTCGTCAAGAAAAAGCGTTCCTTTGTCGGCGAGTTCGAAGCGCCCCGTTTTTTGGGTGATGGCGCCTGTGAATGCGCCTTTTTCGTGGCCGAACAGTTCACTCTCGAGAAGTCCGAGAGGGATCGCGGCGCAATTCAGTTTCACGAACCCCTTTTCGCTGCGGCCGCCTAGTTTGTGTATCGCACGCGCGACAAGTTCTTTGCCGGTTCCTGTCTCGCCTTGAATCAGCACGCTGGAATCCGTAGGCGCGACGACAGATACCAGGCTCAAAGCGGTTTTCAGTGCCGGGCTCGCTCCGACGATTTCCCTGAACTCGCCGCGAATTTCCTCTTCGAGATAGAGCCTCTGTTTCGTTTCTTTATCTCGATCCTTTGTCGCCTTTTCGTACTCCAATGTGTTCTCAACCGCCATCGCTACCTGACAGGCCACCTGCTCGAGCAAGATGACGTCGTCTTTCTCAAAGGCATTGTCCGAACGCCTGGCGAGCATCAGAACACCGACGACCCGATCTCGGCCGACGAGCGGAAGATAACAACCCGTCCTGAGTCCTTCTTCGATAACGCGCTCGTAAAGAAGCTGGCCGTCGGGATTCCCGTAAAATTCAGGATCTTCGCGGGCCTGTTCAAAGCTATCGATCCGGACGCTCTTGGCCTTCCGCATTACTTGACCAGAGATCGAACCTTCCATCGGCACGAAGGATCCCTCGCGGAAAGGTCCTCGCACGTCGGAATTGTACAAGTTAGTGACGCGTAACTGCCCGCTCTCGGAGTCAGGTAGCAGCAAGGCGGACACATCACATTGCATCACCCTGAATAGATTCGTCGAAAGCGCCTCAACCACTTGCCGGAGATCCAACCGGGAGGTCACGCTGTTGCCGATCTCCAGAAGCAGCCGCAAGCGATCGCGCTCACGCTGCAACGCCTGTTCCTTCATGTGGCGCTCAATCGCGATGCCGGTGATGTGGCTGGCATTCTCGATCAATTGCAAGTCGGTGGCGTCAGGGCTGCGCGCTTCGCGATAAAGGATGGCGAAAGTTCCGAGGACTTTACCTTCACTCGTGAACAGGGGCCTCGACCAAACCGAGCGAATTCCATAGGGCAACATGAAGTGACGATAATCGTCCCAACTGGGCTCTGTGAGGATGTCAGTCACATACACGGGCTCCCTGCGATAAACAGCGGTGCCGCAGGACGCGCCTTTCGGACAAACTTCCGTTCGCCCCACGCGATCGCAAAATCCAGGAAGACTCGGCGCGGCTGCGCAGTGGAGATAGCCCCCACCTTCATCGGGAAGCCAGATGCTGCAAAACAAACCTTCGCCTTGGGATTCGACCAGGCGAGCAATGATCGTCAGCACTTCAGGCAGCGGTGACCCGGCGAAAATCAACTTCAGAATGTTAAGTACAGACTCGCTGGAAAAGAGGCCCATCTGGTTCTGCGCCGGTTCGACAGTCGCTTGGACTCGTGCGGGAGATTGGATTGCTTGCTCCATGAGACCTCCATTTTTGGCGCCATGATGTTCAGCTTCACAGCTGTTGATACTGATGCCACAGAAATATAGATGACGTCAGGGGCGCGCAGATACTCTTTCGCCATCGTTGGCGAGGGTCTAAGGGTGCGTCCACTGTGAAAGCCGATTTCATAGCCCAACTTCCGGCCGGGTCACACGCTACTTTATTCCGGGACGGCCGAAACTGCCACACAATAGGAATTCCGTCGCCTTCCAGAAAGTTTTCCTTCTTTAATCTTGATTCACAGCTCCGTAATGAGCTTGCAACATGGCACTCCTATAAGTGTGGCGCATCTTTACATTTTCGGGAGGCGTTATGCGCCGCTGTATCATCGCCGTTGCGCTTGTATCGCAGCTTTTCTGGAACTTGATCGTTCCAGTTCCTCTTCGTGCGGATAACCGGCCGAAGACAGCCACCCCAATCAAGCATCTCGTGGTCATCTTCGACGAGAACGAGTCCTTCGACCACTACTTCGGCACCTATCCTGTCGCGCAAAATCTTCCTGGAGAGACGCCGTTCCACGCGGCTCCGAACACTCCCGCGATCAATGGCCTGACGCCGACACTCCTCAGCAATAATCCCAATCAGGCAAACGCCGGCAACCCCATGCGCCTGAGCCCGAGCGAGGCCTCGACCTGCGACAACATCAACAAATACACGCCGGAGCAAGAGGCCTTCGACAACGGGTTGCTCGACAAGTTCAACATCACCAGCGTTGCGGCAGAGTGCGGCAGCGGTTTCTTTTTCGCGCCCAATCTTTCCATGTATTACTACGACGGGAACACCGTCACCGCGTTGTGGAACTACGCGCAGCACTTCGCCATCAGCGACAACTTCTTCGACACCGAGTTCGGCGGGACTGTCGAAGGCCACTTGAACCTGCTCTCCGGCCAAACCAACGGGCTGACGGTGATGAGCGGCCAGACGGTCAGCGGAAGCACGGTTGCGAACGGCACGGTGATCAACAACATCAACCCCATCGCGGACGATTGCGCGTTGCCCACCAGCCCCACCGGATCTGCCCCGAACATTTCCATGACCGGGAATAACATTGGAAATTTGCTGAACAAGGCGAACGTTACCTGGGGATGGTTTTACGACGGTTTCGCGCGCACCGGATTCTCTGGCGGAGTAGCAACCTGCAATTCAATTTACAACCCGCATTACGCGCCATTCGAATATTATCCTTCCACCGCGAACCCACACCACACGCCACCTTCTTCGCCGCTAGCCATTGGAACCAGCGGCGACGCCGCAAATCATAACTATGATCTGTCCAATCTGTGGGAGGCCATGGATGCTGGCAATATGCCGGCAGTGACGTTCATCAAGGCCGCCAAGCCCAACACCGGCCATCCGATGGACTCGACGCCGCTGACGGAGCAAGCGTTCTTGGTCAGTACCATCAACCGGTTAATGCAAAGCGCTGATTGGAAAGACATGGCCATCATCATTGCCTACGACGACTCAGACGGCTGGTACGACCACGTGGCCGGGCCGATCGTCAATCACTCGACGGACGCGAAAAACGACGCGATCCAAGGAATAGCCGGCACAAACGGAGCCTGCGGGGCGCTCGGCGCCGGCGCCGACAATGACCGCTGCGGCTTCGGCGTGCGCCTGCCGTTCCTCGTCCTTTCGCCCTATGCCAAGCACAACTATGTGGATCACAGCCTGAACGACACCACCTCAATCACGCGGTTCATCGAATACAACTGGAACACGGGCACGCTCGGCAGTCTTGGGAACCCCAATGACAACCAGTCGTACGACGTGCTCGCCAGCGGTTCTATCCTGGGCACGTTCGACTTCGAGTTCGCGCCGATTCCGGAAAACCGGGCCTTGATTCTCGACCCCACAACAGGCAAAGTGCTTCGCTCCGACGTTGAGCACTTTGGTTCTTACTGATTCGAGCGGCAGAGACCAACGAAATTAGGTGACATTATTGTAATTAGGTTCGTACGACTCACGGTTGCGTCCCTAGCCTTGTTGCTGACGTTCGTTTGTTGCAGCGGCACAGCGATCACCGCGAGACGTGTAGCTGGCGAGCACGTTGTTCCCGCCGATTGGAAGCAGTCGAGAGGCGCGAGCGACGCTGGAGAAACGCGCCACACGAGCGCGAATTCCGGCACGTTTACAGCCGCAGTTCCATCCCAGCAATCCGCGGATGGAGACGTTTGTCCGCGCCCCGCTGCCGGCTCCGAAGTCCCCGAGCCAAAAGATCTACGCAGTCAAAACGGCAAGCTTGAAGTGGCCATTACTTACCGCAACTTCCTTGATCATGGCGAAGTCCGTTACTGCTATTCCTACCGCGATGGCAGCGAAGCTCCCACGCTGCGCGTGAATCCCGGTGACTGGCTGATCCTCCGATTGCGTAACGACTTGCAATATTTCCCGCAAGCCCGGGTCGCTGTCGCCACGCACATCCATTCCACGACTTTGCCTCTCGCACCGTGCGGCGGCGGTGCGATGGATGGATTCGCGACAAATCTCCACTTTCATGGTCTTACAGTGCCGCCGGTTTGCCACCAGGATGACGCCATCGGCACCCTGATCCCTCCCGGAACGAACCCCTTCGAATACCGTTTCCAGATTCCGCCCGATGAGCCTCCCGGCACGTATTGGTATCACCCGCATGTTCACGGCTTTACCGATTCGCAAGTCGAAGGTGGCGCTTCAGGCGCCCTGATCGTCGAAGGCATCGAGCGCGCCAATAAATTCCTCACAGGAATGCCTGAGCGGGTGTTGGTGATCCGCGACGAACCGTTGCTCAATCCCGAAGCGCAATCTGCAAAACAGTCCGCTGCGCAGCCGCCCCTAATCCGCGATCCTGAAGGCGACATTCTCAACACGGGGACTGGCGGCGGAAAGCCGGCCCGCGATTTATCCATCAATTTTGTGCCAGTGGCATTTCCGGATTACGTGCCCGCGGCGATCACCGTGAAGCCCGGCGCGTACGAGCTCTGGCATGTTGTCAACGCCGCCGCCGTCACCTATCTCGATCTGCAAATTGCGCAGGCCGGAGTGCCGCAATCGATGGGCTTGGTCGCGTTGGATGGAGTGCCGATCACGAAAAACGGCGCCATCCCCAATCGCACCCTCTGGCAAGGACACATGCTCGTTCCGCCGGGCGGCCGAATCAGCTTTGTATATCGAACCCCGCCGGTCGGAACACACGCCACTTTGCTCACCGCCGCGGTGGACACGGGCCCAGCCGGAGAAAACGATCCCACACGCCCACTAGCGACGATTATCTCCCGCTCCGATGCCCCCGAACCACCTTCGACGGTGCCCGCCGCATCCTCTCCGTTTGCTGCGGCGAAATCCGCATGGCTTGGCGACGTGAAGCCGGTGCGCGAGCGCAAGCTCTATTTCTCCGAGCAGCCGTCCGACCCCAGCGATCCCAACAGCCCGACGCTTTTCTTCATCACTCTGGACGGCCAGCAGCCAAAAGTTTATGACCCACATTCCCCGCCGGATATCATCGTCCACCAAGGCGATATCGAGGACTGGACGATCGAAAACCGCTCGCACGAATTGCACGATTTTCACATCCACCAGATCCATTTCCTTCTCGTCGGCTGGAATGGCGCCCCCGTAGATGACACGTTTCTTCGCGACACCATAAACATTCCCTATTGGGATGGAAAAAGCGGCGCTTACCCAAGCGTCACGCTGCGTATGGATTTTCGCGATCCGAATTCGGTCGGCACCTTCGTCTACCACTGCCACCTGCTCGAGCACGAAGACGGGGGGATGATGGGAATTATCCGAGTCATCGCCAGAGGTGGCTTGGGCGCTGCATCTCAGTGACGCACCCAGCGCCCCAGGCTGTTCAGATAACTAACGATCATTCAGACGGTAGAGCCGCTATCTAACGCACGCGGCGCAACCGATCTGGCGGATCATGACTGGCTGCGGCCTCATTGTTTAATTTCTCGGCTGGGCTTGCAACACATCGTCGGCGCAGGCCAGCCCAGACAGTATCGCTTCGCTATTAGACAGGACAGGGCAGAAGACAGCAGAGTAAGACGTTGCGGTTTGCGGGTGCTAAGCCGACGAATAAGCCGTTGGCTTGCGGCTACCTGTGATTCAGGCGCGTTGCCCAACCGAGTCTCCATTAAGCAAGAGTGTGCACGGTAACTCAAATGCGAGCGCTATATGAACAGTGAATGCACAGTCGCTGTTTAGATCGCTGGGAGGAAAGCCGAAAGTTAAAGTAGAATCATCAATGTGCATACTGTCGGGGCGTAGCGCAGCCTGGTAGCGCGCCTGCCTTGGGCGCAGGAGGCCTCCGGTTCAAATCCGGACGCCCCGACCACTTACTTCTTTCATCCACCGTAAGAGCGGTCAAACAAGTTTGGTCGGATTAAAATCATTGGCCGGATGGGAAGAAAAAATCTCGTGAAGGCAACCGCGACGCATAGTTCAGACTGACGCGCAGGTAGTCCGACCAGAAGAGCGAATTTACCTACCGCATGGCGCGATACCTACCTGTCCTTTCTCTGTACTGTCGTACAGTTGTTCGCTTGACCCAAAGTACTAGACTATCGGCAAGGTTCTCAGGCAAGGGCAATTGGGGGGAGAAATGTACCTCACAGCGCGATTTGTATTGTTTGTGGCCAGCGTGTCGGGCGTTACGCTTCTGACGGGGTCTGCGTGGGCTAATCCCGCGGCCCTCAAGTGTAATTCGCACCGAGATCAGATCTGGGTCTATGATTCCTTGAATAGTTTCGGCGTCGAGGCAAAACTCAATTGCGGCGCCAACGTCGAAATTATTGAGCGCGTTAAGGACTACGTGAAGATTCGTGCTCAAAATGGAGTGCAGGGCTATATCCCCGAGTCCTCGGTCGCAGATCTTCCACCGCTTGAAGTTCGGCAGGACCCGACTCGTGACGTTGGCCTGGTCGCGAGGCAAGCGCAGGCACTTGAGATCGCCAACGCGACTGCCAAAGCGGCTGCGGATATGGCGCAGCTCTCAGGTCCAGCGTCAGCCAGTTCAGCGAACGAAGCCCCCGCGAAAAGCACCAGCGACAAGAATTTACCTGCAAGCAGTTCCGTTCTGCCCGTCGCCGCGTTCGGCGAAATAAACCTTCCACGCGTTTCTCCGGCCGCCGGCGATACCTCATCAAGGGCAATTTCTGCTGATTCGACGGCGCCAACCAGCGATTCCAACGAAATCTCAGATGCACAGCCGGAGAATGTAAGCGTGGACTTCGCCTGCCAGAACTACTTTTCTGCTTACGGCCTGACGCCCAACCAGACGAAATGGATCGCCCAAAACAGGAAAAAGCTGTTCTCGAATGTCTGTCCGGCCCCCGATCCTTCAAAAGTGGATTTCGTGATTATCTTCACGCATGACGTCGATTTTTTTAGCGCGACGATGCCTGAGCCGGTTCACAAGATGAACGGGTTTTCGGATTTTACACCCATGACAATGGTCGACTCCGCGCTCATGTCTGAATCCGACGCCGACAAAGCGCACCGGCAATATGTTTGGATATTCCAATTCCCGAAAGGCGCTTTCGATCCTGCAAGTTTTTCCCCACGCCGGAAATACCAATACTCGAAGGTGGAAACAAGCTCGCTGGGTTCGAAGGCCGGAATCAAGGCTGTCGAGGACGCTTTCCAATTTGTGGCGGCCGCAAGCCACTGAATTCGAGCGGAGATAGTCGCTCCATTTACTTTTACAAAATCCTTCGTTAGCGTGTTGTCCCCGGCCATTCATCTGCGCAAATGCAGCCTTGATAGGGCGTGAGTTCCGTGCCGCGCGGGCTGCTCCAGCTCCTAATTGATCTCGAGGTGACGCATGAGAAGGACGGCTACTGTCGAGGCGGCGATGTCGCTTCTGCTCTGCGGGGCGCTTTTGACCTGTCAAACCGCACAATCCAAAATCTCGCAAGCCTCTTTTGCGCAGGCTAAGACGCAAGCCTTCTATGGAAAAATCGTCTCCCAAAACGGCGTGCGGTTTGTGTTGAGAGACGAAGACAATAATGTCTGGTACCACTTAGACGACCAGGAG
>Ga0210391_10004046_pt1 | contig 12331 bp, 8 predicted proteins | sample IncBWC12OmetaG_FD_160573 | JGI IMG/M metagenome (GOLD analysis project Ga0210391, IMG submission 160573) | Forest soil microbial communities from Barre Woods Harvard Forest LTER site, Petersham, Massachusetts, United States - Inc-BW-C-12-O ... | reverse complement strand
ACATGCCCAATTCTTGCCGCTACGGAACCGCCATCGGCGTCTCTCCTGCCACGAACCAGTACGGCAGTGCCTACCTCTACGACCAGGCGTCGTCCACCCCCACCGTTCTCCCCGACGACTCAGTCGTCCTCGGCACGGTCGACGATTATAACTACTCCCGCGGTCACCTCGTTCACTTTGATCATAATGGCAACTTCCTCAATGCCTACACCTACGGATGGGATACTACTCCCGCCGTTTACCGACACGACGGCACGTACTCTCTCGTCGTCAAAGACGATCGCTACCCCCTTCCCGCTTACTGCTCCTTCCCCAACCAGCCTGTCTGCACGCCCGTGCAAGCCGTTTACTACGTCTCGCAAATTGATCCCAACATGAACGTCGAGTGGTCGTTCCGGAACACCACCTACAATTCGACCCACCCCTGGGGATACGAGTGGTGCGTCAACGCCGCTTTGATCGATCGCCGAGGCATTGTCTACGTTACCAGCGAAGACGGCCACGTCTACTCGATTCCGCAAGGTCACACCGGAGTCTTCTCCACGCCGTTACAGAAGATATTTCTGCTCGAAACCCTCGATGCCGCCTATACCCCCATGGCCATCGATGAAGCCGGGCATGAATACAGCCAAAACAACGGTCACTTACTCGTGATTGGAAAATAGCGACGTTCATTTCCTCGATGGCGCTGGCGCTGCTACAGTCGAGCCGACTGGGATGCTCTAAGAGAGTCTTAACTAAGCTAGAACCATCTGATGACCGGACGCGATCGCGGCGATGATCTGCACTGGTATCTCGATACGAAAGTTCTGTACCGAAGAAACCGGGAACGATCACTATTGCGTCGCGGTCATTCTCCCGTTTGACACTGCGATTTACGAAAGATAGCTGCGTGGACCGTTTTGATGCGCCAATTTCAGCGGGTCGTTCTTGACCGATCCCAAAATCCTTCTCCAGCTTTCGCAGAGCAACCTCTAGTTTGTCGAAACCCGTCGTTTTCGTGGAGTCTGACGAAATGCCAGCGGGCCAGGCGCTCTGACACTCGTTCCGGAGGAACGATATCTTCAAGAAGGGCTGGAATTATGAAGGTAGTGTCGCCAAGCTTAATACTCTCGGCTCTGGCGAGGATAAGATCGATTTCTTTCGCAAAAAACTCTGCTTGAGCAGTGACTTACTCGAAAGGAATATGATTGCGGCGTCGCACGTTCTAATGATGGCGGCAATTTCCTTCTCCCAGTCTGCCCCTCGAAAACCGCCTATGTAGCTACCGAACTATAGCGTCTGTTGCCGAAGTCCCCTTCTAAGGTGCTGGCAAAAGTCAACTTGCTGCGGACGAATCTTCGGCTTGTGATCGCATTCCATTCGCCTAATGCCCTCCCCGAAATCGGACTGCCCATGTGCCCTCCAGAGAAAACGCGCGACGGTCGCGCCTTCGCCGACGAGCAGTGCGTTCTCTGTGGTCCGATTTGCCTGTTAATAATCGCGAAATACGGGCATTATTCGCGTATTTCGGCGCAGAGCGAGCGAAATTTCTCTGCAGTTGGAGACTGCATGGCGGAGAGGGAGGGATTCGAACCCTCGGTACAGGTGTTAGCCCGTACAACGGTTTAGCAAACCGCCGCATTCGGCCACTCTGCCACCTCTCCGGCGCGCGGAGTTACAGTTTACCACGTCCGGGATGAGTGCTCTTACCGCTTCAGTCATATACGGTTACGTCTCTTGTGGTCTCACTGTATCCATTTCACCGTTGTGGTGTCCGGGCTCTGTTTCGAATGCTCTGGGAAGCAATCGGGGAGCAAACCTGGCTTTTGGAGCAATGAAAAACTCTCGGACAGGCGCCTCATACGCAGCGATCGCTTCGAGTGTTGGTGGCTTAATGTAGTGTTTCCTTGTGACTCGATCGTTCGCGTGTCTGAGAATCATAGCGGTAATCGACTCTCGAATCCCGATACGTTCGAGGTTCGTCGCCAATCCGCGTCAGAAGCCGTGCCAACCCTCCCATTCGATCCGCCACGCTTCAGCGGTTCTCGCGTCTGCCGCCGGTACAGAGAACCGTCCTATTGCAAGAGCCGTCGGCGTTGCTAGTCGTGTATCCCGGTTACGCTAGTCGCTCTTCGAACTGGGCAAGGTGGAAGCCGGTTGGCGCAACTTTTCTCAAGGGATATGGTCAATAAGCTGATAGGGCTTCATGTCGAGGGCGTGAGCGAGTTTCACAATCACGTCGAGCGTGGGTATTTGGACTCCGCGTTCGATGATGCCCACGGTGTTCCGGTGCAAGTTGGCTTTTTCCGCCAATTTCTCCTGCGAAATACCAGCTTGGCCGCGCAGTTCGCGCAACCGTCGGGCAAAGAGCCGTCCAGGGTCTTTGGTTCGCAATCGAGAAATGATGAATTCTTAACATCGGAACGTCTACACAGTAAGCTGTGGCACAGTATAATGTGCTACACTCTCTGCCGTGGAAACATACTACATTGTGTGTTGGGTTGATGGCGAGAGAGTTGTGCGGTGCGGCCATGAGCACGGGACGATCGGAGAGGCCGAGAGTTGCCGCCCGGAGATTTTAGGTCGATTTATTCGGGCCGTCGGGAGTGAAGGGGAGCGCTCCATAAACGACGAGGAGGTTGAAGTGTGGCGAACACTCGAAAAGAGGATTTGGGTCAGAGCCTAATTTCCCCCATACGAGGCGCGGGACGCGGTCGAGGCGCGAAGGTTTCGTAGCTCTCTGAGGCGCAATCCAAAGCGGTAAGTCGCTGATACAAGTTAACTTGCGAGTCAGGATCAGGGGCAAAAGCACTCGCGGGTATGTAGATTGTTCGCCAAGTTGCCGGAATGCACCTCAGCGGCTAAACAGTCTGCCGGGTGCCCCAGAGCCCGCCCTGAGCGAAGCCACCCGCCCACCCGCCGGAGATTGCGATGGGGTGTTGGGCCCCTAAGAGCGGGCACTCGCTCCGGATTTTCCAAAGAAGGATTGAACGGCGTCAACTAGCCTGTTCAGAATCATTATGACGAGAGATGTGCTAAACCCGAGGATAAACGGAAGGAGAAGCAGCAATGCCTGAGTCGTGACAGTGATCTTCTCTTGCGGCAGTGCACTGTCAGAACCGGGTGCAGTCCTGCTGATGCCTGCGATGAATTCTACGAAGCCCTGAAAACCAAATGGTAGCGTCAAGACAAGACCGAAGAGCGCTCCTAGCGCTATTCTGAGCACCATCAGCCGACGATTGGTAAGGTCGAATGTTATGTCCTGCTGGAGTGAGAGAGCGTTCATGCCAATAAATGCCACCGAGCCAATCGCGCCCAAGCACATAAGCCAAACTAGGTAGAACGGCAGCGACACCCTGGCACCCATGTGATGGAACAGTACCGCTCCAACCAATGCCGCTAGAGCGGCCAATGCCAGAAGTATAGGTAATATCGAAACCCACGACGGGATTTCCCCAAGAATGAAACGCCGTCTCAACGGCTCCGTAAGTTGACGAAAGAGAGTCTGTGTGTGGAACTCGACGGCAGACCACTCTTCCTGGGTCGGTGCTCTACCTTTATCGCTGTGTTGTAGGAGATTGAGCCTCCCGAACGAAAGCACGCCCGAGTCCCCGGGATTTACGTTAATGGCCTCCTGAATGAGAAAGGATCGCAATTCCTTGAGGCGCTTGAGGTCCCTGATAAAATGTTCGTCATTAACACTGACCGCAGCCTCCGAGATCACCTCAGCGTGGTATTCGCTCCCAACATCGATTACTGGGATAGAAACCCTATCTTGTGCCATAGTCGTTCCTCCGCGGTGGTACCTTTCGCGAAATAACTCAACCAAGCCTTAGCCCGACCAATCGCACGTATGTTATCCCCGACCTATTACGATTACAAGGGGCCACCCGCAGTTGGCGTACGCCAGGGCTGCCGAACGCTCGCGCTCAGCGTTTGTTCAGGTCCGGCGTCTCAAGAAACGCTTGCGGGAGCAGAGAGAGGCAGCCCTGGCGCACGCCATGTCTCCCTTCACACAACTGGAAATCACGCTCACTCGTTGCAGTTCCTTCTGACTCAACGCGAATGTCCTTCCTCTCATGGGGCGACATTTTCACGTTGCCGTTAGGGGGTGACAGAATATGGAGCTAAAACAGCGAAAACAAAGGACAATCCCCGCGCTGGAATAATCCAGCCAAGTGAGAGAGAATATTAAGTTTGCGCTTTCAGCAGGCTTAGCCCTGCCTGGATTCAGGCCGGCTTAAAGCTTCTGGGTTCGAATGAAGACGAGCTTCGGGCGGGGTTATGTCGGCTCATGTAGTGCGCTTGAAAGTCGAATTATGCGCCCAGTCTTTCCACGCCTAGGCGTCCCGTTTGGCCCCCTAGGGCGTTCCGCCGGCGTCAGGAGCGACATCTAAATTCTGCAATACGCAACGGGTGATACCGGAGACCTTTACCATGGCTAGCACCTTGATCGAAGTCGCAACAGCTCCCCCAGATCACAAACATCCCAGGCTAGAGATGTGGGTCGAAGAGATGGCCCGGATGTGCAAACCGGATCGAATTTACTGGTGCAATGGTTCGCAGGAGGAGTATCAGGCGCTGATGAAGATGCTGATCCTCACCGGCACGGCGATTCCGCTGGATCCGGAGAAGCGCCCAAACAGCATCCTGGTCCGCTCGGACCCGGCCGATGTGGCGCGCGTCGAAGACCGGACTTTCATCTGCTCGCGAAACAAAGAAGACGCCGGCCCGACCAACAACTGGGAAGATCCGGTCAAGATGAAAAAGAAGCTGGCGGAGTTGTTCGCCGGCTCGATGGTGGGCCGCACCATGTTCGTTGTCCCATACAGCTTGGGCCCGATCGGCTCCCCCATCGCAAAAATTGGAGTCGAGATCACTGACTCAACCTACGTGGTCGCCAACATGCACATCATGTCTCGTGTGGGGACGCATGTGCTCGAGGTTCTTGGCGAAGATGGCGAGTTTGTCCGCGGACTGCACTCCGTCGGCGCTCCGCTCGGCCCGATCCAGCCCGATAAGACATGGCGCTGCAACTCCGACCATAAGTACATCTGCCACTTTCCGGAAACGCGTGAGATATGGTCGTATGGCTCCGGTTACGGCGGCAACGCGCTGCTGGCGAAGAAGTGTCACGCGCTGCGTATCGCATCGGTGCAGGCCCGCGATGAAGGTTGGATGGCCGAGCACATGCTGATTCTCAAGCTGATCAGCCCATCCGGTCAGGCGAAATATATGACGGGCGCATTCCCTTCCGCGTGTGGCAAGACCAATTTGTCGATGCTGATCCCGACGATTCCCGGCTGGAAGGTGGAGACCATCGGCGATGACATTGCGTGGATGAAATTCGGCGCCGATGGCCGCCTCTACGCCATCAATCCGGAATTCGGCTTCTTCGGAGTCGCACCCGGCACCAGCATGAAATCGAATGCCAACGCCATGCTCAGCATCACGCGCAACTCCATCTTCACCAATTGCGCGATGACCATGGAAGGCGATATTTGGTGGGAAGGCATGAGCGATGAAAAGCCAGGCATGTTGGTGGACTGGCTGCGCCGCCGCTGGACCACCGATTCAGGAAGAAAGGCCGCGCATCCCAATGCGCGCTTTACAACTCCCGCAACGCAATGCCCGGTGATCGCGCCTGAATGGGAGGATCCAAAAGGTGTTCCCATCGATGCAATCCTGTTTGGAGGAAGGCGAGCCGGAATCGTTCCGCTGGTCACCGAAGCTTTCGATTGGCGACATGGAACTTTTCTGGGGGCAACCGTGAGCAGCGAGACCACCGCCGCCATCGCGGGTAAAGTCGGACAGTTGCGCCGCGATCCCATGGCCATGCTGGCGTTCTGCGGCTACCACATGGGCGACTACTTCGGCCATTGGCTCAAGATAGGTGAGCACTCGAAGCCATCGAAGCTGCCGAAAGTTTTCTACGTCAACTGGTTTCGTCAGGATGCGAATGGGAAATTTCTGTGGCCGGGCTTTGGCGAAAACAGCCGCGTTTTGAAATGGATTTTTGAGCGTTGTGACGGCAAAGTGCATGCTACGGAGACTCCAATCGGCCGGATTCCCGAGGTCGCCGATCTCGATACGAGGGGGCTCGACATCCAAGGCCCGCACGTTGAGGAGCTTCTCAGTGTCGACATCAAGGGTTGGTTGGCGGAAGTGCCGCTTATCAAGGAGCACTTCGCCCACTTCGGCGACCATCTTCCCGAAGGATTGAATGAAGAGGTCAAGGCGCTGGAAGAGCGGCTTCGAGCTGCCAAGGGATAATAATGATTAATAATTAAGGATGACATTCGGGTGCCGCTTCCCGACTCCCCCCAGCTTAAATCGGCGAATTGTATCCCTTTACGATCAGCTCTTCCGCGATGCGCCGCGCTTCCGGAAGTGTTGCCGACGCTTTCCGATCGATTTCTGCCGGCAAGTTTTTTTGTATTCCTGCCAACTCTTCATCGAACAGACGCGTTCTTAACGCAGGTGTGTGCTCGATCTGTTTGCCATCGTCGCCGCGCACTTTCACCTTGTGGCGCACGCGCTGCGCAATCATCAGGCGGTAGATGCGGTCCGTCGCTAGATCCTCCATGTAGCCATCCAGCAGGCTAGCGCCCTTTCCATTGAGCACTCCGTTGCGATAACGAATCACGGTGCGCACGGCAGCCCGCGTTCCAGCGAGCGTGGTCTCGCCCACACCCTTCGGCGTTGGCCGCAGATCGGGATGCGAATTCGGCAGCTTCGGCCGTTTCGCAATCTGATTGGGAAATGGAAACTGAGCGACCGCAATCTCGTTCTGGTCGGGATGCCCAGTCCACGCCCCGTCCATCAGACTGTCGGCTTCATTTTTCTTATCCTGCTTCAAAACTTTCAGTGCTCGCTCGTTCAACTCAGCGTCACTCCGGCTGGGAAAAAGCGCCGTCATTCCGCCAATCGCCAGCGCTCCATGCTTGTGGCAAATCTCCGGCATCAGCGTGCGGAAGTTCTGGAAAAATGCCACGTCGTGCGGGATTGTGTTGCGATCTGGCAGAACCCAATCAGGATCTTCCGACATAAAGTCGATCAGCGATGCCATGTAATCCCAGCGGCCAAGATTCAGTCCCACGCAGTGCTCGCGCAGATTGAAAAGAAATTCCTCCATCTGATACGCCAGCGGATGCGCTTCCACCAACGCCATGCACTTGATGTAGTCGTGCGGCAAACCCTTTTGCTTCGCAAAAACCTGGAAGAGGTCACGCCACCAGAACGCCTCCTCGGCGGATTCGCTCTTCGGGATGTACACCGAGAAATTGTGCGGCAGCCATGCCGGATCGATCTGGTACCACAGCAAGGCCAGATCGAACAACGAGGCCGACATGATCTCGTTCTTGATCACCCCGCCCTGGCTGATGTGCAAACCGCGCGGGCGCACCCAGGTCACGGTCTTCGAGCGCTGCACCGTAACTTTTTTCTGCCGTTTCTTGTCGTCGTAGCTGAGCTCATATTTGTAAGCGGCGATGGTGTTCTTGATCGCCAGCATGATGTGCTCCCAGATGTTGGCCGTGGAATCTTCAATATCGATCATGACGGCAGGCGAGCCGGAATTCAGGAGTTTAACCGTCAATTCAGCGTCATCGGCCGGCCCCGTCATCTGGTTGCGCTGGTCCGCGCACCAGGCGGGAACCTCGATCTTCCAGTCCGAGGTCGTTGCCTCGGACGCCGGCAGGTAGTTTGGTGGCTTGCCGCTATGCGAAGCCTGCAAGACTTCGGCGCGCTTTGCCACCAACTTCTGCTGCCAGGGTGTGAACTGCTTGTGGAGCGGCAACAGGAAGTCGACAAATCCCCGCGGAAGATCGTTCGAATCCAGGTTCGAGGGGGCGTAATTCATATACTGCGAGGTGATATTTTCAGTGGGCGATACCATGACGAAATCCTTCAGATTCCTCAATAAAAACAGCCATTCCAAAGCACTTAGACCAGTGTACACATCCCCGCTGCGGGCGCGAAGGTGTTCGTGTTTCGTAACATAATTAACTTTCTTTTAGACTGCAGGCAAATTGGTGAAAAACTCAGCAGCAATGAGGGGGAAGAGTGAATCCGCATGACTGCCCGCGCTGCGGCGGTACCGGATACGTTGCCAGGCCTGTAGACGTGAGTGGTAAGTCTGACGGCATTGCATTTATCCGCATGAAATGTCCAGCCTGCGCAGGTAGTGGCCGGAAACGCTCAATCCCACCTTCGACCGCGGGCTGACCGCACGGCCTGTGGTGCTTGCGAAAAACGTACGAGCCCGGGGCGTCATATTCCCGCCCTGAAATGACAACCCGGGCCGGACGTTTCCCCGCCCTTCCGCTATCGACCCTAGTACTTAGCAATTTAGATTGTTGATTCTGATTTTTGACTATTGATTGTGTAGGTACAATTCCGCTCTTTGCCCGCTTCACCCTGAGCGTTTGTCATCCTGAGCGGAGGCGTACTTCAGGCGAAGCGAAGGATCTCATGCTCCTCCGCCCTCGCGCGTAAGCGAGGACGCACCGCCACCGAAGTACTCTGAACCACCATCCCGCTCACGCGATCGCCCCCTTCGTCCTCCGCCGCCGAGGCGCAGCCGCACTCTCAATCCGATTGCGCCCCGCGTTCTTCGCGCGATAGAGCGCCTTGTCCGCAGCCTGAATCACTTCTTCTGCCGAAAAGCTCTCCTGCGTTGAAGTTGCGACTCCAATGCTGGCGGTCACCGAAATTTCGGATCCCTCGTTAGCAACCTTCTGAACGGCGCGAGGCTTCCTTGCGCCCTCCGGTTTCGAGTTCCGCCGATCCGCACCACGCGGCTGCTGGCGGCGATCCGTGCCCCGCAGGCGGAACGAACTGGCCTCGATCGCCGCGCGCAGCTCTTCCAGATCGTCCAGAACTTCCCGCGTAGTTTTACCCGGAAACACGATGGCAAATTCCTCTCCGCCACAGCGGTAAGCCTGGCCTCCGCCGTCCACCCTCGCCAGCCGCGAAGCCACCAGCCGCAAAACCTGGTCTCCCGTGTCGTGGCCGTAGGTATCGTTGCACCGTTTGAAGTGGTCGATATCAACCATCGCTATAGAATAAGGATGCGCCAGCCGAAGCAGCGCATCGTGAAACGCGCGCCGCGAAGGCAGCGTCGTCAGCTCATCGTGATAGGCGAGCAGGTAAGACGTCTCGACAATCGTGCCGGCCAGCAGAAACGCGGCCGCGGCAAAGTAAACCGACGGAATTCTCCCGATCCCTCCAAAGCGCAGCGCCAGAAAGCAAGCTGCGAGCGCCCACAGAAGTCCGCTTTCCACTGGCTTGTGCGATAACAAAAAGCGTATGAGCAATACCACCACCGCCGCCGCAAACGCCAGTTGCGCTGCGAAGGGCAATGGTGTTGCCAGCGCAGCGTGGTGAACCGTGTGCGCCACCGCCGGTTCAGGCCGGCAGAGCACCGCCACGACCACCGACTCGACAAATAGCAGTAGTCCCGAAGGTGCGAGGTTCAGGTAGGCAAATCCATTTTCGCGTTGTAGCGAAAGCAGAACAAAGTCGAGCGGCAAAAGAATTCCGATCGCCGCGATGGCAAGGCTTCCCGGCTTGCTCCCCGCATGTCCCGCAGAAAAATAAGAGATCGCCTGCTGCGCGAGAAACAGAATCAGCAGCGCCGAAAAGATGCGGGTCGAGTGAAATCGCCAGGCAAGCAGCAGCCCTACAATCGTCGCCCCATAGAAGGCGTAGTTGACGAACGCGGGCGTCGGCGCCAGCAGCCCAGAGTGCAGCAGCGTCGCGACCACTAGCAAGAAAACGCCCGGAATAATCAGCGACTTCATCGCCCAAAAATCCCCAACCTGATTATCTCTGGCGGTAGAGTTGGCAGTAATTGACCGCTCGGGTTCGGCCAACTCGACCGTGAAAGAGCGGCGCTTCAGCGCCGCATAAGCGATTCATATCAGAGCACGCTTCAGCCGTGGGCGGGTGGCCCAGCTTTTCTGCTCTGTTTTTTCCAACCCGTTTCAGAACTGGGGGTACCGGGGGGGTGCGTGGCGATGCTGCCTGGGGGGGATTCGGGAGCCTAAGACCTTGGTCACCCGTCCGCGAGAATCTATAGCAGCCCATTCAACTGCGCCAGCAGCCGCTGCCTTCGATTCGGTTCGATCACCTTGGAAGCTTTGATCACATTAACCAACCTTTGCCTGAAGTCGGCTGGCAGGATCCCAAAATGCTCGAACGAACCCTTGCGGTGATGCTGGATCAACGTCCCGTACGAAATAGGAAACTGGTTCCTGGGATCAATGAGCGTGCGCTTAGTGAATAAGGGACACTCACCAGCTTCATAGACAACCACTTCCTTCAGGCGCTCCGGGTTTTGATCGAAGCTTTCGGTTCGGGAAGTTGTTTTCAGTGCATAGGCATGTTTTGCGACGTGTGAAATCACAGCAAACCGCTTGAACACCGCCTGCCCAAGCAATACGACAGGAATCCTTATTACCGAAAAAACCGGAATTTCTTCTGGCTTAAACGGCAAGGGGATGCTCAGGGAAAACCCGGCTGAGGGCATAGTTTTCTAATAGTTCCTGTTTGGTCCCTGGCACAACAAAAGTATTGCCTTCAAAAAAATCCTCGTAATCAATCGACGGATTGCGCGAATCTGGTTCCCTTTCCGCGGCCTTCATATATGCCGGCAGGGAATGGGTAAATTCAACCAGCCTATGGAAGTTCCACTTGCCGAACTCAGTAATGACTTTGTCAAGAATCTCGACGTCTGACTCCGACAACACAGACATGTCAGGTTTTACTTTCGGCAAGAATGTGGGATAGGGATCGCCACTTACCTGAAGCGCGGTTTCTATTCCTGTGCCCCAGAATTCGGGTGAAATGTCGCCCGTGATCAGTCCATTCAACAGATCGAGAACTTCCGAGGGAACTGGACCATTCGGCAGGGCGCAATAGCGTCCGCCAACAATCGCCCTGCCGTACTTGGCGATATGCACGAAATCGCCAAGGAAGATAAGTTTTCCAATCTTAAACTTGGTGGGATCGCTTACACGCGAGGCTACGTACAACATGACCGCAACAAGTTTTTCAGGATCGAGTGGAAGCCGGGTAATCATAAATAACCCGCATCATCGCGGTGTCTTACATTGCACTTATGCTGGTGCAGCATAACACGGTTCTGCAATCATATTTCTTCGTCCTATGCACCAAGGTCTCTGCGTCCATTCGTGATATTGACGGCAAACCCAAAGCGCGAGAAGCTGCTCATGCGTCCTAAGAACGGGACGCGCCGGTGCCGAAAACACCGACGCATCCCTGACCAAAGTCGCCTTAACACAGATTGAGGCAACCATGGCTATCCCACAAAGTAGTCGTTATCTATCCCTGCCGCAAGGTCGTCCATCACATCGCGGCCCGTCGCAATTAACCCCTCTTTCGAATACAGCGAATCCTCCTCCCTGGGGCTGAACTTCCGACTTCCCAAAAATGAACTCTGAGGCGCGCTAAGGGATTGGTGCGCCTTGGGAACACGCGTCGCAGCCAGAGGACTTAATCCATGCGATTTCCTATTTACGAATACCTGTACCAGCTCAACCGGAACCTGCACGAGACAGTAGAAATCCTGGAGCACATTCGCAAATCGCCCGGCGTGGACAAGAAGCAATTCCATGCCTATCAGGTGGAAATCGAGCACTTGCGGGCTGAGGCCAGTCAGCACGTGGCCGAAAGCATGGACCAGATCGAAGCCAAAGAGTCGTTGCAATTGTGGAAGCAGAAGAGAGCTTACGAGAAGAGCCTGGGCGACCCCGACGACGTGTATTTCGAGGTGCGCAACCGCGAGGAGGAGCGCCGTAAACAAGGGCTCCCATCTTTGATTGGAATTTTGCGCGGGCACATCTGTGAGCCCGGAGACGAAGAAATCGACCAGAAAATCGATGACGAAGTCGACAGCGAACCGGAAAAGACGGCCTCCCACGTTTCGCGGCAAACACGAAAAGTACGGCCGCAGCCACGTCAATCGAAAAGATCAGGCCGCAGCACGAGAAATTAGAAATCAAAAAATCGAAAATTAAGGAGCAACACGATGACAGACAAGAAAGCAATTTTAGGAACCACACCCTTGGAGTGGCATTCAACAGAAGATATGCCGCCGATGCATGTCGAGGAATATGCGGAGGAAAGCTGGATGCAGTCCGAGCCACTGTTGCTCGCCGACGCTGCCGGAACCATGGCAGTCGGCTACTGCCAGCAGCCTTTCGACGGCAAGCCCGAGTTCGATACAGTATGCGTCCAAAAGATTGGCGAAATCCGCAGTTGGGCGCTGCTGGCAAAACCTCCCGTCCCGAAGGAACCACGATGAAAGACCGGCTACAAAAGTTAC
>Ga0210391_10004044_pt1 | contig 12332 bp, 11 predicted proteins | sample IncBWC12OmetaG_FD_160573 | JGI IMG/M metagenome (GOLD analysis project Ga0210391, IMG submission 160573) | Forest soil microbial communities from Barre Woods Harvard Forest LTER site, Petersham, Massachusetts, United States - Inc-BW-C-12-O ... | reverse complement strand
CATTAACGGGGGAGATTGGGTGATATTGGGTATTACTTGCGTTTGGGTGGGAATTGGCTAAAATTGGGTGAAATTGGGTATTTCGGCTATGCACGACATCACGAACATCGTTATTACGCCGGAGATCCTGAGGCTCATCGCCGATATCGAAAACCACCCCTGGCCCTGAAGACATTCGATACGTTGCTCAACAAGAGCGACCGCGCGGTTGCCGAGCAATGCGCCAAACGTGCTTAGAAGATCACTTCGATTGCATCGACCCGTGGGGGATAAAACGCCAGACGTTCTTTAATGTCGGCGACTGCCTCGTAAGGATTTTCGTACGTCCAAACGGCGTATTCCGACTTCGATCCGCCAATGGGAATGCTGTAGTAGGTACAATCACCCTTGTACGGACAATAAGTGTAATGCGTGGTCCGAACGAGCAACGACATGTCCGCATCCTTGCGCGGCAAGTAGTAAACCGGCGGATACCCCTTCTCTTCGAGCCGAAGCGCTTGCGCCGATTCAGCGACGATCTTCCCGGCTATCGTTACACGCACCTTTCCTACAGCCGGAGAAATCGTGATCGGATGGTCGGGCCCGGGAATTCTGATCTCCTTGCCGGTGGTCGACTTGGTATGCATTGTGCTCCCCACATTGTCAGTCATAGCTTTGAACCTCCGTCGACCGGGATACTCGCTCCTGTAATCCAGCGCGCCGCCTCCGAAGCTAGGAACGCGACTACGTCTGCGACATCTTCCGGCTTGCCGATTCGCTTAAGTGCTTGCATCCCGAGAGTGACCTCGCGGCCTGCTTCAGTTTTGGTGAAGTTCGACATATCCGTGTCGATCACACCAGGCGCGACTGCATTTACGCGAATGCCTCGCGGCCCAAGAATGGCAGCCCAGTTCTTGACCAAAGTCTCTAATGCTCCCTTGGTCGAGGCGTAAGCGAGGATCGAGGGGGTGTCCGAACCGGGCTTCCCAACTACGGCGTGCGCCGCGATCGAAGAAATCACAATGATGTTCGAGCCTTCGCCGAGGACGGGCAGGAGTTGCTGCACGAGGAAAAACGGGCTTCTCACATTCGTCGCAAAGAGATTGTCAAAATCCTCTACCGTGTAATCCGCGATGCGTGCCGCCTTGCTGATTCCGGCGTTGAGTACCAGCACATCTAATCGACCGCCTACGATTGAGCGTACCTGTTTTGCCAGCAGCGCAGCACCGTTCGGAGTTCCTAGGTCCGCCGAGATCGTGTTTGCGCGTCCGCCCTTCGCTTGGATCTCGGAGACGAGAGATTCCGCTTCCTGCGCGGAGCGGCCATAGTGAACCAGGACGTTCGCCCCGGCCCTGGCAAGTGCCGCTGCGGTGGAGCGGCCAATTCCTCTTGACGCACCTGTGACGAGCGCGGTTTTATGTTGGAGTGTAGTCATTTTTTCCTATCCTACCAGGAGATTCAGATACTCATTCCGTCATCCACGGCAAAGATTCATGGGCTCGGGAGGCATGAGTAAAATGCTTGCCGGAGGCATCCAAAAGCTCATCACCTCATCAGATGTGTTAGCGAACCGGGCGTCGCATCTTGGAGCGATAGTTTGTGGGCTTGAACAGTCATGCTTTCGGGATATGTTGGTGAAAGATGGAATTGAGACACCTGCGCTATTTCGTTGCGGTGGCCGAGACCAAGAGCCTCACCTTGGCCGCGAAAGAAAAGTTGCACACGTCCCAGCCTTCTCTCAGTCGCCAGATCAGGGACCTTGAGGAAGAGGTAGGTGCACAACTCATGACGCGCACAGCTCGCGGCGTCGAGCTGACACCGTCGGGCAGAGCCTTTCTCGATCACGCGCGTACAGTGCTATCGCAAGTTGGCGCGGCCGCTGAAGCTGCGCGCCGGGTCGCTCATCCCGCCAAGCCGTGCTTTACCATGGGCTTTCTGACCGGCCACGAATTGACGTGGATGCCCGAAGCCTTACGGATCTTGCGCGACGAACTCCCCAACATCGACGTGATGATATCGAGTCAATCCTCCCCGCTGCTAGCGGACGGCATTTCGAAAGGAAAGATCGATGCGGCTTTCCTTCGGCGGGAAAAAGGGGTGCCCGGATTGGCGTTTCGCCTTCTTGTGAAGGAGCCCTTGATGGTGATTTTACCTAGTGACCACCGTCTCGCTGCGCTCAAAACCATTAGTCCGAGGGATCTAGTAGGCGAGACATTCGTGGCTGTGTCCAAGACGGCTCCTGTACTGCGTAAGATCATCGACAATTACCTGAAGCGGTCTGGGGTCAATATCACGCCCGCTCACGAGGCGGATCACGTCACCATGGGAATGTCCTTAATAGTGTCGGCGCGCGGCGTGGGACTGTTGCCTGCTTACGCACAGAATTTTCTCTTTTCTTCCGTAACGAGTCGCCCTCTCAAAGGAGTTGCCCCAACCGTTGATCTGGTCCTTGGCTACAGAAAGTCGAACCAGTCTCCCATCCTGAAGCTTTTCCTATCGAGATTGGACGAGTTGGTAACTCGTGTCTCAAAAAAGGCGCAGTAAGCCGGGCGCGTCTGGCTTTTGCTCCGTTTCCGCCGTCGGACTTCCCCTCGCCGGACCCGCAGATGTCGTAAGTCCATTCCACACTCCCATGCTTCTCAGGCATCGATGCCAGCCGAACAAAGTATGCTTCAGCCGCGATGCGAATCGCCAACTTCACAATCTAACCCAAGTAATCTGAGCGATCCCGAAAAAGGCTTGGCTGACGATATGTCATGCCTGACCTGCATGGGCGCCAGATCAAAGGGGGTAGTCGCTATGAGCTCACCAGTTGTTTTAATCACCGGCGCACTGACAGGCATCGGTCGCGCCACAGCCTTGGCCTTCGCCCATGAGGGAGCGCGGGTCGTTGTTTCCGGTCGACATGACGATGAAGGACAGAAGCTTGCCACAGAGCTGCGCAACCTCGGCACCGAGGCCGAATTTGTACGCACCGATGTGCGCCATGACGGCGAAGTCAAGAACCTCGTTGACGAAACCATTGCTCGTTTCGGTCGTCTGGACATTGCCGTCAATAATGCTGGCACAGTGGGCGATCCCGGCCCCGCTGCCGATGTAACCACCGAAGCTTATCAAGCCATCTTCGACACCAATGTGCTCGGTGTACTTCTGAGCATGAAGTACGAGATTCGGGCGATGCTTCGGCAAGGCAAGGGCAGCATTGTGAACATCTCGTCTGCATACGGCAAAGTCGGTGGCCCGACCGCTTCGGTGTACGTCGGCAGCAAGCACGCCGTGGAAGGCATTACGAAGTCTGCGGCGCTCGAACTCGCCGGTACAGGAGTTCGTGTGAATATCGTTGGCCCCGGCCCGGTGGAAACGAGAATGTTCAACCATTTTGCGCAGTCAAAGGAAAACAAAGCAAATTTCCTCGACTCGCAAGTCCCGAACAAGCGCATCGGCACGCCCGAAGAAATTGCCAATGCCATCATGTTCATTGGTTCTGACAAGGCTTCCTACATCGTTGGGGCATCCCTGGCGGTTGATGGAGGGATGATCGCAGACTAGGCCCTCGCAACCGGGGGGCGTCGCGCTTCTATGGGAAACGAGGCCTCCTACCCGGGTCTGGGATAGGGGCGGAATGCAGACATTGAAGGAAAGGACAACGTCGATGGCCGAAGATAAGAAGCTGCAGGGGAAAGTAGCAGTCATCACCGGCGGCACCGAAGGAATCGGATTGGCTACAGCAAAGCTGTTCGCCAAAGAGGGTGCGTATGTCTTCATTACGGGCCGTCGCCAGAAGGAACTCGACAAGGCCGTGAAGGCAATTTGCACCAACGTGTCTGGCGTTCAGGGAGATATTGCCAACCTGAACGACCTTGATCGTCTCTATGAGACCGTCTCTAAGGTAAAGGGGCGAATCGATGTTGTTTTCGCCAACGCCGGGGTTGGGGAATTTGTTCCCTTCGGGGCCGTTACCGAAGAGCATTTCGACAAACTATTCAACGTTAATGTAAGGGGAACGCTGTTCACGGTGCAAAAAGCCTTACCGCTGCTGAAGGATGGTGGCTCTATCATTCTCAATGGCTCCGCCGCGAGTGTTAAGGGTACCGCCGCCTTTGGCGTCTACGCCGCGAGTAAGGCTGCAATCCGCTCTTTCGTGCGAACCTGGACGACAGATCTGAAGGACCGTCATATCCGCTCAAACGTAGTTAGTCCGGGTCCGATCAACACGCTACTGGCGAGTCGGCACGCTCCAGACGTGATCGCACGGATTGTGTCTACCGTTCCGATGGGACGCATGGGGGATCCCGACGAAGTTGCGAAGGCGGTGCTGTTTCTGGCTTCGGATGACTCCAGTTTCATCACGGGTATTGAACTGTTCGTTGACGGCGGCAGAGCGCAGATCTAACGGCGCAGCGCGACCATATATTGACTGGGAGGAGAGTCGCGAGACTGTCGGGAATGAAAGGGAACGAACCCCATTACTTATCAATTAGCGCCACTCGCGCCAGAGCGCGGAAGAACGGGTCGCGCAGGCACGCCTTTAGGACAGAAGTTCTCTCTATAATGCAAGAAGTTCCGGTAACGCGGCGATGTTACCCCTTGCATCTTGCACAAAATACAGTACGGCATGGTTCGTGCTCCAACTACGAGAACTAAAGAAAAATTAACTTGGAGGAGCGATGCCGAGCGTACACATCGACAGTCTAGGTGAGATGGCAATCGTTGAATGTGCGGGGAGATTTGTCCGCAATGACGCTGCCTTAAAATTACGAGACGCGGTTAAGTCACAGGCAAACGCTCGTGTTGTGGTTTTGGACCTCACGGAAATGCAGGCAATCGGTGGCGGGGGGCTGGGGATGCTGGTGCTCTTGCAGAGATGGGCGGAGGACAACGATATTCGATTCAAGCTCTTCAACCCGACCGGGCCTGTGCTCGACAAGCTGAAGCACGCTGATTTTGAGATTGTGAAGACGGCGTGATACGCAACGCCCGTTCATACTGCATTGGCATATATCTGCGGCGGCGGGTTCCTGATCACTCCTGCTCAAACTACAAGCAACCCGGCGCGATGGCTCCAAGGATTGCCGCAGACGCCCCAGTCGTTTGTCGGCTATCGGGGGAGCGAACCAGTTCCGGGCAGGAGTTCCACCCGTCGAAGTCCAGCTCCTTTCACGGCGCACTTTTTCGCCAACTACGACAGAGATTGATGGCTACGGCGTAAGATGTTGGCGTCTCGAATGAACTCCGATGGGTTTCCTTCGCAATCTTAAGCTTTGGTTGACTCTGCCGCGAATGACCGACCCGGACTTTGGGAAGTTGATATTCATGCATATGGGCAAGCACCCAGAGCGGTCGTACTGGGAATGCGAGTGGACCCTCCCTGCGACGGGTGGAGTTGTTTTAATTACGCTTCGGGGAGGGGAGAGTGGCCCGAGCGCTGATGCACGACAGTTTTACCTAGCCTTGCCAGCCCGGTACGAATCTATCCTGAAAGCCTGCCGCCCGAGATTGGAGCAGGTTTTTCGTGATTGGCGCATCCCTAAGGAAGCCCTGCGTACGGCGCGTCTCTCTCCCTTCTGGAATGAGTCACTGGAACAGCGATTCCGTTTGTGGGATGTTGCCACGGGCAAAACGATCGCGACTTCTCCTCTCATCTTTCCCAGGCTGAACTTAACTGTCGAAGGCAGGAACGAGGAACTGGATCCAAGCCTGGAGCTAAGTGCCAACGGCCAGGCCGTGCTGGTTTTCTGGAAGTCGGCGTGGAATGAAATCCTTCCGATCTTCGTCTTCTCCGAAGCGCCAGTAGGCACTGCCCCAACCACATATTGAGATCTTGACCCTCGGGCGCCGGGCTGGAGTCAATCAGTGACGCGATGTTACAACAGGGCCGAAAGTCGCGGTCCCGGCGCTGAAAACAAAATAGTTACTGGCACGACTTTCATGAGGTTTTGCGGGCCAGCGGCCCGAACTGACAGTTACGCTCAGTGATTCGCTGGGACACGATACCGGGGATCGATTGAGTGGCAGTGTGGGCTCTTCTAGCTGAAATAGGGGACAACATGGCGCAGTTTCCAACCGCTGACCAGTCATCTTCAAGCAATGGGGAAACGACGTTCGGTCACTCAGGCTTAGTATCTGGAGCGGCGGCCCTAAGACCAGAGGAAAACCTTATGGGCTGCAAACGGTATCCGTTGCGTGTGCGTACTTTGTATTTCTGAGCTTTTTCGCCGACCAGCTTTACTGTGATTGCACGCCAACCGGCGTTCGGATTCGCTTTGGGATAGTAGCTGAGCAAGTATAGATGCGCGAGATCGTCCTGGACGGAAGCGAATGCGCGCCTCTCATCTTTCCAACTTTTGGCAAAGTAAGCCTTGCCTCCGGTGGCCGCGGTCATACGCTCGAAGACGGCGGTGGAAACCGGCTCCAGCTTCGCTTGCTGCGTGCTGATCATGTAAATGGAGACCCCCGTCGACTGGGCGAGTTCGGCGACGTCTTCAGGTGGCACTACGCTCGAGTTATCCGGGCCGTTGGAGAACACGACGACGATTCTTCTGCCGGTGAACTGGGCAGCATCTTTTACGGTCAGCAGGAGAGCGTTGTAAAGAGCAGCTGAGTCTCCAGCTACTGTGGAGCGCACGCCGCGCAAAACCTGCACGCGGTCGGAGGTTAGGCTTGCGGCTCGTGACAGATCCCTGCTGTAGGAATAGAAGGCTATCTTGTCGGCGCTTTCGAGAGAGTGAACAAACTCAGAGATCGCATCCTCGGCGAAAACAAAGTCGCGATACATGTAGTTACTCGTGTCGAACAGAATGAAGACATCGGAGCCTGCAATTAGCGAGGAAAAGGTTTGAGGCGGGTCAGCGGTGTGATCCGCGCTCTGATCGGCGGCGGCTGCGACCTGTGCGTGGGGCGATTCAGACCCGAGGACGCTGCGTGCGGGCGCATTTCCCTCGGCAAAGGTCGCGAGCTTCTCGCTGATTCCGTCCTCTGTGATCACAAAATCATCGGGGTGAAGCCCGGTAATGTAATTTCCATTCTTGTCGGTGACAGCAACATTGAGTTGCACCATGTTGACCACGATGCGAACGGAGGAGTCATCCTGGCATTCGATCTTTCCGCTCGAAGAAAATAAACCGAGGAGAATGAAAAATGAAAGAAACGATTTGCAGCGCATATTTCTAAGCTCCTGTTCTCGCGAGTCGATGCTGGCGGTGCGTTACTCGGCGGATCTGCGCCTCGAGTTTGAATCAGGGTCACCGATACTGCTTAATGCAGCGCCCTTTCGCTTCCGAAAATCCTCGCCCGCTTCGCGCAAAGCGCGAAGGATTGCGGGCCAATCCTCCAAGTCGCTAGCAAAAATCTTTTCGACCATTTGCCGCGTCAGTTCCGGGACCAATTGATTCAATGCGACTGGGGGATAACCTTGTTCATCCGCCAGTCGCGCCCAATAAAGGTTCGAGGAATCCCAGGATTCGGCCAGCAGACGGCTGGCAAAACCCGACACCGCAGGCAGCGGAGGCACGTTGAGCAACTCGCGGGCATAGGTATGGTTCAGCGCAGGATGCGGTACCCCAAAATCCTGCGACAAAAGTTCCCAGCTCACTTCTTCCGGATGTTGACGACGCAGATCTTGCAGTTCCTGATCAGCCGTTCCGTAAGAAATCGTTTCTTCCGGATACCGGCGCTCGAATTCTGCGGCCAGGTAAAAAGTATCGGCCGGGGTCATGTTCGCGAGAACCTCCGAGGCCTGCCCAGCGTGCAGGACCTGCTCGATTTCTTCCGAGCGCTGCGGCAGGACACGGTCTGAAAGGATCGCCATTATTTTGGCTCGCAGTTTCTCGTTGCCTGCGGACGCGGTCAGAAGTTCTTCGCCAGTTCGCTGATAGAGGGTGACTGCGTGCAGCTCATCAGGAGTGACGGTCCACCATCGAGGCAGGACTGCGCTAATCAAGAGACTCGGTACTAACTCTTGCCAAATGAGAGCTTGCACGTTCTTGGGAGCGATGAAGTCTTCTTCCATTTGAGCAAGCACATAGGGGAGATCGGCAAGGGAACCCACGAAATGAGCGCCGCCACCGGCAGGGTAGCCCGCGCCGAACAGTTGGGGTGCCTGCCAGATCGTTGTTATACCTTCAACGGATTCGCCCGAAAAATCGTGAGAGCGAACTAAAAGCGGGTTGTTGTGCAGTACTTGGGCGCACGGCGGTTCATAGTAGGCATAGTTTAGACCTACAAGAATGTCCCTAAGAAACGGAGTGAGTTGACCGCGAGCTTCTTCGAGTTGCGCGCGCGATGCTTTGGCGGACCTAAGGGCTCCTCCTACGTTGGTTCGCATCTCTAAATCCGTATGATGGTTGTTGTAGACACTCGGGGCCCATTCCGTTCTCTCGCTTTTCGTAAAGATCGGCTGAGGCATCTGGAATTCATGTAGCTCTTCCGCCATGTGCAGCAGATATTCCTCCGGCGGTTTTCCGTTACCCTTTCGCCTTAACGCATCACTCAACGCGGCGAGCGTGTCGAGTGAGACTAATCGCTGACCATCAAGGACAGACCGGATATTATCGGCCAACTCGCGATGAATCTTTTTGCCTTCGGGCGAGGTCTGTTGAGGACCGGCGAGCAGTTCAACAACTTCATTTTGCGATACCGCGGGGCTGCCGGCAGCTGAGTGTAGTAGTTGCTCCAAGGAGCTTCGTCCCGCGTCATAGACTTGACTTGAAGATCGAACTCTTGCGAACGGACGGACTACGTTCTGCCAGGACTCATCCAGTTGGCGCGTGGGAATCTGACCCTGGCGAGCTAGAATTTGCCAGATGCCTATATTCGCTTGAATGATACCGAAGGCATCGCCGCGCACCGGGTCGGGAATCTTCCCCAAGCGCTCGGCAGTATCCAGGAAGAGCACGATGGAGGCATCGCTCAACTGCGGAAATTCAGAAAAGATTCGATACAGGTCGCTAAAGTCGGCGAATTTCAGGCACATCAGGCGGACCGTTTCAGTAGCTAAACCATGGCCAGGGGATCGTCTGCTGTCGAGTTCGCTTAGAGCAAGGTAAGCCTGCAAAGGACCGCTTTCGGTAGTTTCAAGAGAAATAGCGAACATATCCTCCAAAAACTCGTCGGGATTCTTGACCGCGCGTCTTCGAGTTTCTCGTAGGGCCCGAGACGGGTCTTTCCACCGGGAAAGAGTTTCTCGCCAGACTTCGATGCCACCAGGAACCAATGGCTCTCCTCGAGGATTCCACTGAATTTGGCTGACCAGCAGCAATAACCATGGCGCTGGTCTGAATACACCTGTCGTGGCACCTGTGGACGGAGTTGTAGAGCGTAGCGCGCCATAAAACCGCTCCAGCCGATGCGCTTTGTTGAAATAAGCTTCTTGCCTGCGACTCACACTCGCAAGCACATCGAAATACGCGACCAGCCAGCCTTGGTCTTTCGATAGCAATCTCAGGATGAAGTCTGCAGGAGCGTTCGGGCTTGCGCCTGCTAAATCCTCCCACGTAGAGTCCGCCTCCGTCCCTCCGGGCACCAGGACACGTCCGTGGCGGATGCAAACGTGGCTTCCATAGAAATCAAGTACGGCGCTGTAGGGGAGCAGCTTTCGAATTCCAATATTGCGCTGCAAGAAGACCCTGGTTTCCGGATCCATTTTCGAAAGGCCCCAATACAAGCGGGCGACCGAGCGATCGCTCAGGATCGCGTCCACCAACTCCCTACTAGGCTCCCGACGATTTTTCTTGGCAAGAGCCGTCCAGTCACGCTCGCTGAACAACAACGGAACACGAGTGGAAGAGTACGAATACTCGAAAGACTTGCCTCCCTCCAGAGTCTGCTCAAGTTCGGTGAGAGGGAACCCTGAATCGATTGTAAGAAAAGCTCTCTCGGCATCCGCCGTCAGCAGCGAGGTCCGAGGCTGTCCGCAGTCGGATGCAACGCGGTAGCCGAGGATATGAAGAAGCGGCGCCACATCTTTACAACTGGAAACGCGAATCACGCCTTCGCTCCCGGCTAGAACTGCCAATTCCCGAGCCTGCTTGACGTAGCGAGTGAGCAATATCAAGTACTCGGTTGGACGATCACCGCCTTGATAGCCCATGGTGGATACGTTCCAGGCCAGTTTCGGGAGGACGTCGCCAGGCGAGATCTGTTGACTAATGCCCGCCATGCGCAGAAACGAGCGCAACGGACCCGGGATCAGTAACTCCGAAGAGGATGAAGCGGCTCCATCTTTCGAGGGTGAGATTGCGGCTGCTTCGCTGTTCACCGTGACTGCAGCGCGGCCAATGCCGGCAGTGGCGGAAAAATAGCAAGTGACCAGACAAACCACCAAAAGTGTTTGGAAGGAAAGAGGCGACTTCATGGCTGGTTTCCTCTCGGGCGCCCCGGCCCAATCCGCCGGTGCTCCGCCGACTAGCCGACTCTAATACATTTCCGACCTCGCTGAACATGGAAGATCAGTTTTTTTCGTATGCTGAGAGTGGCGGAAGGGCATACAGCAGCGGGGTCCACGCGACGTATTGAGAGGGGGTGTGCGCTAATAGGCGAATCCGCGAGAACTTCTTTCTCTCGATCTGACAAAGACTTAGCCTGCGGCGGAAATCTTCTCCAACCCTGATTGGGTTGTGCGCAGGCTGTCCAGCCTTCACCGTTGTTGCCGTTAACGGGATTTTGCTCGGGTGATGCGGATGTGCAACTGGAGGCGCTTCAGGATTAGGTAATCGGTGCGGGCGGCTTCGCCTCGGACATCTCGATGGCGGATGTTCCTGCCGCCTTGAGTGTCGTGAGCGACTTCTCCGCGTCTTTCCGTGAAATCTTCTCTCTCAGCCCGTGAGAAGTACGATTGTACCTATAGGAATAGAGCGAGAGGTAGGGACTGAGGATTCCTAGCTTGCCCCTACCCTCTTCATGCGATGAGATGCGATGCCACGATGCCGATAAACTCGGGGGACAGTCGGTCGCGGCCCTGCCCGACGTCTATTCACGTTGTCTGTTCACGTTGTCACGTTGTCTTGACATTGTCGGGCAGAAACGCTACCTTCAAATGAAGGGTACATGATGCCATCGCATACCACACGTTCGGAGAAACTCGATCTGCGCCTGACACGCCACGCAAAACGCGCCTTGCAGGCGGCGGCGGCGGCCGCGCATCGCTCCGTGAGCGAGTTCGTGCTGGAAAGTGCTTTGGCCAGGGCCGATGAAGCTCTTGCCGACCGGCGGTCGTTCGGTCTTAGCGCCTCGCAGTGGAAGGCATTCCTGGTCGCGCTGGATGCTCCTCCTCGGCCCTTGCCCCACGTTGAGCGGCTGCTGAAAGAACCGGGATTCTTCGACACCGGATCGCGTCAGTGAACGAAGCGCGCCGCGTTGAAAAGCTCCGCGCCGATCACTCAATTGAAAGCTTTGACTGCGGCAGGGAACAACTGAACCGCTATCTACTGCGCTATGCGTGGCAAAACCAGCAGGCAGGCGCGGCGCAAACCTATGTCGGGCTCGTGAGCGATGCTGTCGTCGGCTATTACACGCCTGCCGTGGGTCACGTCACTAGAGAAGAAGCGCCGGAACGTTTGACAAAAGGGCTGGCGCGCCATCCCGTCCCTATTATGTTGCTCGCGCGCCTCGCGGTAGATCACCGCTGGCAGGGGCAAGGCGTGGGCAAGGGGCTTTTGAAGGATGCGATGCTGCGCACGCTGCAGGCGGCTGATATTGCCGGCATACGTGCTTTCGCGGTGCATGCGAAGGACGGAGAAGCACGGCGCTTCTACCTGAAATTTGATTTCGTCCCCTCCCCTACGGACCCGGTGCATCTCTTCGTGCTTCTTAAGGACGTGCGGCGGATTATTTCCGGGCAGTAGGCATCATCGCGTTTTCTTCTGAGCGCGGGTAGCTTTGATTATTTGATTTGATCTGACCTGTCCTTAACGCGCAACATGTTTCGCTATTTGCGCAGCACTGTTCGTACCGAAAGTCATCGCGGCTGGCGAAAGAGACTCGCTTACATTTTCATCCGATGATATTCAGGCGGTGCACAGCCGCATCCGCTTAGCTGTCCTATAGCACGAGCACATCGTTGCCGCGCGACTTCAGAGCGCGGTCAAAGGTGATCAACTTCAAGCCTGCCACGGCCGTGAAAGCCAACATGTACGCGTCTGCCCAGACCTTTGGAGAGCGACTAGGCATTCGAGATCGCGCGCGGAACTCCTTCTCGATATCCTCCGGCTCGGGCACGAAAACAACTCGATCATCAGCCCAGATCCGGTCCCACAGCCTCCAGGCTTCCACCATAGATTTTGTGTCCACTCCCATGATCTGTTCGGTTGTGAGAAGCCTAAGAACAGTGATTTGCGTGAACCGACCGAAAAGGAACC